>Ga0310690_10006239_pt1 | contig 15752 bp, 9 predicted proteins | sample AusTroGonzalo_MG_2_FD_207661 | JGI IMG/M metagenome (GOLD analysis project Ga0310690, IMG submission 207661) | Bovine rumen microbial communities from tropical cattle in Woodstock, Queensland, Australia - Gonzalo_04 (v2) (version 2) | ecosystem: Host-associated > Mammals > Digestive system >... | reverse complement strand
CTGCGGAAACCTCTTCACCCAACGTGCGGGCGTTGGCGATGTATTCATAGGATTGTCCGGTCTCGTATGTGTAATCATATTCCGGCTGTTTTTCCGCCGGATAGATCATGGCCCTTAAATCGCCGTCGTGGCTCTTTGTTCGCGAGGCGGGGCTTTCGAAAAAAGAGTCGTGATTTTTCCCGACAGCCGAAAGGAGCGCGTCCGAAGCAAGCGCGGCTCCGCGGTTGTTCCAGTGCGAATCTTCTTTAAGATAAAGTGTTTCCGTCCCTGATTCGAAGAGGCCGAACAGGTCCGAATAGCGGACGCCCTGTTTTTCGAGCGCATCGGAAAGGCTGTCCCTGTTATGCTCATCCGATACTGCGATCCCGTAATAATACGGCATATTTTCACCGTAAAGGCTGTTCTTGTTCGGCGGTACCGAAAACAGGAATTTCGCCCCCTGTTCTTCTGCATAATTCTGCAGCAGGGAAATATTGTGCGCCAGGTTCCACATGCCGTGCTCCGTGAGCGTATCAGCCCCCAGATAATCGTTCAGCGTCGAACTGTAATACAGCCATCCGTCCGTTCCTGTCACGACCGTATCGGTATTGGACACGTTGAAAATCCCGCTCTGCACCTTGGCGTCAGCCGTGATCAGCTGCGGACGGAACGCATAGTGATGTTCAAAATAATTACCGGCATCACTTAAAATATTCGTATTGAGTGATCCGTCGTCATTTGTGAGCGAAGGCGTCGGAACCGTTTTTTCATTTCCGATCGTTTCCTCCGACCCGGCGAAAAGCATGCAGACAGACGGTATCATGCACATGACGAAACATATGATTATGAAAATGTTTTTCTTTGTCTTACTCATACCACAGATACCTTCGGCAGGCTTCCCCGACCATTAAAACTTAAAATAGATAAACGGATTATATGCGCTTCCCGACAGCCTCAGCAGGCACCATGCCAGCAATACGCACGCCGTCACGCAGGAGAGTGTCTCAAGTGCAGAGGTCTTCCCGGCCGAAACGACAGAGCCTTTTCCGGCACGCATTCGTTCCGTGAGCGCATGCAGCGGGGCGCATCCGAAGACAGCTGCCGCAAGCATAATCAGGAACCAGGGCGTAAGCTGCGAAAGAGCCAGGCTCAGCGCCGGTGCGCTCATGTCAAATCCGCTGAACATTTTCCCGATAAAAAAGAATCCGGTCGCTACGCTGTCCGCGCGGAACATTACGAAACCGACGAAGACCACAAGCATCATATAGACTCTTGCAAGCCATTTCGGAATTTTCCGGACAAAGGGTATATATTCCTCCAGCAGCAGAAAAAAGCCATGATAGAGCCCCCAGATCACGAAAGTCCAGTTGGCCCCATGCCAGAGACCCGTGCAGAAAAAGACCGTCAGTTTATTGACTACCGTTCTTTTCCTGCCGCGGCGGTTCCCGCCCAGCGGAATATACAGGTATTCCCTGAACCAGGTGGAGAGCGAAATATGCCAGCGCCTCCAGAATTCTTTCATACTCGTCGATCCGTAAGGATGCTCGAAATTTTCCTTGAACTTAAATCCGAACATTCTCCCCAGACCGATTGCCATATCGCTGTAGCCGCTGAAATCGTAATAGATCTGAAAAACATAAGCGGCTGCTCCGATCCATGCCGTAAGGATATTGATCTGGTTTCCGGAAGCGTTAAAGATCGTATCCGCAACCGCCCCGACCGTATTTGCGATCAGCACTTTTTTCGCCAGGCCGCAGATAAACCTCTTCAGGCCTTCCGCAATATCATCGGTGCTCCTGCTGCGCTCCGTAATGGACTTTTCGATATCCGCATAACGGACAATGGGGCCGGCAATGAGCTGCGGGAAAAACGAGATATAAAGCAGAACATACAGGAAATTTTTCTGTGCCCGCACGATGCCCCTGTATGTATCAATCACATAAGACAGCGCCTGGAAAGTGAAGAAGCTGATGCCGATCGGCAGCGTGATTTCCGGGACCGGAACATTCAGTCCGGTGACCGCGTTGAAGCTGCTTACCAGCATGCCGGTATATTTGAATATGCACAGCACGCCGATATTCACGATGACCGCCGTGATCAGCGCAGCTTTTCTCTTCCTGTCCGTGCCGCCCGAAACCAGCCTCGCAAAACTATAGTTGAACAGCGCGCTGCCGATCATCAGAAGCACATATACCGGTTCCCCGTACGCATAGAAAACCAGGCTTGCGATCACCAGAAGGATATTGCGCGCCTTCAGGGATTTTATGATGCCGTACAGTATAAAAACGACAGGCAGAAATATGCATAAAAATGTAAGCGAACTAAAAACCATGAATCAATGCTCAGTCCGGAATCCGGATCCTTTTGCTGGGGTTTGACTGCCAGTCATAAACGACCGACCAATAGCCCGAGACCATCGGATCGCTGTAACTCTTTGCGTAAATCGGGCGGGTATACCGGTAATTCTTATACACTTCCGGATCGTAGACCAGTCCGTCTACTTCCGCAAAGCCGTGACCGTCGCCGCAAGCATAGGATTCACTGTATCCGCAGTATTTTGCCATGAAGGCAAAGGCCGCAGCGTAGCTGAAGCAGTTTCCGCCGTTCCCGCTGAACATATCGTTCGCGTAAACATAGGGCCAGTCCATCCCTTTATAATGAGGTATGCGCGGAAAACCGATCTCGTCGTAGCTGACCACATGCATAAATGCCGCGTACAGTTTTTCCTCTTTTGTCATGGAATCATTTGTAATGCTTTCCACTATAAGCCTTGCTTTCAGCGGAACCAGTATTTCAAGCGCGCCCGATGCGGTCCCGTTGAAATTCAGGTAAAGCCCGTCCACTGTCGTATTGGTCTGAAGGATCCCCTGTTTGTAATAATAACACTCCTTACCGATCAGTCTCCAGCCTGTCAGCGCATAGCTGTGCTGATAATACTTTCCGTTATAATCGCCCGTATAGTCGGGAAGCTCTGTCGGGGACCCTGTATATTTTCCTGCTTCAATATAGAAAAGCCTTCCGTCACTGATGCGTTCCGCATATCCGGTCATGCCGTTCTGTATTCCGTTGCTCACATAGCAGTAACCGCCGTCTGTGAGATCTTTCGCCACACCGGTGGCTTTTTCAAAATACCCCTTCTTCACATAGTAGGACTTACCGTTAAAAAGACTCTTCGCCACACCGGTCGATCTCGACAGCGTCCCGTTCTCCATGTAGTACCATTTATTGTTGAAGAGGCTCTTCGCCACGCCCGTCGATTTGGTGAAAATCCCTTTCTTCACATAGTAATATTTCTTGTCGAACAGACTCTTTGCCGCACCGGTCGATCTCGACAGCGTTCCGTTCTTCATATAATACCACTTACTGTTGAACAGACTTTTCGCTACACCTGTTGACTCAGTGAGAATCCCTTTCTTTACGTAGTAGTATTTATCGTTGAAAAGGCTCTTTGCCACGCCTGTGGATTTGGTGAAAATCCCTTTCTTCACATAGTAGTATTTGTCATTGAACAGACTTCTTGCAACGCCGGTCGATCTCGACAGCGTTCCGTTTTTCATGTAATACCACTTGTTGTTGAACAGACTTTTCGCTGCACCTGTTGACTCAGTGAAAATTCCTTTCTCTACGTAGTAGTATTTATCATTGAAGAGGCTCTTTGCTACTCCCGTGGATTCGGTCAGAATTCCTTTCTTTACATAGTAGTATTCGTCGTTGAACAGGCTCTCCGCCACGCCCGTCGATCTCGAAAGCGTCCCATTCTTCATGTAGTACAGCTTACTGTTAAAGAGACTCCTTGCCAAACCTGTGGATTCAGAAAATACACCGTCCTTAACGTAATAATACGTCGAATCGAAAAGGCTTCTTGCTGCACCCGTTGATTGTGTAAAAATGCCGTTCCTGACGTAGCGGATCTCTCCGGTATCCGCCTGTTTTGCAGCTCCCGTTGCTTTGCTGAATCTGCCGTTCTTATAGTACTTCCAGGTCCCGTCAACATAGTACAGACCGGTCCCGTAAACCGGCTCTTCCTTCTCTCCGTCTTCTTTATCATCTTTATCGTCGGGGACATCCGGATCGTCTTTGCCCTCCTCACCGCCGGGAGCATCCGGATCGTCTTTGCCATCCTCGCCGCCGGGGGCATCCGGGACGTCTTTGCCGTCGTCGCCATCTATCCCGGCCTCTCCGCCTGTGCCGCTGTTTTCTGCAACAGGATTATCCGGCAGGATTTCTTCACCGGCAGCAATATCATTTTCCGTATATTCAGCCGCCGGTACCGCCGAAGAAAAAGCCGTTGTCATCGACAGGATGACTGCAAGGGCCGTCAGCTTCTTGAACCATTTTCTCATGATAATTTCCTTTCCCATGTATCACACTGTTTCGGGTATTCTGACATGCATATATGATCCGTCCGGAAGCAGGGAGATTTCCCGCCAGGAATTGCTCACCGAACCGTCATAAATACTGACGCCGTAAATGACCTGCGTTCCATCCAGATACTGTTCCGGATCGTAGAGTTTTCCATCGACCTCGGTCCAGCCGTGTCCTCCGTCCGAACATGCAAATACATTTTGAGATCCGCATGCTTTCGCAAGAAAAGCAAATGCCGCCGCATAGCTGAAACAGTTCCCGCCGTTTCTGCTTCCGAAAATATCGTTCGCATAGACATACGGCCAATCCAGTCCCCTGTAATGAGGAATACGCGGATTGCCCCTTGTCTGCCGTATGGATATCGCATAATTGAAACACGTCCAGAGCTTCTCTTCCATGGACATGGAATCATTGGTAATAGAATTGACGATCAGCTTTGACTGCAGAAGGATCAGATCATTCAGCGGTCCCACGGCTTTTCCGCCCGCATCGATCGTAAGGCCTTTTGCCGTGGTATTTCCGGTGAGGACGCCATTTTTGTAATAATAGCAGTCTCTTCCGATCAGGCGGAAACCGGTAAGCCGGTATCCGTCCTGATAATACAAACCATTATATTCTCCCGTATATTTCGTCAGGTCCCTGATTGTGCCGTTATATTTCCCTCTATGGACTCTGATCAGCCTTCCGTCGGAAATAAGCTCGGCATAGCCTGTAAACGCTGCACTGACCCCGTTTTTCACATAACGGTATCCGCTGCCGTTCAGGATCCTTGCCACGCCGGTAGCCCTGTTGAAAGCGCCCTTCTTCACGTAGTAGAATTTATTATTGAAAAGGCTCTTCGCCACGCCCGTCGACCCGGCACGAACACCTTTCTTTACGAAGACGATCTTCCTGTCTGAAAGCTTCTTCGCCACACCTGTGGATTGCGTGAAAATGCCCTTTTTAACGTAGTATTGTTTCTTGTTGAAGAGACTCTTTGCTACACCCGTCGATCTCGACAGCGTCCCGTTCTTCATGTAGTACCACTTGCTGTTGAAAAGGCTCTTCGCCACACCCGTCGATTCGGTGAAAATCCCATTTCTGACGTAGTAATATTTGCTGTTGAACAGGCTCTTCGCCACGCCCGTCGATCTCGACAGCGTCCCGTTCTTCATGTAATACCACTTGCTGTTGAAGAGGCTTTTTGCTACGCCTGTTGACTTAGTGAGAATTCCTTTCTTTACGTAGTAGTACTTGTCGTTGAAAAGGCTCTTCGCCACACCCGTCGATCTCGACAGCGTCCCGTTCTTCATGTAGTACAGCTTGCTGTTGAAAAGGCTCCTTGTCACCCCTGTGGATGCTGAGAACACTCCGTTCCTGACGTAATAATACTTTGAGTCGAAAAGGCTTCTTGCTGCACCCGTTGATTTTGTGAATATGCCGTTCCTGACATAACGGATCTCTCCGGTATCCGCCTGTTTTGCAGCTCCCGTTGCCTTGCTGAATCTGCCGTCTTTATAGTACTTCCATATCCCGTCAACATAGTACAGACCAGTCCCATAGACCGGTTCGTCTTCTCCCCCGTCTTCTTTGTCATCCTTGCCGTCGGAGTCATCCGGGTCATCTTTATCGTTCTCACCGTCCGGGATATCTTCGGCATCTATGCTGTTCGTACCTGCTTCGCCGTCTATATATCCCTCGCCGCCGGTTCCGTTTTCCTCTTTTTGACCGTCTTCACCGTTTTCAATAACTGTTTCTTCACGGTCTTCACCGCTGTCCGGTCCGTCCGGAGCATTCTCGCCAACTGCGCTGTTGTCCTGATCCCATAGAATATCTTCTGCGCCTGCGTCCGAATAATCTGCGGCAGTGCCGTCTTCATCTGCCGCAGATGCCGGCATGGCAGAAGCCAGTACCAGGGATACTGTTATAATGATCGCTGCCAGCTTTGTGAACCTCTTCCCCATGTGAACAACCTTCTTCAAACGAATAATGCAAACCCTTTTATCCTGGCCGTTAATACTCTACATATTCTACCGTTCCGTCTGAATATATGATCTCATAATAGCCATGGCTTCCGTCCGCACAGTTGGGAAAGGCCTCCTGGGACACAATATACCGTTCCGGCTCCGGCTCATAATACTCTTCTTCCGCTTCATAGTACTCTTCCGGTTCATAATACTCTTCTGTACCGCTTTCCTCCGGCTCCGGTTCCTTCGTTCCGTTCGTAATGATCTCATCTACGGGTTTCTTCGTTACTTCTTCCGAAACGATTTCCCGATCCGCTTCTTCACCATCGATGTATTTGATCCTGATGACCGTCGTCTTCTCGCCGTCCTTGCCTTTCTGTGTCACCTCACTGGTTCCGGCTTCCATGGTATCGGATTCTTCCGTTTTCGTTTCATAAGGAATTTTTTCCTTCTCTTTCTCTTCTTTAAATGTGACTCTCTTCACAATCACAGTATCTCCGTTCCCGATCTTACTGCCGGCACCGGGTTCCACAATATCGTCTTTTCCTAACGTAATTCCGATTTCATCCAGCAATGCCTGAACAGTATCCGCATCCGTCGTGACTTCTTTTTTCTCACCGTCAGCCTGCACGGTAATCACATTGCTGTGAACGATCGTTACTGTCATGCCGTTCTCAGCAGGGTCATCCTCTTTACACTCAAGCAGCGTGTCATTCCCGCCAAGTGTAATCCCCGCTGCTTTAAGCGCATCTCCCACCGTTCCTCCGGTCACCTCGACCTCTGTTTTCTCATTACCGTCAACTATCGTTACCAACGCATAGCGATTAATGAGAATCTGTGTAAGATCCTCCGTGATCTTTGTATCTGCGGATGGCTCGGTAGTATCTTTGTCTTCCAGCACAATACCGGCTTCCGTCACCGCATCGGCCACGGTCTTTCCGGCTGCAATCGTCACCTCGGATGTAACCTTCTGATCTTTAATGGCAAGGGTCACTTCAGCACCGCAGGCGCAGAGCATCAGGATCGAAGCGATCAGCGCTGCCATTACTGTCATTTTTACGTAAAACCTTGAACTCATTTTTTTCTCCTTTTCCGGACCGGGAAACGCCCCCGCATCTAATACTTCTGTTCAAAGATAATTTTACTAAACGACCGGACATGCGTCAACTCAGACGGTGAATCTCCCTCTTCCACCGCTTCCTCTGAAATTTCACCCACAAAAAAAGTTCCATGCAGGTATACTTGCAGGAACTTTTTATATGTCTGAATTCCGGAGATAATGTCATCTCTTCGAGAACTGTCAGCCCTGCAGATTGGCTGCAGGGTTTTTTCCTCATCTCTTCGAGAACTGTCAGACCGTTAAGCAAACGTGCCGGTGGCACGTTTGTAGGTCTGAGATGCGAAGCTATGCTGAGTATCCCGCTCGTTCGAGCGGGATATGACAAAAAAAGCCCTGCAGATTGGCTGCAGGGTTTTTTTGTCATCTCTTCGAAAACTGCGGAGCGCGCCTCGCTGCTTTGAGACCGTATTTCTTACGTTCTTTCATACGCGGGTCACGTCTTAAGTATCCGGCGACCTTGAGGGTCGGACGATATTCGGCGTCTGCCTGGAGCAGGGCCCTTGCGATACCGTGACGTACGGCACCGGCCTGACCGGTGTAGCCGCCGCCCTTAACGGTAACGGTGATATCGAATTTATCTACATTGTCAGTAGCTACGAGCGGCTGACGAACGATCGTCTTCAATGTCTCAAGTCCGAAATAGTCGTCAAGCGTTCTTTTGTTAATGGTAATATTGCCGCTGCCGGGTGTCATGTACACTCTGGCTACCGCTTTTTTCCTTCTGCCTGTACCATAATATCTTGCACTTGCCAATTCTCTATTCCTCCTTAACCAATCTTGATCGCTTCAGGCTTCTGTGCCGCATGCGGATGTTCCGGTCCTGCATAAACGAACAGTTTCTTTGCCATCGCTCTTCCTAAGGGGCCTTTTGGCAGCATGCCTTTGACTGCAAGCTCAATGACCTTCTCGGGTTTCTTTGCCAGCATTTCACGAAGGGTCGTTTCCTTCATGCCGCCGACATAATCTGAATGATGATAATAGATCTTCTGGTCAAGCTTTCTGCCGGTGACCTTGATCTGCTCCGCATTGACTACGATAACATAATCGCCGATATCTACATGCGGTGTGTATTCCGGTTTATTCTTTCCTCGTAAGATCGTAGCGATACCTGTGGAAAGACGTCCGAGTGTGCATCCGGCTGCGTCGACCACATACCATTTCTTCTCGATCTTATCAGGATTCGCCATAAATGTGTTGTTCACGATATGAACCTCCTTAAAGTCCGCGTATACATTTGCTTCTTCCGGGGTGGGTCCCGGATCAGGCGCATGGCTCATGTCCGGTAAGCCTGCGGCCTTCTATACCAAACATCTGCAGCCGGGGCTGTGGCGCAGATGTTTAAAGTCACACTGTGCTATTGTAAATGAATGGTTTTCCGCTGTCAAGAGAGAATTGCTTTGAATTTACCATCTGTAGTGCATTTTGCTCTTCGGAATCCGGTAAACGCTTTCATACTGTATCACGTCCGTCCTCCAGTTGTAAACGGCGACCTCCCATCCGTTGTCATCCGCGGCCGAAGCGCCTTCCGGTCCCCGGGCCTCAACGGTATATCCGTTGCCCAGGTAAATACCTACGTGGCTTCCGAATTCGTTGTCATTGAACAGGATATCCCCGGCCTTTAAGAGCTTGTAATTCGAGGAATTGAAGGGCCCGCTGATTTTCTTGCAGCTGAGGGAATTCTGCAGAACGTTTTCAAATGAATCTCCGATTCCGATATATCCCCATCCCAGCGGATCGTTCTGGATAAAATCAGCATAGCCGCAGTAGGTGAGCGTGAGGCCTACCAGGCCCGAACAGCTGATGGTTTCCGGCCAGGTATGACCGTATCCGATATTGTTGTCATCCGCGATATTGACCGCGCACTGTACGAAATCGATCTTGGAATCCGATCCCTTCAGATAGACGCCGAGGAAATTTTCATCTGATTTGATATTGAAGACCTCCGCGCCCAGGAAAATATCATCTGTGTAAAAATGCACGGCGCAGCTGCCGGTACGGTTCATATCCATGACCGAGGTAGTGGTCTTCCATGTTCCGTCGGACTGCTTGCTCAGACTCACCCATTTAAGATCGTCCTGATTGCCCTCGACCGTCCACATGGCCGCATAAACATTCCCACAGGACGCACTGACATTGGTGACCTTAAGGGTGCGCTTGCCGCCGGAGCCGGAAATGGTCATTTTCAGGCTCACTGCCTTTTTCTTCACCGCGCTCCATTTGGAAAGGTAGCGGGTTCCGAACCAGTCAAAATACACACGCATGCGGAAATAATAAGTCTTTCCGGCCTTCAGATTCTTAATGGTCTTCTGAGTCGTCGTATTGTTTGAAAATGTGATGGTCTTTGCCGAAGTAAAATCCTTGTTCGTGCTGTACTGAAGCTGATAGCCTGTGGTATTTACTTCCTTCTGTTTCCACTTGACCTGGATCCTCTGATTGCCGACCGTAAAACCCGTGATCGATGTAGTCGCGGGAACGATCATGAAGTCCGCGGTAAGTTTTCCTTTGAAATTGCCCTTTCCCCTGATCACGGCAGTCGCCGTGCCGATGTTCAGGTTGTTCTTATAAGTGGCCGTAAAGTCCTGCTCGGGAACGAGGGTCAGCGTTTCGGTACCTGAGAGTGCGGTCACCTTCATACTCGCTGTCTGCGTCTTCTCTTTGCCGCTGTAGGGCATTTCCGCATGTTTTAATTCGACGGACGTAATGGCGATCCGCCTGATCTTGAATGTCTTAATGATCGTGCCGGTATAGCTGCCGATGCCGGTGACCACCACATTCGCGGTGCCGGCATTGATATTATTCTGATATTCCATAGTAAAATCGACGTTCTTTTTCAGCTTTACGATCCGGTCGCTGTTCGCACAATAGACCGCGATCGGCATCGTGATCGCTTTACCGGTATAGTCGCGGTTGGAAAGACCGCTCACCAGCGTATTGGTATCAGTAAGCGTGAACGCATCGGAATCTAGAAGACCGGCATTGTCCTCGCTGTCTTCTTCCTTCGTTTCTTCTTCTGCGGGTTCTTCTTCAGAGTCTTCCCCGTCATCTCCGGGAACTGTGATCCCGTCTTCCGGGTCTTCTTTCCCCGTATTATCCTCAGATGCAGGATCAGCCGGATCGGAAGAATCGGCCGGAGTGGACGGATCTGCAGGATCAGCCGGATCGGCAGGATCGGACGGATCAGCCGGATCGGAAAAATCGGCCGGATCCGCAGGCTCGGAAGAATCGGTCGGATTTGCCGGGTCTGCAGGATCGTCCGCTGTCATACTCTGACTGCCGGACTTCATGTCCTCTCCTCCCTGCGTACCTTCCGCGGTTTCTCCGGCGGAGGTTTCCTCCGTGAGGTCTTCCGCCGCTCCTTCTAAGAGCACCGGCGAGTCATTCTTCTCCGCGTGTGCGCTGACCGGTGACGCGAACATGGAAAGGGCCGCAGCCGCACAAACTGCATATGTAAAAATAGATTTTATCGTTTTTCTCATGATATATACCCCTTTTTAAAAAGCGAGTATGTTAATTATTACATTTTTGTAACATTTTTGCAAGTGTTATGTAAAAATATTTTAATTTTTAAAAATTTACTGTACTTTTCGGCCCCGGTGCCTCAAGATACAGGACAAAGGGACGTTCCCCTTGTCCGGATCAGAACATATGCAGACCTTGAATGAATACTGCCGCAGGCAGTTCGGAGAAAAACTTTATAAGCTCAGCCTGAATGGCGGCATGACCTGCCCGAACCGTGACGGTACGCTGGATACCCGCGGCTGCATTTTCTGCTCGGCAGGCGGCTCGGGGGATTTTGCCCCACCGGCACAGCTTCCCGTCGAACAGCAGATCGAAGAGGCCAAGCGCCGGGTGGAAAATAAATTTCACGGCAGTCGGTACATTGCCTATTTTCAATCCTATACCAACACCTATGCTCCCGCGGACAGGCTCCGCGAACTGTTCATGCCCGTGATCACACGGGGTGATATCGCCGTTCTTTCCATTGCAACGAGGCCGGACTGTCTCGACCTGGATGCTTTGACCGTCCGGTCCGATGACGATGCAGACAGGAACGCCTGCGGGAAGAGCGAAATACTGAAGCTGCTTGGAGACCTGAATGAAATAAAACCGGTCTGGGTCGAGCTCGGTCTGCAGACTTCAAATGAGCGGACCGCCGAATACATACGGCGCGGTTATAAAAATGAAGTGTATAAAGAAGCTGTCCGGGTCCTGAACGATCTGGGGATTCATGTGATCACCCACATCATCCTCGGGCTCCCGGGCGAGAGTGAAAATGATATGCTCGCCAGTGTCCGTTTTGCCGCGGACTGCGGTACCGGCGGCATCAAGCTGCAGCTGCTGCACGTGCTTGCCGGCACCGACCTGGCTCTCGATTACGAAAATGGAATGTTCCGCACTCTGGAACTTGAGGAATATCTGGACATTCTTTCAAAATGCATTGAGCTCCTGCCCGAAAATACGGTCGTCCACCGCCTTACCGGCGATGGTCCGAAGAAGCTCCTGATCGCGCCGGCATGGAGCGCGGATAAGAAGCGCGTGCTGAACGCGATCAGGGCAAGATTAAATCTCCGACCGTGATAATTTGCATTGTTCTTTATCGTACGACCGTGATCTTCACGCTCGTACGGATGCCGTTGTCGGTCACCGCGTAAATCTTACAGGTCCCTGCGGCTTTGCCGTGGACCGTGCCGTCCCTGTCCACGGTCGCGACCTTCCGGTTGCTGCTGTAGTAACGCACGAGGTTGGACGGCTTATAGACCGTTCTGTCGGACCGGACGCCCTGTACAGTGGCTTTGATCCTGCCGTTCTTTCCCTTTGTGACTGTCAGTTCCGTCTTCTTCACGGCAATGCTCTTCGCATTGCAGTATTTCTTCGTATACCCGCCGGTGATCGTGCTCACCGTCGGAGATGCCTTTCCGATATACGTCTTTACGCCTTTGACCTTTGTCCATGCTTTGACATATGCTTTATAGACCTTGTTCGCCTTCAGCCCGGTGAACTTAAAGGTCCGTGCATCCGATGCGTTCACCTTCCCGGCATATTCGCACGTCTTTCCGGCTTCACCGAAAAAGACATCATAACCTGCAGCGTCTTTTACGGCCGCCCAGGCAAGTTTCAGTGTACTTGTCCCTGAAGCCGTCATTTTGGCAAATGTCGTATAATCCGGTTTGGCGGGACGTATCGGGATCGGTTCGATCGTCAGCTTCGCGCCCTTATAGGTCAGATCATAGTTCTCCGATGCGGCAAGGGTACCCTGCAGAATTGCGTATTTCCCCGGAAGTTCGCCCGGCTCACGGGTCAGTTTTCCTTTCAGTTTATCCGTGCCGACGAGACCTTCGACCGTATAGGTGAACTTCGGATCCTTCTGATCTTCGATCTTGGTCTTCGCGTCTGCTTTGACGATGATCTTTTTCGGCGTGATCGTAAGGCTTGCCGGTACATAGGTCAAAATGTAATTATCCGAGGCTGCAAGCGTGCCCTGCAGGATCTCATAGGTTCCGGCATTTTCGCCCTCCGCGCGTGCAGGAGAACCGGTCAGCTCGTCCCCTTCCACAAGGCCTGCCGACTGATATGTCAATACGGGATCTTCCTCCCCGTAGACCTTCGTTTTTTCGTCCGCGGTAACAGTGAGTTCCGCCTGCGTCACTTCGAGCGTTCCGTTCACGTAAGTAATGGCATAGCAGTCCGTTACGTCCGCGTCTTTTGCGTTTTTGATCACGGCCTCCGTGGGGATGTTGTCGCTCTTGCCAAAATCGGTCTGCGTGCCGGTTACGGTCACCTTTTCGACCTTGTCCCCCTGGGCGAGGCCTTCCGGCGTCGCAGTGTCCTTCGTAAGCGGCTTTCCGTCATAGACCTTTGTATCGCTGTCCGCGGTAATGGTCAGCGGAGCCCTGCTGACCGAAAATCCGGCCGTGGCCGTTCCGCTGGTATACTCATAGATCGCCGCCACGTCGGCCTTGACCCAGTACGAGCCCGCCCGTACCGGCACGCCGCCGTCCGAGGCCGCGCCGCTGTTCGCGGCGGTCGTTTTTGTCTTGCAGCCAGCGTCCGTATAGTAGGTGAAGCTCACAGCACCGCCGCCCGGGTTATCGGTCACGACCGGGGCGTTCTTCGCCGCATCATAGCTCCCGTAAGTCCATCCCGCGACGCTCACCTTCGGATCGATCGGGATCTCGATGAACGAAAATGAAGCCGTTACCGTTACATTCGAAGCCGGCATCGTAAAGGTACGGATATTGCCGCTGCCGGTGAGTGCAACGGCGCTGCCGGAAGCATCCTTCACGCTGATGCTGCCGAGTTCGTAGCCGCTGTCGGGCGTGGCGGTAATTGTGATCTCCGTACCCCTTGCGGCTTTCTCCAGATTATCTTTAACCGTAACAGTCCCGTTTGCAGAAGGTGATATGGTAATATCGTGCTTTATCAGGGCAAATGAAGCCGTTACCGTCACATTCGAAGCCGGCATCGTAAAGGTGCGGGTATTGCCGCTGCCGCTGAGTGCAACAGCATTACCGGAAGCATCCTTCACGCTGATGCAGCCGAGTTCGTAGCCGCTGTCGGGTGTGGCTGTGATCGTGACGCCGGCACCTGCCAGGGCCTTGTCCCTGACACTGATCGTGCCGTTCGCGGAGGCGGAAGTAGTATTGGTAATGGTGTATTCCGTTTTCTCCCCAAGGAAGGCTTCTCCGGCAGGATTCAGATCGACGGAATAGTCAGGATTATCGCTGGTAAAGAATTGGGATGGATTCTCTGTATTGTTGGAAGTATACCCTTCAGTAAATGTAAAGGGATAACTTGGCGATACAGACTCCCCCGCCTTTTTGCCAGGTGCAGCGGAAACACCAACGCTGCATCCCTCTCTCAGAGTACCATCAAACTGAATCTTTCCCCATGCATATTTATCCGTAAAATAAATATTATCATACTGCAGCACAACATTTGATGCTGGATTGTCTGTCAATTTATTTCCCGTAATTACCGGCGTACCGCTCAGTTTAACAGTATCATTCGGTCCAATTCCCAGACATCCGGCACCGGATGTTGCAGTATTATTAATTATTTTCCCGCCGCTCAGTGTTATAGTATCCTTGTAGTTAAACGATATTGCCCCATATCTATCTGCAGTATTATTTGATATTTCTCCCCCTGTCATAGTGAAAGAAGAGCCATTGGAGGCACCCTGAAGTTTCACTCCGCCGCCTGCTCCCGCTTGATTATAACTGATTTTCCCGCCGCTCATGGTAAAAGACGCGCCTCCGGCGACATGCACGCCTCCGCCATAATCGCTGTTAACATTTCCAATGATATTCCCGCCAGACATATTGAAGGTGTTTGTATCATTAGTTACATACACACCACCTTTACCATTCCCGATAATTGTTCCGCCGTATAGATTAAAATAAGCATTTTGGGGATTACTGTCATTGTAAGATTTAATAGAAACGCCTCTTTCTGTCTTTCCATCCCCATAGATATATCCGCCGGTGAAAGTCTTGACATCAGCACCGGGGGAAAGACTATCGTTCACTACCGCCCGGCCGCCGCTACCAAGCGTATAATAATGCGTCGCTGTGCCGCAGTCATATAAGTTCAGTGTAGTATAGCTGCTGTTAATAACAATAACAGGCTTTTTTGTATCCCCCCATTGAGTATTATTTACAGCAATACTGTGCCCGTTCAGGCAGAGGTTGGTCACGGCCGGACTGGTGCTGGTTCCTGGCCCCGGAACGGTCCAAGTGCTGGGCAGGCTTATATCTGCGGTCAGGTAGTAGCTGCCGGCTGTATCCGGAAGGCTGGTGTTCTCTCCGTTTTTACTGCCCCATGGTTTCTCAAATGTAGTATTATTATGTGTGTGTGATCTCGTCAGAATAGCCTGCCCGTTTGAGTCCTGACCAATGAAGTATTGATCGTCATCGCTCCTGAAATATTTATACGGTTCTTCCGTGTTCCCGCTTGTGGAATACCCTCTGGTGATCACACCGTCAAACGTAGCTCCATCACTCGGCAGGGCAGAAACGCCTATTTTGCAGCCCTCTTTCAGAGCATGGTCAATTATAATCTTCCCCCACCCATTCGTGTGACCTTCCAGCACTACATTAAACGGTGTCTTCTTGCCATCTGATTCCAGATAGTTCCCCGCAATTACCGGCGAGCCGCTCACATATACATTATTAGTGTAGTCGATCCGTATACCGCCCGCGTATGAATTCGCAGTATTATTTATGATCTTCCCGCCGCGTAAAAATATCTTTGTATAGTTATTGCATATTATTGCGCCGGAGTTCATAGCGGTATTATGTGAAATTTCTCCGTCTTCCATGGTGAAAGAGCCGGCCTCAGCAGAG
>Ga0310690_10006238_pt1 | contig 15753 bp, 21 predicted proteins | sample AusTroGonzalo_MG_2_FD_207661 | JGI IMG/M metagenome (GOLD analysis project Ga0310690, IMG submission 207661) | Bovine rumen microbial communities from tropical cattle in Woodstock, Queensland, Australia - Gonzalo_04 (v2) (version 2) | ecosystem: Host-associated > Mammals > Digestive system >... | reverse complement strand
AACAAGAATAATAATAAAATAATTAACCATGTTCACATTCATCAGAATGTTCCTGTGCTTGTATCCATAGTGATTGTGGTAAAGATATAAATACTCGGTGTTGGTTTTTTTACCCCTGCAGAGCACCATAAGTATTATATACTATCTATCACTTCACATACTTCTTGTTTCTCCTGTCAACTTAACCAACTGCTTCATTTTATCTGTTCCTTTGCTCTTGGATTGTTTTTTAATAACATAGGTACAATTCTTTCAGCAAATTTATTTAAACTGTCCATACTGTTAAAATCTACTCAAGCCATTTCCTTTTCAGGAACTCACATTTTGATTAATTTTTCTTTCAAAGCAGATGTAAAGTTTAGGCTTTTCATAACATCTATCATATTCATTTTTTTATTCGTTATCATCTAAATCATATCAATACTTCTCGTGGAGTTCTCTTAAATCGTGATGATATTTTTCTTTAAGTCGTTTTTTCTCATACTTAAATTCTAATTCATCAGTCATTAATTCTCCAATAAATCTGATAATTTTCTCTCAATCATTAGGGTGTTGAAGAATCATATTCGCAACATTTTTTGCGTCTATCTCATCATCAGCATTAAAAAACATTTCTTTCTTTAATTCCATTGTATTATAATTAAATTATAAAAACAATTTTGATATAAACAAAAAATGCTAATAAGTAATAACTATCAGCACTTTTTGTTATTATAGTTCAGAACTATTAAAATCTATTTTTAACTGCTATATTTTATAACCAAATTATAAATAAACTGATTCAACTCCATAAAAATAATAATAAACTTAATATATTCACAATCTTACAAATATTTGTTAATGCTCTATATTCTTTTACACATTGATACTCCATATAAATTCTACCGTATTTTTTAATATTATCTGAATATAAGATAAACTTTTCAAATCATTGTGGTATTAATCGTTTACTATTCAATAATCTTACAAGTTTCTTTTTATTTTGGCTTACCATAGCACTTGCATTTTGTTTTATTTCTTTACACTCTCTACAAAACTCTCGTTTACTATCCTTTCAACATTTTAGACATTTCATTATCTATTCGTTAAAAGGTAAATTTTCACAAGCAATTCAATCTCAATCTCAATCAAGGCTTCTATGTCATAATTTATATAATATATCAGCTTTTCGTCTTGTATCTATATTTTCACAAGTTGCTTGAAAATTAGCAATCATAAAAATATTAAATGATATACTAAACATCAAAACTGTTCCTATTATTATATTCAGTATTTTTTTCATAGTTAGAGATTATTTGTTAAATATACTCTATCTCAGTTAATCAAAATTGAACTTGTCAATATGGTGTTGCACCATATAAAAGCACTCTATAATAATATCACTCTCTAAAATCTACACTTCAAGCACTTGCTCAAGCTTTTAGTCAACTACCATAACCACAATCTGCAAAATCTATGGATTTGATGGTAAGCCAAGCGCTATTATTAAGACTTTCTTGTATATGGGCTGTACCATAATACGTACCTGATGTGTTCGATGATACAACAAATAAAAAACTACATCTTATATCTCCATTACATTTATCTGACGCTGTAAGTGTTTGGGATACATACATATTTTGTACATCAGCACTATAGCATAATCAATTTATAAATCCTCAACGTTGTGGTTTAAATATAAATCAACCTGGTACCATTTTTCATAAACACACCGAACTTCTTAAAAATCAGCTTGAAGTATTTTTATATCAACTTTTTACAGATGTATTTACTCTAACAGTAGAAGTAATAGTATTAGTACCTCAGTAGTTAAGAGGACTAGCTAAACTAATAGAATTACTACAAAAATTTAAAGGCACATTAACCTTATAATTATTCCACTGTGCTCAACTCATTGGAACTAATCTACTTGAATAACTACCAGTTTTTACAACTGGACTATCCATACCATTTCAACTTCCTAAATATCTTTGCACTTCAATATAATCTATAAGTCAACTTCAACTTGTAGTAGTAGTATAATCTAAATATACATAATTATTAGTACCTTGTGCAGTATAAGGGACAAAACCTTCTATAATAGCTCTTCTAGTATCTCCGTTATTACCTCACTCTACCAATATTCAGTCTACTTTATTTTTCCCAATTACACTTACATCACTTGCATAAGCTTTTCAGTCTGTACCAAAATAAAAAGCTCCAAGTCAATTACCAGCTGAGATAGTTTCTCCTAGTACTACATTCATTTGTTTATTAGCTGGCACTAAATTAGCATAAGTTATTCTTTTATTATTATAACTATCTGCACTATCAGCAAGTACTAACTCATCTGTATTTTGTGGATTGCTTTTTTCTGTTAAAGGATGTATAGCCAATCCTCATAAATTACCTCCTATAGTATCTAGTCTCCAGTCCTCTATATCTGTAATTTCTCAGTTTAGTGTAGTCACTTTTGCTAATCTTGTGTATCTACTATCTCGGTCAGTTGTAGATATTTGTAATGTTGCTGTACCGTCTATCATAATATAATTTGTAGCATTATCTGTTAATATTTGGTCTGTAGTACCTGCATATACTATATTATCATCTGCACATCTAAAATTACCTGGCATAATATCAATTGCAAGTGATGTTCAACTTATAGCTCTTAATACTTTCATTCTATCATTTCATTTAGTTTCAAGAAATTTTATTCAGTCATTTACTATATCTAAATGTTCTGCCGTTATATAAACATTTATAGTATCTCATACATCAAAACTAAAACTTGTTTGACTTTGAGAATTAGCGTCATCACTTGCAGGACAAGGTTCATATTTTCTCGTTACAGTTAAAGTATCTCAACTGATTCCTGTAATCAAGACTATTTCTCTTTTCGTAACCTTTCAAGTCGTATCTACACTTTCTAATGTTGCCAACATATCCGTAGAAAATCTTGCTCATTGTCAATCATTTAACTGGATTGTTGTAGATAAACTGCTTATTGGTGCATATAAACTTCAATGCACATTGTTTTTAATTGAATAGTTTTCATATCTACTCATCTCATATTATTTATGAATTAAATATTTGTTTTGATATACTTGTATAATACTCTAAATTTATTCTCACTTGTTCATAAGTATAATCAATTTTGCTAATTTGCAAGTCTTTTATATCTAAATCAATATTCATAATTCTTACCGTATCTCACGGATGTATACTTTCTATCGGATATAATGTACTTACAGTTAAACTTATATTCTTTTTTCAATCTTTATATTCATTCAAATAACTATCTCTATATGTTTCTCCTGCTACTTGTCAATAAAGATTCTCATTACTAATGATTATCTCTTTTCTTCCAAATTTTGCTATACTTGAAGCATTTGTTGCTACATCAGTAATTCCTGTATGGCTTCATCATATAAAACTATATCTTGCTCTTACTGCATTAGCAACTTGTTCATAATCTTCTGGAATTGTTAATGCTGTAATGTTCCTTTCATATGTAAAATTATGTGTAATTGTTGTTGGTGTATCGTGGAATTGTATCACTCAATCAGCTCATACAAACATATAATAACTTAATCAATCCATTACAGATTGTAAAGCTTCACCACAAGTCATTGTATCAAATTCTAAATATACATCTGTTCAATATGTATCAATACTTTCATTTGTATAACTTAATATTCAAGGATATAGTGTATCAAAATAATCAATAATAGTTTTAATTATATTTGCAGGGTCATCTTCTATCTGAAATATCATCTCTCAATCTTGGACAAAATATACATCATTTAATAAAGTAAATAAACTTAAAAATACTGCATTAATATTTTCTTTATTATTTGAAAAAGTCCTATTTACTTTACTTAACCAACCACTATATAATAAATGATTATCAAGATTTCTATTGTCAGATACATATACTCTACAATATCTAATATTATCAAAATAATCTGTGTCAATCGGTAGGTTGACATTTAAACTTAATTGTCATTGTCAAGCGTCTATACTTTCTGAAAAAGTTATATCATTTGTAATCAAACTTGCAGGTAATACTTTTACAAAATTATTACTTCAATCATATAATTTTACAATATATTCTTTTTCAATAGGTTTTACTTCAAGATTATAATAATCAACATATACAGGCTCTGCTGTTTCAAAATTAGTTCAATCTCGGACAACACAAGTAATTTCTTGTCATTGGTCTGTTATTAATAATATATATGTATCATTCTCCTCTCATACAATTTTTTCTCAATTTCTATACCATTGAAATTCCTGTCCATTTTCATAATGCACAGTTAAAGTTCATCAAACTTCTATATTTCAATCAATATAAACCATTATAAATAATTCTTTGCAAATAAAACTGCTATATCAAGATTATATGTACCATTTGAAACTACATTTAATCAGTTCACACCACTCTCTAATCTTGGAAATTTACCACTAAAATCTACTGATTGTTCATTTATAAGTACTTCTTTCGTAACGGTGTTTATTTCAATAATGTCGTTGGTACTAATTGACTTTTCTATTATGATTTGATTATCTCATATTTTTACTTTTAATTGATTTGTAGATGAAGCACTATTTACAAGGATATTAAATATAGGATTAGAATATTCACTTCATTCATTATTTATATCTTCATTAATTTCATCATTTACTCATTCAAATACAACTGTATTCCAAACCTTTTCACTCCAAAAAGGCTCTAATGCAGTAAATGTTAATTTGAATTTTCAGTGGTCTATATCATAATGTTTTCTATCTATTATATCTGAATTTGTTAAACTACACAATATTCTTCTATATACTCATTTTACTTTCCAATCTAAATATCAGGTTTTTACTGATAATGCTTTTTTCAAATTATCTATTTTATCTTCTATATCTTCATCGCTATCTCATTTAACTCGTCCTGATAAACTTATTGTCCTTTGTTTGAAAAATCTATCTAATACTCATCATCAATCATTTTTAGGATTATCATAAGTTAATAAGTTTATCTTTGGCATATTCCAAACATTCATTTCTGTCACCATATAACTTGCATTCTGTAATCAAAATCAATTGAAAACAATATCATCTGCTCAAATTCAAGCAGTAATCTTTTTTCATCCATTAAATAAGACATTATTGAAATTTGCTATGTTTGTCATTTATTATATTTATTAATAAATACCTTTTTTATACAATTCTAATTGCCTTGTAATAGTATTTGCTATTGTTTCAGCAAGTTCTTCTGTATCTTGATTATCATTTACTACTACTCATCACATATTCACATTAATAGTAAATTCCTGTCATTTATTTAAATCTTCATTCTTTGTAATACTTCCATTTTGACTTGGTATAAATAATTCTGGTCCATTCTCTCATACTAAATAAGATTGTCCTGCATATACAGGTCAACCAGTTGCTCTACTTCAACTTGGTCCTCCTGTGCTTGCTCTTACTTCTGCCAATTCCCTTGCTTTTTTGATTAAAGCATTATACATATCCATTTGTTTTTGATAATCTATTTCTAATTGCTGTTGATATTGTTTCTCATATTCCATTTTTTCCATATACATTGCTATTCGTTTTTTTATCTCAACATCAATAGCTGCCAACCATTCTTTTTGATATTGCTTCATCTGCTTGTCAATTTCTGCTCTCTTTATTTCTTCTTGATGTAATGCAGATAATTTTTCATTTAATTCTCATTGTATTTCTTCTCTTTTTATCCTATAATCTTCTCTAATCTTTTCAATATCATTTAATGATTGATACCATTCTTGATAAGCGATTTGTTCGTCCATTGCTTTTCTTTCGCTCTCATTCAATCAATCATATACAGAAGCCATTTCATCTGAATATTTTTTATATTGAATAAGTGCGTCTATATCGTATTTACCAATTCATCAATGAGTATAGTTTTCAAGATATTCCATAGAATATTTTTGAGCAACTTCACCAATTCAAGCATAATCTCTTTCCATTTTTTGAAGTTCTCTCCTTGCATTTACAAATTCAGTAGCAATATCGCTTGTCTCTTCTTTTCATAAATCTGATAAAGATTTTTTCAAATCACTTATATCATCTTTAAGACTTTGTATAGTTTTATCTACATCTTCAAGGTTTTTCTCTAAATCTTGAAATCATTTTTCTCGTTCTTTATTTAATTTGATAATATTATCATATTGTTCGTCAACTGCTTTTGTAATATTTTTATAAGTATCTTGTATACTTTTTAATGCGTTAGCATTTTTACTTGTAGAACTTCAACTTCATCAGCCACCTCATCATCAACCACCTCAACCAAACAAATCTTCTATATAATCTGATAAACTTTTCTTTGTTCAAGAAAGTTTTTTAGCTCACTTATTTAATGTTTTTTCTAATTTATTTACATAATTGTCTTCCAAAGCATTAACTAAATCATTTGCTCATTCTACGGCAACATCTTTTGTATTTTTAAAAGCATTTTTTAAATATTCACCAGCTTCTTTTAATCATCAAGTTGTAGCTCATATTCAGATTTTATCATTTCCAAATAAAGCTTCATCTAAACCTTGCCAGAAAGTTTTTTTTCATACAGTTTTTAATACACTTCATATAGTATTCATAACAAGTTGCAAAGATTTTCAAATACCTGTTAATCATTGTTGTACTATATAAAAGAAATCTGTCCAATCTCCTGCCATTCAACTCAATCATTCGTTTGTATCTCATAGCATTCAGTTAATAATATCTGTGAAGAATGTTCATAATCAATCTATAACTCATCATATTCATCATATAACACTAATAATACTATCTGCAGCAGATTTTATAGTATCTACTACTTCCATAGAAACATCAATAATCTGGTCTTTATGTTCATCTACCCAGGTACTTATTTGTTCAACATATCATTTTAATGTGGGCAATAAATTAGCTCATATTTCTTCTCATATTCAATTCAGAGTATCTTGAAAATTACTCCATAATCAAGTGAGTGTTGTAGCTTGTTTGTTCATAAGGTCTTCAAATCTTCATCATTCACTTGTCATTGTCCTAAATGCTTCTTCTACATCAGAAAATCATATTTTTCAAGCACTAACCATATCTTGAATTTCAGATTTTGTTTTTCATAAATTATTTGCTAACTCGTCTAATAATGGTATTCACGCCGTCATAAAATCTCTCAAATCTTTTCCTGTTAGTTTTCATTGAGTTAATACTTGTCAATAATTTAATGTAATTCTTTCCAAACTTACTCAAACTCACGCAGAAACATCTCATAAAGATTTTAATGTTGGTACAACTTTTTCTGCCTCAATTCACATAGCCAATAATTGCTTTGCATTATCTCTTACTCCTGTTAATTCAAATGGAGTTTTTTTTGCAAAATCAGATAAATCATTAAGTAATGCTTCTGCTTTTTCCGCACTTCATAACATTGTGCTAAAAGATAATTGTGCTTTTTCAAGATTATCTCATAATGTAATAACAGATTTTCATACTTTTGTAAATAAAGCTGTTAATCATAACGCTCATATTCATTTTTTTATAAAAGAAAGTGCAGACGATGCAGAATTACTCGCTGTATTGACTTGATTTTCTATTCTGTTTATTTGTCATTGAATTTTTTCTAATTCACCTGACAACTGATTATTTGCTTTAAGTAAGAGTTCTATTGTATAATCTTGACTTGCCATTTATCTTTTTTTAAGATGTGAATTATTTTCTGCCTTTTGTTTTGCTCTCTGACTTTCTATAAATTCATGTTTTCTTTCTGCCATTAAAAATTCATAATGCATATTTAATATCTTTTCTTCCTGTTTATCTAATTCTGTCGGAGTACAATGATATATTTCTTTCATAAGGATATAATCCCTATGTTCCTTGGATACATTCTTTCAAGTCCTCAAAGTTTTTTCAAATTGCTCAACTATTTTTCCAAACCCAAATTCTTAATTTCCTCAATTTGTTTGAACACTTTGTCAAAATCTTTTGCTGACATATTATTAATCTCTGCTTCTGTAAGATTTGTCATACTCTTTACTAAATAATCATTTGCGTCTGACATCTTTGAAGCACTAATATTAAACTTTGGCTTTCAATTTTCATCTAATGATTGTTCTGTTCAATCTAATAATAATTTCATATATTCTTTATCTACACCTCTTGTATAGACTTCATTAAATAAAACTTCTTTTTCTTCTCAATTAATAGTAATTTTTAATGTTTTCATTGTTTTTTGATTAGATAATAAATACCCTTGTTTTTTATTTAGGGATAGCCGAGAAAAACAAGAAAAACTCAACTATCCCTATGCTCTTATCCTATTCACCTCATCATCAATTTCATCAATCGTCTATTTCAGATTCGGCGATAGCAATTTTAGACCAAGTTTCATTTAGATAACAATATAACTCATTTTCTAATACTCAAAATTGTCATTCATAAGTTCATTCAGTAGATATTTCACTACTTTCCTCATCAACTTCTAATTCCAATGGTCTTTGAAAGTCTAATATAACTTGTTCAGACAAAATATTTGGATACATATTTGTTAATTGTTCTCATATTTTATCTGATATAGAGAATTGTGTTCAAGCAGGTATTTCTACTTTTACACTATTTACTGTAATAGTGATACTATACTCTGATATGTTTTTTAATATCATTTTTTTCTAATTTATCTGATAAAATTAATATCAAGTAGAATTACTATTCAATAATACAACTTCAATAGATGTTCCACTTGCATTATCATATTGTCAACTAAATCATAATGTTTGTTTTGTTATTCCATTATTATCATCAGTCTTTGTCCATTCTGTTAATCATACTTTCATACAATCAACATAAATACTTGGATAAATTCCTGATACTAATTCAGTAGCATTTTTATTTTCTGCATAAAATCTGATTGCTTTCTTTTCACTATCAATAACCCAATCTCTCAATGTTGTAGAACTAAATAATGCTTCAAAATCTCAATCTAATGTGAATTGTTGATTATGTAAACTATCTACATCTGTACTTCCAAAACATTGAATATCTGTAAGGTTTTTATTAATAGTTAATCTGAAATTTTGCATACATACAGTTGTTGCATTATTTAATCAACTTTCATTTGTAGCAAAACTTACTCCTGCCATACTTGCTGTAAATGGTGCTTCATCAGAATAAGCTGGATTTAATGCGTCTGAATTATCTTGCATTTGTTTTCCTTGAAATTCTGCACTAAATTTTACATAATCAGCAACTTCACAACTTAATTCAAAACTATTTATCATACAATAAGGTGCATAAGCACTTGCCACAGGGTCGTCATCGTATAATGTGAATGTAGGGTGATTATTACTGTTTAATCTTTCAAATAAATGTGCATTAACATTTACAGCTGTTGCTGTCATAGTCCAAGTACCATTAGTAATACTTCCTGTAACGGCTTTATCAAAGAAATAGTAAGTAGTTTCATCTATTACTATAATCTTTTTTAATACAGCACTATTTCAAGTAGTTATATCTCATCTTGCAGGTGTTCATCAAGTAGGTGTTCCTGTTACACAATATAATTTTGTATATTTTCATAAAGCACCTAACAACAAATAACCTATAAAATCATCTCTAACAATTCCTGTTAAAGTTATGTTAGAAAAGTTTTTAGTTGTAAATGTATCATATACTTCATCAATAACTCCATATCAAGAAGTATCTTGTGCTGTTTCAAATGATGGATTAAGAGTACCACTCTCTTTTGGTATCCATACTTGTGCAGAAACTTTTGTCCCTGCTGTTGCTTCTTTTCATAGTCAGATAGCTGACCTCCTTCCAATATAAGCTTCTCAACTCATTTTATAATTTTTTATAAACTAAATAGACTTGTTTTCATAATCTCATTCTACCAATGCTTTAACCTTTTTTTCAGCTTCTTCCAAATTTTTTGCTTTTACACTCAAATTTAATTTTGGAAAGCTAAATGTTTTTTCTCAAATAATAGGCTCATCTATTATTGAATCATCTATTGTCAAATCACAATCTCAATCTTGACATCTTCTTTTTACCATTTTGAATAATTTATAATGTAAAATTATTTGCTAACAACAGTAAACATACATTCTACTGTAAACACTCTAAAAGGCTCTTGTGTATCTGTAAATCACCAATTAAAAGTATATTCACATTTTACAGTATATCCATTATTATTAGTCCAATTAATTGTAGATATTTCTTTTAATTTTGTAAGAACTATATCTGCAACTTCTCTCATATTATCTTCCACAGTAGCATATCAATCCTGTATCCTATCAATTAATGATATTGTATAGTTTATTTGTGTTTGATAAACACAACTATCTAAATAACCACTATTTCAATTACTTGGAGTAATAATAATAGCTGGAAGATTTACTCATCATTCTATCTTGATGTCGTGATTATAAACTTCTCCTATTACTCCACTTGAATTTTGTGTTGTATTTTTTATCTCCAACATCTTGTTATATAATGTTTCTCATATCGTTTTGAATGAATATGTTTCTATGTTTTCTGTCATTATTTCAAGTTATCATTAAATGCTTGATTTATTATATCTCTAATTTGTGTTTCATTTGTTGTATATCATCTCATTATATAATATTTTCTATCAGGGTTTTTATAGTTTTCAAATTCCCTCCTCCTTGCATAAGGCTCTGGACTTCATACAACAACAAATCATTTCTGTACATTATTAAAGTCTACTGATATACTTCTTCTCAAATTACCTGTTTGGTATGGTGCTAATTCTTTTGATGTATTGGCAACCATTAATCATATTTTGGATAAAGCAACTTGAATAGCAGAATTTACATTTTTATTCATATTTTTTACTTTATCTACATCTCATATTAATTTTGTATACACCATTATGTTCAATCGCTTTCATTGATAAAGACTTTAAACAATTTTTTCAAAGTTCATCACCATTCTAATACTTCTCATACTATATAAGTCTTTCAATCTATAACAAGTTTTTGTCAAGTTTTTAAACTTGGATAATCTGTATATAATTTCTTCGTATTAAACATTACTCATCATTCTAATCAATCTTTTACAGATAAAGGTTGAATTGTACATTTGAATGTTCATACCTGTTTATATGAAGAAATCTTTGTCTTACTATCCCTTGTATATCCGTATAATGTAGCTGTTTTGTTATATAATATTCCAAGCATTATTTCTATGGTAAATTAAAACTTTTATATCTGTTTAATAATATTCTGAATGAAAAATATATATCATCTGATGTCTGTATAGAAGTATTACCATCAACTGTTCTAGTTCTACTACCAAATGTAACACTTTCATCTCAAATCTTATAACTTGATACTCATTCCATTCATTTACTATTCCACATTCATCATACCAACATCATTTGCATAAGTTTTATATCATCTGGTAATGTATCAACAGTATTTCAACTAACCTGTTTATTCCTGTCATATCACCAAGTATATTCAATCTCTAATAATCAAAATTTTATCTTATTCAGAAAATTCATTCTATTGAACAAAATTTTTCTGTCATATATAACCATATAATCTGTTCATTTTACTCATTGATAATCTTCTCATCAAATTTTTGTAATTACAGATACAGGTTTATTTGTAAGATAAAATCGTTCTTGTAGTCAGTTTGTATATATTTTATCTTGTTCTATATATTCAACACCTGTTGTAAGATTTAAAGTATCTACTCAAATTAGATGATTTAATAATAGATAAGAACTATTTAACATTTCTGTTAAAATATTATCATTTGTATCATCTGTAATTCATAAGTATTGCTTTAATTCTGAAAGTGTTGCATAACTAACTATATCCATTATTTTATTTTAGATTATTAAAGTTTTGATTTTATCCAGTTAATATCATTTTTTTTATTAACAGGAACTTCTTGATTATATTTATCTTTATATGCTTTTCTTAATTGTTCTAATAATAACTCTTCTTCACTTTTTTCTTCTTCTGTATCTTCTTCTTTATTTTCTGTTTCATCTTTATCTTCTGTATCTTTTGTTTCTTCTGTTTTAGTAGTTTTTTCATCTGTATCATTTTCTACTTTTTCATCAGAAACTTTATATAAATGTCCATATATTCTTAACAATTGCTCTGATTCTTTTTCAGTTGTTTCAAATATATCTCATTTTTTAATATCTTTTTTTCAATCTATTGTAAGTACTCTTGTATCATCTTCTCCAATATATTGAAGTGCTATTTTCTTTTCTACATATAATCACATTGTTTTTCTATTAGTAGTTAAAAGTAAACCAACAGGGATACATATAGTACCCCTGTCAGTATATATGCTATAATGTTACATTAATTCAAGCTGCAACAGTATTTCCTAATCAAGCTGCGTTATTTGCAATAGCAAATCCAAATTCGAATGTTGCTACCAAATCAACTCACTTTCCAGGAACTTTAAATACATCTATTTCCAAAGGTTGTCCAAATCAGTATTGAACAGCAGGTTTATAGATAAGTCCAAAACTTCCTGTTGTATTATTTCAAGCTGTTGTAGAAACAGTTCCATCAGATTTAGCTTTTGCAGGTCGGTCTCTTGCTGAAATAATATCTATTCCAAATACCTTTGCCAAAACTCCTGTTCTGATAGTTGCGTCTGGTCCAAATTTCTCAACAGTTAATACTTCTGATAACAAGATTGATTTGTTATATACATTTGCTGGCATTACGAACAACAAATTATCCAAATCAGACTGATATCATTCTCCTAATTGAGATAATACATCTATGAAATCTCCACTTGTAAGACTTCCAACAGAAACAGTTTGAGAATTATTAATAGCCAATTCTCTGATTCCGTGGTCGTTTTGTAAGTAGTAAATTCAAGTTGTTGGTGCAGCGTCTACCAAGTTAACATTTCCTGTTGCACCTGTTTCAGCGTCTCCGTTGATTATTACAGCGTCAATTGTTCTTGCAGCTGCTCTATTTATTCTTTCTCTAATAATAGCTTCAAGATTTTCTGGAGCAAAATTTAGTTCTCTCTTTGAGATAGAAACAGTCTGGATATATTGTCCTTGAACGATAGTAACTTCGTCTGTTGCAGGTCAATGATTAGCAGGAGTGATAAATCATCCTTGTCCTGTTGTCCATTCTGTGTTTCCACCAAACATATTAGCTTCTCATATTACAGGAACTTTTGCACTGATAGGCATATTGCTTCCGTGATTTCCTGGTAATAGAGGCAATAATTTAGAATACTCTGGAACTAAATCAAGTAAAGGGTCCATTAATACGTTTGTAGGTATTAATTCTTTTCAGAAGTTTGTATTTGTTGTGTGCATAACTTCGTTTGCTTTTGTGTCTTCTACAACTTCTGATTTAATAGATTCAATGTATTCAGCTTCATTGAAATCTTTGTCCATCAATTTTTTTGATTGAACGATTAAGTCTAATACTTTCTTGTGCATTTTTCTAATAAATAAATGAATAAAAGATTTTAAGAATTAAATTTCTTAACATAATCTGCTACTTTTGAATAAGCAGAACTTTGTTTTTTAACTTGTGGCTTTTGATAAGCAAAACCACTTTTTAATGCTGTGTTGCTTAATACATTATCCATATCAGCAATAACATCAGCACAAGCAGATAAAGCCTTTTGAGTATTTGCTAATTCTTCTTTAAGATTAGCAATTTCCTCATCTTTCTTTACCATTAATCATTTAACTTCTTCCAAAACACTCTCCTTTATAGATTTTGTTTCAGATAAGATAAATGTTTCAATTGATTTCCTTGACATTTCTTTCAGATTTAAACCTTTGTCAACTTTTTCGTCTGTTGTAGTTTCAACAACATTTTCAGACTCTTGGTCTTCTGTTTGATTGTCAGCTCAATCATTTATTTCAGTCTCTTCAACTGTATTTTCTGTATCTTCCTTATTCTCACAATCTTCACATTTTGTTTCTTCAACCATTTCTTCTCATTCATTATTATTTGTTCACTCTTCAACTTCTTCATTTGAATTTGAATTTTCTTCAACGGTCTCAATAGGAGTTTCTTCAATATTTTCTTCAACTTCTTTTACTTCTTCCTCGCTATCTTCAACTTTTTCTTCTTCAACCTTTTCTTCAACTGTCTCATCTTTATTTTCATCAATTATTTCATTCATTTGTTCAACAGTTGTTTCACATTCTTTTACTTCTTCTTGTCATTCTTTTGATTCAATAACATCTTTTTCTTCTTCCACAACTTCTTCTGTATTTTCTTCTTCATTGATTGTTGTAATTTCTCATTCATTAGTATCTGTTGCTTCTCATTCTTCTTCACAAACTCAAGCTGTTTCAACTTCTTGTGTTTCTTCTTCTGCTTCTTCCTTTTCAAAACAATCAGACATTGATTTCATTAAAGCATAAGGATTCATTGGAACACTAACGATAGAAATTTCATATAATTCCAATTCTTTGATAACAAAATCACTTCAAGCGTATTCTCAATCAGAATTATAAATATCTCTATCTTCATAATCTTTTACTCTATATCCAATAGAGAAACTTCTTAATACACCATTTACTAATTTACTAAATACTCAATCTTCGTTTTCAGTAATTTTAGCTTTGATGTATAAACCATTTTCATCAATTTTTGCGTCCTCAACAATTCAAATAGGTTTATCCATATCGTGTTGTAATAATACAATAGGATTTAACATATACATTGATAACGCATTCTTAAATGCTTCTGGTTCAACAATATCGCTTCATCTATCTTTATCTTTGGTAGAAGCATATCATTCAACCTCAACTCCTTTCAATACTCACTCATCATCAAGCAATTCTTTTACAGACTTTGCTTTCCAAGTGATTTGAAAAGAACTTTTGTCCTTTACTAATTTAAACTTTTTCTTCATCTGACATATTTAATAGTTAAAACTTAATCATCTACTTTATATTCCATAGTGCAACGACAATTCACTCACTCTGGACATATTAATTGTCATACAGCAGGATACATATAATCTAAATCAACTCGTCATTCTAATTCACATTCCATATGTGCAGGTCTTACTCTATCATCATCTACTGTCTGCCATTTCTTCTTCATTTGTACTCATACACTTTGTAATTGTTTAACAGGTTGATAACTTCAATATTCATAAGCCTTTCATATCTCTGTTGTTGCAATTGTTCTTGCTCTTGCTTTTCAAAATAATTTATCACTTATTTCATTAATTTGTCTCGCTACTTCTTGTACTCATAAGTTATTATCATATCAATTCTTTATTATCTCTATTATTTTCCGTTTCGTTGTATAACTTATTGCTCATTTGTAATTACTTAAATTCAACTCTCACCATAATTTCGCATAATCACTTCAAGTATCTGGATAGTATGTAAATCAATTTGATAATAAAGCTGTTTCAAATAATCTGTACCTTTTCTTATATCATTTCATTACTGTCTTATCTAATTGTGGCTCAATTTCTTCTATCATATCTTCTAATCACATTTCTGCTCGAAATCACTGTAATTGTTCTGTTTGTCATTCTACATATTGCCGTGATTTCTTATTTCTATATAAGTCAACATTAGCATTTAATAACTCATTATAACATAACTCAACATTGTATACATAATTCTCATATAAATCTTTCAAATTATCCATTAAGAATTGATACTGCTTTTTGAATGATTTTTGACATATTGTATATACTTTTGTTTCGTTTGTTAATATTCTTCTATGATTTAAAGGTAAACTCATTGTTTTTATTCTCCACCAT
>Ga0310690_10006236_pt1 | contig 15755 bp, 16 predicted proteins | sample AusTroGonzalo_MG_2_FD_207661 | JGI IMG/M metagenome (GOLD analysis project Ga0310690, IMG submission 207661) | Bovine rumen microbial communities from tropical cattle in Woodstock, Queensland, Australia - Gonzalo_04 (v2) (version 2) | ecosystem: Host-associated > Mammals > Digestive system >... | reverse complement strand
GTTTACGCTCTTCTGTCCCGGAGCATTTCTTGTGAAAATTAACAAGGAACCGCTTGCAAACAAAGAAATATTACTTATTTATCGGTAGGAGAGACGTTTCCTGAAACGTCTCATCTACGGAAACCACGGTTCTTTTTGAGAGAGGTTCCGAAAGATGTTTCAGGTCTGGGAGATACGTCGTGTTTCGGAGACGTGTCGTGTTTCGGAGACGTGTCGTGTTTCGGAGACGTTTCAGGAAACGTCTCTACGCAAAATGCAAATAAAATTGGTGAATTATCTTTTGAAACATTGCCAAAACTCCGTTCTGTTCTCACCTCATATTTAGCCTATTCATCGAAGGCAAATTCCTTCAGAATTGTGATAAAAACACTGCATCCGCACCAGTGGCTGAAGCAGTTTTTCAGGTTTTTCAGGACAAAAGCTGTGATTTTGGAAGATTTTACAAATAGCAGGAGAGAGCTTGTATTAGGTTTCTGAGCTTGTCGAAATGAATTATTCCCCGGCTTCAGATTTTACCCAGTCATAGATTTTCTGAGTGATATAAAAGCCGTCCGCAATCATCTGATTCAATATCGGTTCTACTTTTTCAATCGATGTTGCTGAGAACGATAAGCGGCGTTGAATTTACAATGATCCTACGCATTTGCAGTCTCTTCCAGGAAACTGTTCTTATCCTCGAATTGAAATATCGAAATTCCCTGCTGACCGAGGAACTTTATAAAATCTTCTTCCGTCATTTCTGCGATTTCCGCACAGTAACCTATTGAAACACGGTGACGTGTGTAATATTCAAGTGCGATGAGCTTTTTTGCGTATTCGCTGACCTGAACCGCCGTCATGTGGGTGTCATACAGAACCGCTTCCGGTGTTTGAACTTCTATCCGGCACATTTAAAAACCTCCTTTTTCTGTCCGCGCCGTTATTTTACTGAAAAATATTTTGATTTAAAGTTTAAAATTCAGATAATTTAAATCAATCATGCGAAATCAGAAGAGAAAAACGGTAGAAAGCATGAAGTTATAGCTCTGCATTTCGTGTGTCGCACCGAAGAGACCGAGTTCGATGTGTGTCGGCGAGACGTTGAAGGAAGCGGCGGCTTCAAACCATTTTATCCTGTATGCCAGCCTGAAAACGAAAAATTCACGGTGGAAAAGAACGCTTTTTGCGCTGTAAAGGGCGAGTTCGAAGCCTGTGGAGAAGCGGACGTTGTAGAGGTCGATTATGTCGAACTGGAGATTCAGGCTGTATGATTCCCACGGAACTGAGTTGTCTGCAAGTTTCAGGTTTATACCTTTTTTGAAGCGTGCCCCGGCGCGCAGAAAGGAGAAACCGACCGAAAATTTGAGCCCGAAAGCCCATTTTTCTTCGGATGTTGCAAAAAGAGAGACCCCGAAACGGTCGCTTTTTTTAGCCCACGGGAAAAATTCGATCCTGTCGGTCACTTTTATGCCGCCTTTCAGGAAAATCGGCTTCGGTTTTTCCTCTGTTTCCGGTTTTTCTTCGGCATAAAAACTTTCTTTAAACTCGTCTTTCTGCCACTTTGAAGATAGATTTTTGATTTTTGCCAACTTCTCGGAATCTTTAGGTATTTTGTCTTGATTTTCGTCTTTTTCGTATATTACGGCGACCATCTCTTCCATGAGGTTGCAGACATCTTCGGCAGTTATTTCCTTTATCGGCAGAGTTCTTACGAAACCGTTTTCGGCAACGATCGAAAGATGGTTTTCATCTGGCATTTCAATGAGGAAATTTATCGTGTTTTTCTTTTCTTTGTAGAATGCCGTGATTTTGCTGCGCAGCTCTTCGGGTATATTTTCATCGAAAAAAATGTTTCCGAAAAGTGAGAATGAAAAAAGTAAACATAAAACAAAGAAAAATGCTTTCAAATCAAAATCCGTCAGTCGTGTTTTTGAATAAATCCCATATTTTCCGAAGTTTCCAGAACATCGGGGTTGGTTCGGTCTATTCTGAGCATAACATCCGAGAAAAACTTTGCTTTTTCAATATTTTTTTCTTCAATAGCTTTCCGCATATTGACAAATGCGATATGCGGGAAAACGATTTTACCGTTTGTCAGTTTAACGTGTTCGATATTTTTCGTCATGTAGAAAGTATAAAGTTCAGTACTTCCTTTTTTATATTTTTTGTCGTAGAAAGTATAGGAGATAGGCGTGTATCCGTTCTCTTCCGGCATAATTTCGAATTCGGACGGTTTGAAAACGAAGCAGTATTCTTCGAAATCCTTTTCCGAAAAGACCTCCTGAGTGGTTTTATCAAGCAGAATGTAGGCCTGATGCGTATTTCCGTCGGTTCGAGCCTGCATGAACTGCGTTACAGGATCCTGCGGTTTTTCGGCTTTGGAACATGATGCAAAAAATATCGGCAAAAATATAACAATGAAGAAAAGTCTCTTTGAAATCATGCTGTTACCAGTTTTCCATTATAGAAACCGAACTGCTGCATCCGATTCTGTCGGCACCTGCCTGCATCATTGCGATCAATGTTTCTTTGTCTCTGATCCCGCCGGCAGCTTTGACTCCGAGCTTTTTTCCGGCAACAGCTCTCAAAAGTTTCACGTCTTCGACAGTCGCCTTGCCGTTTACTCCGGTCGAAGTTTTGAGCATGTCTGCTCCTGCAAAGGCCGCGATAAGCGCTGCATCGATTTTTTCTTCTTCCGAAAGTGCCGATGTTTCAAGAATAACTTTTATGTAAGCCTTTGTTTTTGTTGTGCTTTTCAAAAGTTTAAAGCACTCTTTCAGTTTTCTGCTTTTGATAAGCCCGATGTTTATTACGACATCGATTTCGTCGGCTCCGTCAAGTGCCGCTGTGACCGATTCAGCCGTTTTTGCCGCTGCGGTTGATGCGCCTAGCGGGAAATCTATGACTGTCGCGATGAGAAATTTTGCATTGTTTTCACTTCTGAAAGCGGCTGCGGTTTTAACCCACATCGGATTTATGCAGACTGCCTTGAAACCGAAATCACGGGCTTCGCGGCATATTCTTAGAACGTCTTCTTCAGCCGCGTTGAATGAAAGGATCGTGTGGTCTATTGCATTGGCAGCAGTTTTTTTGGAAATTTTGGGTGCAGAGTATGAAAAAGAGAGGTTTTCTTCGATTTTTTCTGCTTCAACGGGTGAAATTTCAAGGATTTTCACAAGTTCCTTGGCTCTTTTTGCTATCTTTTTTTTCAGATTTTCCATTTTTGTCTCCTTATTTAATGGTTCCTTTAAGTTTCATTTCTGCCACTTCGCAGAGTGTTTTGAAAGTGAATCCGTTATTTTTATAAAAATCTATAACATGCTGGAATCTTTCAATTTTTCTGTCAAGAGAAAATGCAAGGTCAGGCTGCTTTCCTTTCAAAGGGTCAAAGTGCTGCGATTCTTCGGCGCAGCAGAGGTCTATTCCGTGAGCTTCGATGTTGATGAAAGTTCTGCTTTTCGATATCTTAAGCATCCATTCAAGCAGGAATGCGGGAAAGGCGATTATCGAAGTACCGATCAGAGGTATATTTGCGAGCGGGAAAAGGGTAGTCATCGGAAGTTCGGCGAAAGTTCCCTCCTTTTTTGTGTCGCGCACGGTTTTATCAATAAATTCAGGTGTGTACCTGCCGAAAGCATCGGCAAAAGATGAAATAATAGACTTTGATTCGTGTCCTGAAAGTTTTTTCAGATGAATGAGAAGCCACTTTGCGAGGTAGTATGAAATGGAGGGGAAAAGCGACGAATCGTAAGTGTAACCGACTGATTTTAATACGGAAATCAAATCGGCAGAAGAGTTGTAGCCGGGGCTTCTGAAACCTTTGCAGATTATTCCTGCCGTCTTTTCGAGAAAATCCTTGTTTTTCTTTATTTCCTGAAAAATCTCATCTTTCGGAAGTCTCGTCAGCTGGTAGTTGTGCGAAAACGAGTGGTCTGCGATTTCGTGGCCGCTGCGGACGATTTCCCTTAAAATTTCGCTGTTTTTTTCTGAAAATTCGTAAGATGTGATGAAAAAAGTTCCTTTTATCGAGTTTTTATCGAAAAGTTCGATGAATCTTCTTATTCCGTTGATATAGATCGGGTCTTCGCTGATTCCCGAAGTTCCGATTCCGTGTATCGCGTAGTAGCAGATCAAAGGATCGACATCGACGTTTACGCAGGCGATTTTCATTAAAACCTCAGTTATTTCATTACTTTTCTCATTTCAAAGTAGGGGAGATCCGTCATCTGGCATACTCCGTTTCCGGTTATTTCAAAACCGTTTTTTCTGTAAAAATCAAGAGCTCTTTCATTATCCGCGTAAACTTGCAGAAAAACTTCGTCTTTTCCGGCAGTTGCATAGTTTAAAAGCTCGGTTCCGATTCCTCTGTTCCAGAAATCCGGAAGGACAAAAAGCCCTTCAATGCAGTCTTCGGAAGATGAAATTATGCCGACAACTTTTCCTTCGTGCTCGTAAACAGAGGTTTTGCAGTTTCTAATAGTTGAAGATGTGAAATTTTTTTTGTCTTTTTTAAAAAAAACGGGACTTACTTTCAGAGCTAATGCGTTGTTCGATTTTTCGTAAACGGTTTCGATATCGTGTATATCGGATTCTTTGAAATTCCTTATCACTTCACGCAACCAATTAAATTTATTGCGATTATTCGTAAGCTCCAGCCCTTTTAAGCATGTCAACGATATGATAGTTGCCGGTATATTGGGCTCTTGTGAGAGCCGTTCTTCCTTTATCGTCTTTTGCGTTGACATCGACTTTTTTGGAAATCAGGAACTGGACGACTTTCTCGAAACCTCTGCTTGCGGCAATCATGAGCGGAGTGCTTTTCTGCTTGTCGGCAATGTTGAAGTTTGCCCCTTTGTTGAGTATCAGCAGAATGACCTGTTCTTCTCTTTTGGCGCAGGCATAAAGGAGAACCGTTTCGCCCTCTTTGCTTTTTGCTTCAAGATCGGCACCGGCGGCTGTAAGCATGTCGATCATTTTTGCATTGCCGTTTCGTACTGCATACCAGAGCGGAAAGAGGCCGTCCTGGAATCTGCGGTTTACCGAAATCTGACGCTTTATCAGATTTTCTGCAACATCGTGATAGCTGTTCAGAACTGCATAAGCCATAAGTTCATCCTGTTCGGAACGTTTTTCTATAAGCGCCTCTTTATTGAGAAGGTAGAGAACGACATCGTGCCTGTTCTCTCTTTTTGCGAGAATGAGCGCCGTGTCGCCGTTTTTGTCGGCTGAATCAATTGTCGCCCCTTTTTCAACGAAGACTTTGACGAATTTTATGTGACCTTTTTTGGCTGCGACGATGAGCGGTGTTTCACCGTTGTTATTTGCCTTGTTGAGGTCAGCGTCTTTCGAAAGAAGGAGTTCCGTTATGTCGTCAAAATTCTTGTGAAGCGAGATCAGAAGCGGAGTGTTGCCGAAGAGATCGGATGCGTTCAGGAAAGCTCCGTGTTCAAGGAAAAGTTTTACGAGACCGATGTTTCCGCGTGATGCCGCGACAAGGAGAGGTGAATTGCCTTCGCTGTCCTTGAGATCGATCTGGGCATTGTTTTTAACGAGCATGTGGACCATTCTCGGTTTGTCGGCAATGACCGCGGAGAGAAGGGCGGTTCTTTTTTTGTTGTCCATCAGGTTGACGTTTGCGCCGTGTGTGATGAGTGTATTGGCAACCTCTTTTTTATCGTTTTCGACAGCCCACATGAGGACGGTTTTGCCGTTTTTGTCCTTGATGTTCATGTTTGCCTTGCCTTCGGCCAGAACTTCGATCATGTCCCGGTTGTTTGTGAAAGCTGCGATCCAGAGCGCGCTGAGACCGTCGCTGAACTTGGTGTTTACGTTTACTCCGATCTCTATCAGTGTTTTTACAAGTTCTCCGTCACCGATGACCAGACCGCGCTGCAACAGGAATATCGACTCTTTGCTTTTAAGCTGGGCTCCGTATTTTTTCAGGAGTTTCGCCATTTCGTATTTGCGTCTTTCAACACAGTATGTGATGAGATTTTTGCCGGTTTTGTCGGCTATGTCAGCTTTTGCGCCTGCGTTCAGGAGAAGTTCCGCGATGTCGGCTCTTTCCTTGACTGCGGCATACCAGAGCAGCGTGAGGCCGTCTTCGTAAACTTTGTTGACGTTTGCTTTAAGCAGTGTGAGCGATCTGACTCTGTCGACATCTTCGTTTATTACTGCCTGTTTGAGCATGGAATCCGCGTCTGCCGAAGCGAAGCGTACTCCCGATTTTGTAAGCCTGTTGATGACTTCGACATTTCCGGTGTCTATAGCCCAGGTAAGGATCGTCTGCCCTGCGGAATCCTTTACGGCGACGTTTACACCGCCTTTGAGATATTCGTCGAAAGTGTTCCATGCGTTCTTTTCAGCGGCAAGCCAGAGAACTGTTCGGCCGTTTTCGAAAGTGAGGTTGAGCATGGTTTTCTGCTTCGTAACAACGGAAGCGAGCCACTGATCGTCTTTTTCTACCGAAACACGCATGAGAGCCGAGCATTCCGTCGATGAAAGCAGGGCGCCCCTGCCGGTGAAGTATCCAGCCATAACTTTCTGACCGCCCAGAACTGCGGCAAGAAGCGGTGAAAGACCCGATTGATCGTGATAATTTATGCTGGCGCCTTTCGACAGAAGATCTTTTGCAAGGTCAAGATCACCTGATTTCGCTGCCGCTACAAGTTCGTTGTTGACCTCTTCCAGACTTTTGATAATCGGAATGATCGTTATTTTTTTCTCGGTCTTTTTGCCTGACTGGATCTCGATCGCTTCGTCTTTGGTCGTATGTCCTTCAAGTTCGAATCTTACTGTGTGTGTTCCTGGTTCGATATCGTTTATCGTGCATGGAGCCGTGCAGCTTTTCGGGGAATTGCCGGAAACATCAAGTGTTACTTTTACTCCCTGCTTTTCGGATGAAAACGCAGCGGAACCCGGAAGAATTACAATGGGAGCCGGGGCCGCGGCAACCGGTTCTTCCGGAACGACATACTCTTTGGGAGCCGCTTCCTTAAAGTTTTCAGCTTTGTATTTTTCAAGTTCCTTGTTTTCTTCTACAAAAACAGGAGTTTCGGTTTTTTTGCCGTGGATCATCGAAACTACCGCTTCGAGAGCCTTTTTCATGCCGGCAGCCGTGCCGTTGAAGTCTGTCGCACCCGCTTCAGTCTTTCTTTTGCCGTCAACGTAAATGTAGTTTACCGTCAGCGTGAAGATTCCGGCAAAGTATTCGATGGAGGGAAGTACGACGATATCGGCTTTCAGAGCTTTTCCGATTTCGACCTGACACTCCATCTGGCTGCATTTCGACCATTCAGGAGAGCGTTTTCTTACATCGTTCACAGTTTTGTCGGCAATGATCGTGTATTTGCCGATACTGCCTAAAAGTTTTATGATGTATTCTTTCGAACCTTTGGCGACATCAGGGTGTATCTTGCCTGTATTGTCAGAGATGTCCATAACTACGAGCGTTTCGGCAAACAGATTCGTAAAAGATACGATAAAAACGATGAATATGATCCCCAGCAGTTTTTTCATAAAATCCTCCAAACACAAAAAGACTGATGACTATAACTTAAAAGAATTTTTTTAAAAGAAAAAAGAACGACTCAGAGTTTTTCGATTAAATTTTCAAGCGCTTCCTTGTTTCCGCCGCGTTTCATGATTTTTGCAACATATTTTCCCAGAATGTCGAATTCGAGATTGACTTCGGCGTTTGTTTTGAGTGTTTCTGCAAATGAAGTCCGCTTCAGAGTTTCGGGGATGAGCGAGATTTTGAATGTGTTTCCGTCAAGTTCGGCGATCGTAAGGCTTACACCGTTGACTGTGACCGAGCCGCGCGGAACCGTTAGATCGGCAAATTTTTTGTCGAAAGTAATTTTTATTTCGGTTCCGTCGCCGATTTTTCGGATTTCCGTGACTTTTCCGCAGGAATCGACATGACCCTGCACGATGTGTCCGTCAAATCTGCCGTCTGCAGGCATCGCACGCTCTAAATTTACGGTAGAACCGGTATTGTATTTTGCCGCAATCGTCTTTTCGAGAGTCGATTTCGAAACGAAAAACGAAATTGTGCTGTCTGTGAAGCTCTCGACTGTGAGACAGACTCCGTCGACCGCTATCGAATCGCCGGTTTTTATCCCGTGTCCGAACGGATTCTTGAGGCTGATGCGGCATTCGGAGCCTTTTTTTTCGATTTTTGTTACTGTTGAAACCGCTTCGATTATTCCTGTGAACATTTATTTTTCCTCCGGCGGGCCGATAAAACTGCTTAATTTATGTTAAGGCGCCGTTTTGTCAAATATGCCTGCAAAAAGGGCGAAAAAGAAAAAAATTCTTTGAAACATTTTTTATTGTTGACTTTTATTTTTTGCTAACTACTATCGCGTCACCTTGAGAAATAGTTCTCAGGGTGTGTTTTACAATTGTTTTTTGAGAGAAGAGACATGAACATTTATGTTGGAAACCTTGCGTACAAAATGAGTGAAGAAGAACTTAGAGCTGCATTCGAAGCTTACGGAACAGTTGATTCCGCAAGATTCGTAATCGATCGCGAAACCGGACGTTCAAAAGGATTCGGTTTTGTAGAAATGCCGGTAAAAGAAGAAGCTATGGCAGCGATCGAAGGCCTTAACGGCACCGAGCTTGCAGGCAGGACTGTTACTGTCAATGAAGCGCGTCCGCGTGAAGAGAGACCGAGAGGCGGTTTCAGAAAGTAATTCTTTCCGTCCACAATAGATCGCGCACATCTTTATTGCCTGAGTTTTTTAGCTCAGGCATTTTTTTATCAGCTTTTTGTAGTTTTCGTTTGTTTTTTGTGTTATAAGCTTGCGCTTTTTTGAAGGAGAAGTGGATGATCACCGAATGTCCTAACTGCAATAAAGCGATATCGGTAGCGCAATATGGAATGGTCAGATGTCCGAAATGCGGAGCTCTTGTTTTTATCGGCGATCCGCTGAAAGACGAGAAAAACAGTGTTGTCGATACCGCTGACAAAGAGCGCAGAGAGACTGACAAAGAATCAGAAATAAATGAAAATATCAAGAAAATCAAGGTTGTTCTTAAAGAGATAAGGATCGCGGCAGAATCCGGAACTCCGTGGGATTTTGTTTCGCAGATCGGTTTTGCCGATGCGTTTTTTCTTACGACAAAAGAACTTCTCCTTACTCCGGAAGCGTTTTTCTACAAAATGAAAGCTTGCAAAAAGCCTTCGTTTCTGCCTCTTTACGGTATAATTGCCGGTCTTGCGGCATCACTTTTTCAGATTTTCTGGGCCTTGAAATTTTTTCAGACCGCTTTTCCCGATTTTGCATCTTTCAAAGCCGAAGTTTCTTCGCTCGGAGGCGCGGCGCTTCCTCTGCTGCAGGACGAAACTGCCTTGAAAGCGGTTTTTGACATGATGAATCCCGAGCCTGCAATGCTTTTTTTCCAGATTGTACTTTCTCCTTTTATGGCGATAGTTTTTACGGCATTCATTCTCCACACAGGCAGCATGTTTTTGGGTTCGAACACAAGACTTGTCCATTTCTACAGGATGTCAAGTTTTATAATGGTTACTGGTTTGTTTAATATTATTCCTGTGTTAGGCAATCTTATCTCTTTTGTCTGGCGTGTCGTTCTCGTCTACAAAGGGGGAAAGGTTCTGAACGGATTCAACGATAGAAAAGCGAGAATTTACCTCGTTTTTTATGTTTTTATGCAGATTCTTTTTATCGGATTGGGGATGGCATGAATTTAAGAGTCGGCAGCGGGTTCGATGTCCATAAATTTGAAGACGGAAGAGAGCTTTTTTTAGGCGGGATCCTGATTGAAAACCATGCCGGGCTTGCCGGTCACAGCGATGCAGATGTGCTGATCCACGCGGTGATCGACGCTCTTCTCGGGGCAGCTGCTATCGGCGACATCGGAGAACTTTTTCCAGATACCGACAGCGCTTTCAAAAACATCAGAAGCACGATCCTGCTTGAAAAAGTAGTTTCGGAACTCGCTTTGCGCGGCTGGCAGATCGTGAATGTTGATTCGACAGTCATCTGCGAAACACCGAAAATCAGTAAATATAAACTTCAGATGAGAGAAAAATTAGCTGAAATAATGCAGATTCCGTCTGACTGCGTCATGGTTAAGGGAAAAACCACCGAAAAACTCGGTTTTACCGGGAGAAAAGAGGGGATCGCGGCTATGGCAACAGCACTTTTGGAGAAAAAATCATGAAAAAAGTCAGTTTTTATGTAGGAAAAAAGAATTTTATAACATTTATCATAGCCTCGCTGATCCTGCTTTATGCAATTTACGCTTTTTCCGACAATGTTATCTACTTCTTTTCGGACGATACCCCTATAGATCTTGGCGATGCGCTTGAACTGAATACAGAAAATTTCGCAAAAGTGAAGGACGGCGACTATGTTCAGATCAAGGGAATAACTTCTATTCAGGGCGGCAACATCAAAAAAGGCGTTACGGGCGAGCGTCACGTCGTTTATTATCTCAACGGTTCGTCAAAATTCATTATAGATTCGGCGGTTACCGGCGAAGATTCTTTCTCTGGTCCGCATTACAGAACGGTGAAGGGGAGGGCATTCGCTTTCAAAACCAATTCCAAAGCTGCAAAAATGCAGGCTTTTTTCGCAAATTCGCTTTACCTTGACATGAAGGATGACGGTTTTTTCATCGAAGACGGTGTTGTTCCGCGTAGTGATTATGCCGGTCTTTTCATGTTTGTTTTTTTCATTCTCCTTATGGTTCTGAATGTTTTTTTCTTCATAAAACCGATAAAGCGCGAAACAACGCAGGAAGATATTGACAGAGAACTTGAGGAACTTTTTGATTCCGGAGCGGACAATGACAGAAAAGACCGGTAAACAACGGATTTTTTTTCTCGTTCTGGCAGTAGTTTTCGTCTATTTCAATTCGCTTCCGAACGATTTTATTTTTGACGATGTTCCTCTTGTCCGGAATTCGTTTTGGGTAACTTCAGGCAATTTCATCGAAATGGTTTTTTCATACAGGCCGCTGCGTTACATAACGTATGCTCTCGACTACCGCATATTCGGTATGAATCCGGCCGGTTTCAGGCTGATGAATATATTTTATCACGCAGTTTCCGTTCTATCTCTTTTCTGGGCTCTCAAAATGTTCGGGCTCACGAAGCGTGCTGCGTTTACTGCTGCTCTGATTTTTGCAGTTCATCCTGTCAACACCGATGCCGTCGCCTATATTTCCGGCAGACGCGATGTGCTGATGGGGCTTTTTTATATTCTCAGCATAGGCTGTTTTTTCAAATTTTACAGAACGGTTTCACCTGCAGAAAGGGCGGTGAACGGAACTGTGAAAAAGCAGTGGCTTTTTTTGGTTCTCTCGCTTGTTTTTATGTTTTTTTCGATTTCGTCGAAAGAGATGGGAGCCACGATCCCGCTTGTTTTCATAATGTATGCAGCATACAAAGACGGTGCCGCGCTTCTTACGAAACCATGGTTTTATTTCATCGCAATGGTTTTCCTCATTCTCTTTTCGTTTTTTGCATTTCTCGCCATCTCAGGCGGCGGCAGCGCACTGGTTTCGCTTCAAGGTATCCGTTTCCACGGCAATTCGCCTGAAGTCCACTATCTGACGGCGGCAACGATTTTTCTGCACTATCTGAAACTCACGGTTTTCCCGTGGAAGCTCATTCTGGACAACGCCGGATATCCGCTTGTAGAAGACTGGAATTTTGAAGTCTTTTTCTCGATTCTTTCGATCTTTGTTCTTGTTTTTCTTGTCTGGCATCTCCTCACGACTTACCGGAAAAACAAGTCGGATTTTACGGCTGAACGTGTTGAAATGAGGCATGGAATCGCGTTCTGGATAGTCTTTTTTATTGTTTCGCTCGCTCCTGTCATGCAGATAATTCCGCTTCACGAGATTGTTGCGGTTCACTATCTTTATGTTCCGGTTATAGGATTCTGTGCAATAGCGGGGGATCTTTTCGATTACTTTGCCGGAACGGAAAATGTCTCTTTCCGGGAGGTGTTCAATTTCGGTGAAAACAGGAAAAGAGCTGTTGCCGCGCTTTGCATAACACTTCTTTTTTCGCTTTTTTCGCTTCGTACGATTTCGCGCAATTTCGAGATGAAAAACATCTGGACTGTGCTTCATGCCGATGCAGAAAAGCAGCCGCTTTCTTTCCGCGGGCTTTTTACGATCGGAGCCGAATATCTTAACATGAAGTTTCCCGACAAAGCGTGGGAATACTACAAGCAGTCGATAGATACGGGATATTGGGATCCGAATCTTTTAAGCAATATCATCGGTTACCGCATTGTCAAAGGACAGCATGACGAAGCTGTTGCTTTTTATGAGGAAATGGTGAAAAAGGGAGAGTATATAACTTCAAGCGGAGTTTTGAATATTGCCGCTATCTATATGATCCGCGGGAACTGCGATACCGCTCTGAAAATGGCAAACAGTGTTATTCCGGATGCGAGCGAGATTAAACGAAGCAACCGTCTGAAAAAATGCAGGGAATACGGCTTCGAAAAGTTTGACGACGGCAATATTTACGATGTTTATGAAAAACAGAAACTTATGAAGGATCTTGAGATGAACGTTGAAAGAAAGTTCTATCTCAAAAAATTGATTGAAAGCGGCGGATTCGAAGGGGAAAAACTGGTCGAACTTGTTGCCGAGCTTGCCGCAATCGACTTTATTTCCGATATTCCGGAAGCAATAAAATACTACAGATATGAAATCGAACTTTGCGGAAAATTCGGTCTTCCGGTGCCCGATATTGCAGTCAGATCTCTTGCGGTTCTGGAAGACTATTCTCACAAAATTCTTGACGAAGGCAAATATCTGCCGCTTGAATTTTAGGTGAAAAATGAATCCTGAAGTTGAAATTCTTGCTCCTGCCGGCAGTTTCGAAGCCGCTGTGGCCGCCTTTGTTGGCGGTGCAGACGCGGTTTATCTCGGTTTGAGCGATTTCTCGGCAAGAAAGGCTGCAAAAAACTTCTCGAAAGAGGAGTTCCTTTCGCTTAAAACTCTTGCAGTGCGGGACGGAAAGAAGATTTTTGCAGCGCTGAACACTGTTATCAAAGAAGACGAGATCGAAAGTGCTCTCGACTGCGCCCGATTTTTGTATGATGCCGGAGTTGACGCGGTAATTCTTCAGGATATCGGTTTTGCATCTGTTTTGAAAAAGCTTTTTCCGGCCCTCACGCTTCACGCTTCGACCCAGATGGCTGTTCACACTGTCGAAGGTGTCAAATTCTTGAAAACACAGGGCTTTTCAAGGGTTGTTCTAAGCCGCGAAGTTCCGTTTGATCTCATTGCAAAAATCAAAAAGGAAGTTCCCGATATGGAGCTTGAAGTCTTTGTCCACGGCGCTCTCTGCTACTCTTTTTCAGGACTATGCCTTGCGAGCGGCATGGTGCTCGGGCGTTCAGGCAACCGCGGAATGTGCGCTCAGCTCTGCCGGAGTTACTACGAGACCGAGGACGGCAGAAAAGGATATTTCTTTTCGTGCAACGACCTTGAATACAAGGATTTTGTGCAGCAGCTAAAATTCGCGGGAGTCGATTCGTTCAAAATCGAAGGGCGCATGAAATCGCCTGAATATGTTTTCCACACTTCTGCTTTATACCGTGCCATGCTTGAGCGGAGCGACTACTTCGATGCTTTGAAAAACAGCCGGATATGCTTCGCAAGAAAGGCAACAAGCGGCTATTTAAAAAATTTTTCGGGAAACAATCTTATATGTAGCGGATATCCGGGACACCGCGGAGTTAAGACCGGAGTCTGCGAGAAAAAACTGAAAGACCGGTTTTTTATCAAAACCAAATATTCGCTCGGAATACATGACGGTCTTCTTTTCTTCGAAAACAACGATGAAACGAAGCCTTTCAACTGCTCGGTCGAGGAAATTTCATCAGCTTCGGGCAAAAATCTCAAAATCGTGGGCGACAGTTCGAGAGTTTATGTCAAAACGGCAGAACTACCTGAGGTCGGTGACGAAATTTATCTCGTAAGTTCGCGTTCTCTCGAAAGAAAAAAGGTGAATTCCGCCAGTTTTCCGCAGTGGAAGAAAGCAATTCCGCTCGAAATTTCAGTGAACGGAAACAAAATCGGAATAAAGAGCGGAGATTTTTCCTACGAATCAGAAGAAATTGTTGCGGAAAAATCGGAAAATCAGAACGGTTTTAAGGACAAGTTTGCGGAAATACTGAAAACATCAGCAGATTCATTCTATTTTTCAGACCGGATTTCTTTCGACAAAAACTGCGAAAATGTCTTTGTCGTTCCGAGCGTCCTCAAAAAAATAAGAACTGATTTCTACGAAAAATATGCCGCATTCCGTGATGCCGCTTTTGAAGAACAAAAGAGAGAAATTCTGAATTCGTTTTCAATGCCGGAAAGCGGAAATGTTCCCGAAATTTTCCGCGAACGCGCTTTGATGAACCCTGACACCGATATTCCGTTTTTCATGCCTGATGATCCCGAAACAACACTTGAAACAGTCGGCGGATTTCTGACGATCCCGCTTCTTCCATTGATGAAAGAAAGCGGAAAATACATTAATAAAATCAATGATGTAATTGATAAGAACAACGATAAAAAAATCCTTGTAGGTTTGTCCAATTTAGGACATCTTAACTTTGCTTTTGACCACTTGAAAGATGAAAATATTTTCTTCTTTATCGATTTCTCACTCTATATCGCAAACAGGTTTTCATACTTGTTTTTCAAAAATCTTCTGGGGGAAAAACTCCTTTTCGGCTACTCCTGGATCGAGGAAAAAGAAGATGTTCCGCAGATTTCACCCGAAATCATCCATGTTTCAAACTTCAATCCTCCTCTTTTTGTGAGCGCAGGCTGCTTTGAACGCTCCAACGGCTTCAAAAAATGCTCTGAGTGCGGAGGAAAACGGAGCGAAAGAATCCTCAAAAACTGCGGCAGAACATTCAAAGTCGTCTCCAAAAACTGCGTCACGTTCATGTTTGCAGAATATTGACAACTTTTTCCAAAAATATAAGATACAGCCCTTTCTGTGAGGTGAAAAATGGTTACGGAAACAATGATAGTGATAGCTTTGAGGCAGAAAAACTGGGAGGCTGCTGCTGAAATGGCGCGTGAACTTGCCGGAAAAAAGCCTGAAAGCGAGATTGCAAGAATCGCTCCGGCGATTGAAACGGCTGAAAAATCAGTCGAAGCCGGGTGGCTGCTTTCAATTTTTTCCGAAATAAAATGGCGTGAAATGAACGAGGTGGAGATATGAAAATTCTGCTTGTCGAAGGGCCTCTGCTCGATAAAATCGGCGAAAGGGAGCCGCAGATTTACGGCGGAAAGGGAACGCGGGAAAAACTTATGAGCGCGTTTTATGAAAAAGCAAAGGCGCTCGGTGTGGAAGTCGAGGCGGTCAGCGACTATGCCGAAGGAAATCTCGCAAAAATCATTGCCGATGCAAAATGTGACGGAATTGTAATAAATCCGGGTGCTTACACTCATACGAGCGTTCTTTTGCGCGATGCACTTCTGTGCTCGGAAATTCCTTTTGTGGAAGCTCACATAACCAATATTTTCGCAAGAGAGGATTTCCGCAAAAAATCGTATCTCAGCGATGCCGCTGTCGGTGTTGTAACTGGTCTCGGAAGTGCGGCTTATGCCGCTGCGCTTGAAGGTTTGGCCGCTTTTCTTGCAGCAAATTAAGGCTTTGCTGTCAGTAATATTTTTCCTTTTTCAAGTCTGAAAAATTTTTCGGTGAAAGGAATAAATTCTGAAGATTTGTCTTCTTTTTCGATTTCGGCGAGAGAGTATGTCGGAGTAGG
>Ga0310690_10006234_pt1 | contig 15759 bp, 18 predicted proteins | sample AusTroGonzalo_MG_2_FD_207661 | JGI IMG/M metagenome (GOLD analysis project Ga0310690, IMG submission 207661) | Bovine rumen microbial communities from tropical cattle in Woodstock, Queensland, Australia - Gonzalo_04 (v2) (version 2) | ecosystem: Host-associated > Mammals > Digestive system >... | reverse complement strand
GTCTTTATTTATATAAACCTTTTTTAACTTGGTCGAAGTTGGACACAATAGGAGACACAATGGCCGGAGATAACTGGATTTACAAGTATTATCAAGGGATTAAGGACGGGACTTATACCGTCGGCAAATGGATCTCGTTGGTATATGAGCAAATAATCAGGGACCTCGAGGCTAAACGATACTTTTTCGACCAGAAGAAGGCAAACGCAGCCATTGACTGGATCGAATCACACTGTTTCCACACCGAGGGGCCTCTTGCTGAACAATTCTTAAAACTCGAGGTTTGGCAGAAAGCGTTATTTAGCTGCATCTATGGCCTTGTTGATGTAAATGGACACAGACAGTACCGGGAGGTCGTTCTTCTAGTAGGACGCAAGAACGGCAAAACTAAAATCGCCTCTTCATTAGGCGATTACACATACCGGCAAGAAGGGGGCTTCGGTTCTAGGGTGTTTTGCATAGCACCGAAACTTGACCAAGCTGATTTGGTCTACAACGATATATGGATGATGACCACAATGGACCCGGAATGGCAAAACATGAGGGATGAGGTAAAACAAAAGGATAAGTTCGGACGTTTAATAAACGATGATAGTTTATTGGCACGACATAGAATGTCAGACTTGTCCATCCCGGGCACAAACAGCACCGTCAAGAAGATAGCGTTTTCGGCAAAGAAGTCAGACGGCTTCAATCCGAGTTTAGCTATATGCGACGAGGTGGCTGCGTGGGCTGGCGATGCGGGTCTGAAACAATACGAGGTAATGAAGTCCGGCATGGGCGCGAGACCTGAGGGGATTCTTCTCAGTTGCACCACGGCCGGTTACATATCAGACGGAATATTTGACGAGTTGATGAAGAGGTCGACCCGTTTTTTATTAGGAGATTCGAAGGAAACCAAGCTGCTTCCGTTTCTCTACATGATCGATGACATCGAAAAGTGGAACGACATCAACGAGCTACGGAAGGCTAATCCGAACTTAGGCGTTTCGGTATCGGTCGATTACATGCTAGAGGAAATAGCTATTGCGGAGGGCTCACTTTCAAAGAAGGCCGAGTTCATGTGTAAGTACTGCAACATCAAACAGAACTCAAGTCTGGCGTGGCTCCCGGCTACATCAGTATCGGCTATCAGCGGTGAGCCGATTAACCTTGAGTCGCTGCGTGGCTCTTATTGCGTTGCGGGTCTCGACCTGTCACAGACAACAGACCTGACGTGTGCGTGTGCGGTCATTGAAAAGAATGGCCTGCTCAATGTGATCGCACACTTCTGGATGCCGGCCGAGAAAATAGACGAAGCCACAGAGCGCGATGGCGTTCCGTACTGGACATATGTCAAGCGCGGATTTTTGTCTTTAAGCGGTGACAACTTCGTGGACTATCACGATTGCTATGAGTGGTTCACATCGCTATTGAGCGAGAAGGAATTGTATCCACTTCGTGTCGGTTACGATAGATATTCAGCTCAATATTTGATTAAAGGCCTCGAGTCGAGCGGTTTCGTCTGCTCGGACGTATATCAGGGAGATAATCTATGGCCCGTACTTCAAGAACTTGAGGGCTTGATTAAAGACAAGTCGATATATATAGGCGATAACGATTTACTGAAGGCCCATCTATTAAATGCGGCGGTAAAAATAAGCACCGAGCGAGGCAGGGGCAGACTTGTAAAAATAAATCCAACTGCAAGAATCGACGGAGTCGCGGCCCTAACGGATGCGCTGTGCGTCAGACAACATGACTATGACGAAATAGGTCATCAACTCAAGAATGAATAATTTTACAGTATATAGACACACGACACCATCAGGGAAAGTGTACATAGGAATAACGAGGCAGAATCCCATTAGACGGTGGCGTCCTGATGGCAGCGGGTACAAAGAAAACTATCATTTTTGGAACGCAATTTGTTGCTACGGGTGGGACAATATCACACATGAAATAATCGCAAGCGGCCTAACAAAAGAACAGGCCTGCGAAATGGAAGTGGCATTGATAGCCGAGCACGATGCAATGAATCCTGACAAGGGATATAACGCCACGATAGGCGGCGAGCATCCACCATTTTCGGAAGAGACCCGCAGAAAAATATCTGAAGCGCAAAAGGCAAGGAATATGGCGGGAGCGAACAATCCTAACTACGGCAACCACAAGCTCGCTGGAGAAAACAATCCTCATTATGGGAAACATTTTTCTGAAGAAGTACGACAGAGAATGTCCGAGGGCAGAAAAGGAAAAGGCACGGGACCTAAAAGCGAGACTACTAAACAGAGAATGCGTGAAAATCATGCGGGCGGTAATGCTCCGAAACAAGTTTTGTGTGTAGAAACAGGCGAGATATATAAGAGCATTAATGATGCGGCGAGAGCCGTAAACATAAATAAAAAGGTTATTTCAAATTGTTGTCGGGGCATTATCCACTATAACACAGCGGGTGGCTATCACTGGCAATTTATTTAAGGAGTCAAATAATGAGCTTATTTGATTTTATCTTTCGCCCGAACGAGGCGAAGAAGTCACAGGATGCGCTGAAAGACGCATATACAATGTTTCGCACACTCACGGCATATCGCCCGGTATTCACAAGCTGGGGCGGTGCCATCTACGAAAGTGAAATAGTCAGAGCTGCGATTGACGCGAGAGCAAGACACATATCAAAGCTGAAGGTCGAGCTGATAGGTTCGGCAAATCCGTCACTACAATCAAAACTGAGGCAGGGGCCGAACCAGTGGCAGACGTGGAGCCAGTTCCTTTATAGGGTGAGCACCATACTCGATATAAATAACACGGCGTTCATTGTTCCTGTGTTCGATGAGCGGATGATAATCACGGGGCTTTATCCGGTGCTCCCGCATCGGTGTTCCCTGCTTGAATACGACAACGAGCTGTGGCTTCGTTATCAGTTCGCACATGGCGAGATCGGTGCGGTCGAGTTCCGCAAGTGTGCGGTCCTGACGAGACATCAGTACAAAAGCGACTTCTTTGGAGACCCAAACACAGCCATCGAGGACACGATGAAGCTGATACACATTCAGAATCAGGGCATCGAGGAGGCTGTTAAAAACACATCGACATTCCGCTTTATGGCACAGCTTGCGAACTTTGCGAAGCCTGAGGACCTTGCGAACGAGCGTAAACGCTTTACACGCGAGAACCTTGCGACAGACTCCGAAGCGGGCGGATTCCTGCTGTTTCCTAACACCTATAAGGACATCAGGCAGATAGACGTCAAGCCGTACACGGTGGACCCGGATCAAATGAAGGCTATCCGCGAGAACGTTTATAACTATTACGGCGTGAACGAGGACGTGCTTCAAAATAAAGCATACGGTGATGCGTGGTCGGCGTTCTATGAGGGCGCGATTGAACCATTCGCCATACAGTTCAGTGAGGCCACAACAAAGGCTCTTTTCTCAGAGCGAGAAAGGGCGCAGGGTTCACAGCTTATGCTGACAGCCAACCGGCTCCAGTATATGAGCAATTCAGATAAGTTAAATGTGACTGCACAACTCCTTGACAGAGGATTGTTTAGCATCAACGAAGCAAGAGAGGTCTGGAATTTACCTCCAGTGGATAACGGTGATACAAGAATTATCAGAGGCGAGTATTATTCCGCTGATGATAAACTGACGCTTTTGGATGAGCAGACCGATGAATAACTACTGTGTATATAAGCACACCACGCCAAGCGGAAAGGTGTACGTAGGTATTACTTGCCAAGAGCCTAATAAACGATGGAAAAACGGCAAGGGTTACGAACTGTGTACGGCTTTTAATCGGGCGATTGCGAAGTATGGGTGGGATAATATATCTCATGAAATACTTTTAGATGGCATTGATAAGGAAACCGCTTGCGAGGTCGAGCAAAAACTAATTTTAGAATACGACAGCACAAATCCGAAGTGTGGATACAACCTGACTTCGGGAGGCGAACACTATGAGGCAAATGAAGAGAGCCGAAAACGGTGCAGTGAGTCGCATTTAAAATCGTATATCGAGCATCCTGAATATAGGCAACACATATCCGACATCCAAAAGGGCCGAAAGATGAGTGAAGAGAGCAGTGAGAAGAAGCGTCAGACGATGCTTCTTTTTTATGCGGAACATCCCGAGAAAAGAGCGGATTGCGGAAAGTCTTTCAGAGGGAAGAAAAGAGGCGAAACATTTGCAAAGGCAGTCGGGGAACGAAGGTCTAAGCGAGTGATGTGTGTTGAAACACAGAAAATATACGATTCGATAAAAGAGGCAGCAGCTTGCGAAGGCGGTTCTGCGAGTGGCATCAGCATAATGCTAAACGGACGGGCTAAAACTTGCGCGGGCAAAACCTATATATACGCACCAACGGAGGATATAAACGATGGCAGTCAAGAGTGAAAGAGAATACCGAGATATGACGATGGAGGTCAGGACAGCCGAAGAGGTTGAGGTTCCTGACGAAAGAAAAATCGTCACAGGATACGCCAGCACATTCGACGAACCTTACACGCTGTTCGAAACGGATGACTGGCGTTTTAACGAGGTCGTAGATGCGAAAGCGTTCGACAACACGGATATGTCGGATGTCATCATGCAGTACGACCACGAAGGAAGGGTGTTCGCAAGAATGTCCAACAACACACTGACAGTTACTCCCGACGAAAAGGGGTTACTGATAGAAGCGGATCTCGGTGGTACCGAGCTGGGACGCCAGCTTTTCGAGGAGATCCGCGGAGGTTATACGAACAAGATGAGCTTCGGTTTCACTGTTGATGGTGATGAAATGCTGGACACAAAGGATGTCGACGGTAAAGCTCTCACAGTGAGAACGATCACGTCTGTTCGTAAGCTGTATGACGTATCGGCGGTAAGTTTGCCGGCCAATGACGCTACGAGTATTAGCGTAAGAAATCTGACCGACGGAGAGATCGAGAGGATTCAAGCGGAGAGACTTGAGGCTGAAAAACTTGAACTGAGGCGTAAAAAGTTAATGCTCGAGATTGATTTAAGTGGAGGACGTTAAATGTCTAAAGAAGAAATCATGGTACTCGATGCAGAGCAGATCGAAGCACGTAAGGCTGAGCTGAAAGTCGAACTTGAGGCAGCCGAGACAAACGAGGCGATTGACGCTATCAAAGCAGAGAACGACCTCCTCGAGGAGCGTATTGCTCAGATCAAGCTCGAAGTCGAGCAGAGAAAACTTGACATGGCTGCTGTCATCAAGGGACAGGGCGATGTCATCGAAGAAGTTAAAGACGAAAGGAAACTCAACACAATGGAAATGAGAAACACACCTGAGTACATCAACGCATACGCTGAGTACATCAAGAGCGGAAACGACATGGAGTGCAGAAAGCTGACAAGCGAGAACGACACAACTCCTAACGGAACCGGCACAGTCGCAGTTCCTGAGTTCGTTTACGACATAGTAAAAACCGCATGGGAAAGAGAAGGCATCATGTCTCTCGTTCGCAAGAGCTACCTGAGAGGAAACCTCAAGGTTCAGTTCGAGATCAGCGGCGATCTTGCTGTAGTTCACGCTGAAGGTGCTGCGGCAGTTAACGAAGAGAATCTCGTTCTCGGAATCGTTCAGCTCGTACCACAGAGCATTAAGAAGTGGATCTCAATCTCTGACGAGGTTTATGACCTCAGAGGCGAAGCGTTCCTGAGATACATCTATGATGAGCTTACATACAGAATCGCAAAAAAGGCAGCAAACGAGCTTATCGCAAAGATCGAGGCTTGCGGAACAGTTTCGACCACAACTTGCCCGGGAGTTCCTAAACTCACAGCAGCAAGCCCTGCACTCGGAACAGTAGCCGCTGCTATGGCTATGCTGAGCGACGAGGCTGCAAACCCTGTAGTCATCATGAACAAGGCTACATGGGGCGCATTTAAGGCTGTTGAATACGCTGGCAGCTTCCCGGTCGACCCGTTTGAAGGTCTGCCTGTTATCTTCAACAACACAGTTAAGTCGTCCGCAGCTGCAACAACCGGCGAGACTTACGCAATCGTTGGAGACCTCGGTCACGGCGCACTCGCTAACTTCCCTAACGGCGAAGGAATCGACTTCAAGTTCGACGAGCTCAGCAGAAAGAAAGAGGATCTGATCGAGGTTCTCGGACGCGAGTACGTTGCACTTGGTGTTGTTGCTCCGGACGCATTCGTTAAGATCGTTAAGTAATTCGAGTATCAGTAAATTAGGAGGTGACTGATATGAGAAAGATTCTTATCGCGGTGCCGTGTATGGACCAGCTCCCGGCACAGTTTGCGCATTCGCTGGCAACGTTAACATCGTACGGAATCGAGGACACTAAGATTTCGATCTGGTTTAATCTCGGCTCCTTGATTTATACCAGCCGCGACCAGATAGCAAAGAAGGCACTTCTTGATGAGGCCGACCTCGTTATGTGGTTCGATTCGGATATGGTGTTTAATCCCGACACGCTGATGAGGCTGCTGAAACATATCGACAATGGAGCCGATATGGTAACAGGCATCTATTACAGACGCACGCAGCCGTTTTCAGCGGTAGCGTTTGACAAAATGGACCTGAATGAAGAGGGCACTGCCTTTGAGTGGACTGAGTTCGATGAAATACCGAGCGAGCCATTCGAGGTTGGTGCTTGCGGATTCGGGTGCGTTCTGATGAAAACGGAGGTATTCGTTTCCGTCTTTGCGAAGTTCGGGCAGATGTTCACACCGATAGCAAACTGCGGTGAAGACATAGCGTTCTGCTGGAGGGCGAGACAGTGCGGGTACAAAATACTCGCTGACCCGTCTATCGGTCTCGGGCACGTCGGACACACGGTCATCACAAAGGAATTTTTCGACAATTATCAGTTAACTCTAAAAGCAAGAGCGGAGCGGGGCGAATAACCTCGCTCCTGTTGTGAGGTAATTATGGCTACACTGGACAAGGTGAAAATGGGGCTGCGTATAAAGACAACGGCCTACGATGAAGAACTCGCGGATCTGATAGCGGCGGCACAAACAGATTTAGGTATTGCCGGTGTCGCGGTTCCGTCAACGCTTGACGAGATCGTGACAAAGGCAATCATCACATACTGCAAAATGTCGTTCGGTCTGCCTGAGGATTATGACCGTCTCAAAAGGTCATACGATGAGCAGAAGGCTCAGCTCGTAACAGCCACAGGATACACCGATTGGTTGGAGGCGTAAGATGTATGACTCAATTGCAACGCTAAAGGGCGAACCGATAACCACGTACGACGAATATGGCAACGAGGTCATCACTTATACCGATAACGAAGTCTATGTGATGCCTCGTGGCGTATACAATGCGGAGTTCTACAACGCGGCTCAGGCTGGCCTTCATCCGTCTATAACGTTCGTGCTCACGAACAGAGCGGACTACAACGGTGAGCGGCTTATCGAGTTCGAGGGCAAGCTCTACAACGTGATCCGTACTGACTGGATGGGACAGAGGGACCAGATATCCCTTATATGCGAGGAGCGTGTGAATAATGGCTAAGACGAAGAGCGTCTCGATCCAGATGAAAGAGATACTCGATGAGTTCTCCGATAAGGTCAACGAGGTTCTTGATAAATCGGCAAATGAGACCGCAGACGAATCTGTTGAAAAGCTGCAAAACACTTCACCGAGCAGAACCGGGGACTATGCTCAGGGCTGGAGGGTGAAAAAAGAGGGCAAAGGCGATGTTATTGTTCACAATGCCACTCACTATCAGCTGACACATCTATTGGAGAACGGTCACGTTATTCGCAACAAGAAGGGCACATACGGACGTGCTCCAGCACACAGACATATTCGTCCTGTTGAGACATGGGCCAACAAAGAGTTTCAACGGAAAATAGAGGAGGGCCTTAAATGAGCATATACGCAACTTTACAAGGCACCGGCCTTCCGTGTGCGTATTCCCACTTTAAGACACCACAAGAGCCGCCGTATATCGTGTATATCGGAAATGGTCAGGATGTACTTAATGCTGACAATACGCATTACTGGAGACGGAACACCTATCAAGTAGAATATTATTTCACAACAAAAAACGAACAGAACGAGGCCAGCATAGAGGACGCACTTCTCGCTGCTGGCTATTTATATGAGAAATCCGAGGACGTATTCATCGAAGATCAACGCGTTTTCGTGATTTATTACTACATCTAAGGAGAAACAAATGGCAAATAAAGTCGAATTTGGTATCTCGAACCTGTACGTCGGAACTTATTCAGTAGGCACAACCGGCACGGTAACAATGGGCACACCTTACCATCAGGCGGGAGCGGTTTCGTTCAGCCCTGAGGAGCAGAGTGAAAGCAACAACTTCTATGCCGATAACGTAATCTACTGGAGCGGGTACACCGGCGGCACATTCGAGGGCGATCTCGAAGTCGCAAAGTTCGATGACACATTTAAGACTCAGTTCCTCGGATACATACAGAAAGCATCCGATGGCGGTCTCGCTGTTGTCAAGAACGCGACAAAACCGAAAGTATATATTGCTTTTCAGGTTGAAGGTGATGCCGAGTCTCGCAGAATCATTATGTACAACTGCTCACTCGGCGGCATAACAAGAGAGTATGCAACAGAAGAGGAGAGCATCGAACCGGCAACGGAAACCATCGCTGTTACAGTCGCAGGAGACAACAAGACGGGTATCTCAATGGTCTCATACAATCAGGCCACATCGGGATATAGCACGCTCTTCACGAATCCTCCGGCTCCGACAACCACTTAATCGAAACGGGGCGGGGCTGATATGGTCCCGCTCCATTTTTCATAGGAGGTGAAACGTGGAAAAGGTTATCAAGATAGGAAAACAAGAGGTCAGGCTTAACAATAACGTGGCTTGGACTATGGAATATAGAGATCAGTTCGGTAAGGATATCGTCCCGGTGGTCATGCCGCTGATAGCTTCAATGGCCGAGGGAGTTTCGACTATTGTGGCGGATAGTGACAACAACGGCGAGATAACGTTGTCTGGAATCGCAAACGCACTCGAGGGAAGAGTTATCGATGTGCTTCTCCCGGCGTTTCAGCTCGAGTTCGTGGATCTCGTTGTCAATGTGACGTGGGCGATGGCAAAAGCAGCAGACGAGACTATCGAGCCGCCTAAGAGGTGGGTGAGACAGTTCGATGAGTTTCCTCTTGATGTCGTGGGGCCGGCTGTATTCGACCTCGTCTTGAAGGGATTTGTAAGCTCAAAAAACTTGAAGAGGCTGAAGAATATCAAAGTAAACGCAAAGAATCTTCGGCCAAAATCACAATCGACGACATCGTCCTCGCTGGACTCGAGCGAGGCTTAGGAATGTCGGATATCTGCCGTATGCAGCTCGGTCAGGTCGTGGACTTTGTTATCGCATACAACGACAGGCAGAAGGCAGCTGAGAAGGCGCAGAAACGCGCAGAAAAGCACGGAACTAAACGCAAGGCATCACAGAACGACATTAATGCGTTCTTTGGTTAGAGGTCAAATAAATGGCATCAGGCAACATAAAAGGCATTACCATCCAGTTCAGGGGAGAGACGACTGAACTTGATGAGGCTTTAAGAAAAATCAATAAAGAAACAAAGGACATCGACTCTGAGCTGAAAAATGTCAACAGGGCTTTAAAGTTCAACCCTAACTCGGTCGAGTTATGGAAACAGAAACAACAGCTTCTCAATCAGAAACTCAAAGAGACAAACGAGAAGGCAGCGGTCCTGCGAGAAACGCTGAAAAAAGTCGATTCGGGCGAGATTGAGATGTCTTCCGAGGAAGTAAGCAAGTTGAAGCGTGAGCTGATAGAGGCGGAATCAAAGGCAAAGAAGTTCAAATCGGAACTTGACAAAATCGGGAACGCAAACCTGAAGGCTCTGTCGGAACAGTTGAAAAAGGTCGGAGATAAGATGACCACGGTGGGAAAGTCGATGACCACAAAGGTCACCGCTCCGATTGTGGCAGGATACACCGTTGCCGCGAAGTATGCTTCTGACTACGAAGAGAACCTAAACAAACTCGATGTCGCGTTCGGATCCAATTCTCAGGCGGTCAAGGACTGGGCAAACACGGCAAGAACTGAGTTCGGTTTGTCTAAAGTTCAGGCAACAGACGCGGCGTCTGCATTCGGTGCACTCGGAAAGGGCATCGGCTTAACAGAAGGCGAAGCCGCTAATATGTCTACGACGTTAGCGGGATTGTCTGCGGATCTCGGTTCATACTTCAACGTGGGCGTCGATGAGTCTGCAAAAGCACTCGAGGGCATCTTCACAGGCGAGTCTGAGGCATTGAAAAAGTTTGGTGTTGTTATGACTGACACCAACTTGCAGAAATTCGCAGAAGATCAGGGCCTTGTCTGGAAGGAACTCGACCAGACGCAAAAGACCATGCTCCGCTATCAGTATGTGCTTGATAAGACAAAAGACGCGCAAGGTGACTTTTCGAGAACGAGCGACGGAACAGCGAACAGCACAAAGATTTTTCAGGCGTCGATTCAGGATTTAGGAACGGCTATCGGTACAAATCTATTGCCGATAATCACACCGATAATTCAGAAGATAACCGAGTGGATAAATAAATTTAACGAACTGTCTCCGGCGACACAAAAGATAATAACCATTGTTGGTCTTGTAGCTGCTGTTATCGGCCCGCTGCTTGTTGTGCTCGGCACGCTTATATCGAGCATAGGCGCGATCATCGGAGCAGCACCGGCTATTGTAGGCGCGATGGGCACTATCATCACAGGCGTTGCTCCGGTAATTGCCATAATTGGTGCGTTGATTGCCCTCGGAGTCCTTCTCTATAAGAATTGGGACACCATCAAAGCGAAAGCAATCGAGCTTGCGAACAACATCAAGGCGAAGTTCAACGAGATCAAGAGCAACATTACTTCACAAATCAACGCAGTAAAGTCGTTCCTGACCTCATCATGGAACACGATCAAATCAACTGCGACTTCGGCATGGAACACAATCAAATCGGCAATAACGACACCGATACAGTCTGCGGTCGATAAGGTCAAAACGCTGATAAACAAGGTCAAAGGCTTCTTCCCGATCAAAGTCGGAAAGTTACTCAGCGGTATCAAGTTACCACACTTCAAGATCAGCGGATCTTTCGACATCAAGAAAAAGACCGTTCCGACATTATCTATCGACTGGTACAAGACTGGTGGTATCTTCGACAGTCCGTCTGTCATCGGTGTCGGTGAAGCAGGTCCTGAAGCTGTTGTTCCGCTTGATAAGTTTTGGGACAAACTGGACAAACTTCACGGAGAAACGAACATCGTTATCAACATAAACGGAGCGGACGGAAATGCAAAGGAGATCGCTCAGGAAGTCAAACGTATTCTGATACAAGAGACAAACAGGCAACGGTTAGCATGGACATAAGGAGGCATCATGGGTGTATTTAACGCACTTGAATTTGATGGGATAAACAGCCTTGACTATGGTGTGTACATCACGGGGGAGGCTGTTTTCAATTCCCCACAGAGAGCGGTCGAAGCGGTTACGGTTCCGGGACGAAACGGAGACGTTCTGCTCGACCTCGGACGCTATGAGAATATCGAGGTCACATATCATGCCGGTGTGTTCGGGGTAGACCAGGATCAGTTCGCATCAAAGATCAGGGACTTCCGTAACGTATTAGCTTCAAGAATCGGATATAAACGCATTGAAGACACGTATAATCCGAATGAGTACAGACTCGGCACGTTCGTTGCTCCGGTCGAGGTCACACCGGCTTCAATGAACAGACATGGCGAGTTTGATATTGTCTTCAACTGCAAGCCACAGAGATTCCTTACAAGCGGTGAAACAGCGATAACGGTAGCAAATAACGGGACTATAACGAATCCGACACTATTCGACTCACAGCCGTTATTAGCTGTAAAGGGGTACGGCAATATCAACATGGGCGGTTATGATATAAGCCTTGAGAGCGGATATCTCGGAGAAGTTCAGCTATTCAACAGCCGTAAAAACATATGGCGACCACCGAGTACAATCCCCACTTCACACACGCTTAACTGCGGTGATACGGACACTTACGACACGAGCCTTGTGAATAGCGGTAATGATATTAAGCTGTCAGCTACGTTTGAAGTGGCAATACGGCTTACAAGTTCGGGCGATTACTGGAACAGCATGGTAATATCTCCAGAGCCACTTTCCACGGCTGCATGGACTACAGAGCTCGTTCGTGGCACGAGCGGCAAGATAAAAGTGAACTTTGCAAACGAGGCATCGAACTGGTTGAGTGCGGGTACAAGCAACAGCAAGTTCTGTACGCAGACCGTTACGCTGACAAGCAAAAATGGCTCAACTAATGCCGTGACGATGACTTGCACGATATTGTCAAACAACAACAAGGTCTATGCGACATTTGCTGTGTCCGAGAGCGGTACTGGTTTTCTTGAAGCCATGAGCGTCAATCTGTCGGAGGTCGTAGCTGACTCAACAATATCAAGGCTTGGGAATCCGACATATCTCGACTGTGAGACTGGCGAAGCGTACAAGGTTGAGAACAATACTGTAGTAGGTCTTAACTCGTTTATTTCGGTCGGTGCAGACTTGCCAGTACTGGCTCCAGGTGCGAATACGATAACATACGACAACACAGTTACCGAACTGAAAATCACTCCGAGGTGGTGGCAGTTATGATTCCAATTTTATACGACACTAACGAGACAATTTTTATCAGCAACGGACTTGGTAGGCTTTCTGATTGTATTCGTTGCGAGTGCTACGAGGAAAGGAATGGGATTTATGAAGTCGAATTTGACTATCCTGTCAACGGAGCGCACTACAACGAAATAGTCTGCGGTCGAATCATAGCTGTGACGCACGATGAAAGCAAAGATATTCAGCCGTTCGACATTTACAAGGCATCCAAGCCAATCAACGGAGTGGTCACATTTAATGCGTGTCATATCAGCTATCGTCAGAATCGCATGGTAGTTGCGAACGGAGGCCCGATAAACGATATCAACGATGCGTTTACATTACTTGCAGCGGCACAACCTGACAATCCGTTCACTTACGAAACGAACATTGCATCAACCGCATACATGAGCGGTGCGGAAGGCTCACCGAAAACGGTCAGACAGCTTTTGGGCGGTGTCGAATGGTCTATCCTCGATGCGTATGGCGGTGAGTATGAATGGGACAAATGGACGGTCAAGCTGTGGGAGTCGAGAGGAACGGTGACAAGCTACACGATCCGATACGGCTTGAACATGGTCGATTATCAGGATGAAACGGATTACAGCGACACATATAACGCTGCCGTTCCGTACTGGATAGGTCAGGACGATAACGGCATCGACTCCACGGTAGTGGGTGACATGGTGACTTCGGGTGCATCAATGTACACTAGCCGAACAGCTTGTGTTCCGCTCGACTTAACTGACAAATTTGAGAGCAAGCCAACAAAAGCGAATCTCGAAGCGATGGCACTCTCATATATGTCATCAAATCAAACGTCCTTACCAGCGCAGAACATCAAGGTCGATTTCATACGCTTGCAAGATACGTCAGAGTATAAGGCGCTCCAAAACTGCAAGCTGTGTGATCAAGTTAGAGTGGTGTTTCCGCAGTACAACATGGACGGATATTTCAAGATCGTGAAAACAACGTATGACGTATTGCTTGAGCGATACACGGAAATGGAACTTGGCACACTATCCACGACACTTGCGGAGGCTCTTGGAATCGACAATTCAGCAAGCGCATCAGCGAACAATCTGCTTGTCGAAAAGGGTACGGACGGTATATGGACGTATCGCAAGTGGGCAGACGGTACTTCCGAATGTTGGGGGCGAAGCGGACTCAACACTGTCGCTATCAACTCGGCATATGGTGGAGCATACTATGGCTCGTCAATGTCCGCAGATCCGTTTCCGAGCGGACTTTTCCTGAATTCCGCACCGATGATTACTTCCGAGTTGCTTGGCGGTGACGGATGTTGGGCAGGAATCGGCACGGCTACAACAACACAATTTACCTATTATCCGTTCTGTGTGAAAAGCGGAAACCATTCATTTGTGTTAAGCGCACATTGTATTGGGAAATGGAAATAAGAAAGGGAATGACGCAGATGGGAATAACCTAACGCCATAGAGATATGGCAAGTTCAATATCAAATAGAAAGGAGCAACAATGCTCTATATCATAAGTTTTATCGTCGGTTCGTTCCTCGGCATGGTACTGACGTGCTGTGTTGTGGCATCGGGCAGAAAGGATAATTAATGAATAATCAGTTTTGGAAAGCGACTTCAATCAGAGCGTTAAGAACTATATGTCAAACGGCAATCGCCATGATCGGAACATCAGCGGTCATGTCGGATGTCAACTGGACGATGGTACTGTCAGCCTCTGCATTATCTGGCATCCTATCGGTGCTGACCAGCATCGCCACAGGCCTGCCGGAAGTGGAGTACGCAGAGCATATTTATATGTCGGCACCGGAACCAGCGGATAGCTATGTGGATGAAATTGGCATCCCTGAAAGCGAGGCGAACGACTATGGGCAAGAATAATTTCGAATTACTCAAGATAGCGCAGAAACACCTCGGGCAGGGCGGAGCGGTATTCAGACGGTTCTGCGGTCTGCCGAACGGTGCAGCGTGGTGTAACGCATTTGTCTGCTATGTAGCTAATGAGGGCGGTGATTCATCGCTCTATTTTAATGGCTCGAAAATGACATACTGCCCGACGAGCATGAAGTGGTGTCGGAATAACCTCGCACAGATCCCAATCTATTTGGCTATGCCTATGGATATCATCTATTTCGATTGGGAGCCTAACGGAGTGCCGAACCATATCGGATTCGTAAGGGAGCGCAAGTCTGATCTTGAGGTCTATACCATCGAGGGCAATACGTCAGGCGGTATCGTGGCACAGAAAACGAGAACGGAAAAATACGTCTGTGGCTGTTTTAGACCGCACTTTAAGCCAACGGGTATTGATGCTAATAAAAAGCTCGTAGTTGATTCTTATTTCGGGTACCACAGCATCGTAGTGATGCAGAGGTGGCTCGGAGTGGCTCAGGACGCAATCCTCGGAGTTGGAACTGTGAAAGCACTACAAAAGCGTCTCGGAGTATCTCAAGATGGTAGCTGGGGAAAAGGTACAACAAGGGCCTTGCAGAAATTCCTCGGGATCTCGCAGGATGGGTATTGCGGACCGGCAACTGTTCGTGCGTTTCAGACGTATCTCAACAAGGCGGTATTCGGTTCATCGCCCAGCGTAACTACCTCGACCGCAGCTGACAAGGCGGTAGCGTGGGCGAAGAAGATAGCTGCGGACGATACGTTCAAGTACGTTGCACAGACAAAGTCAGACAGCCCTGCGAACCACTGTGCGATTTGCAAGAAAGTGGCGAGCGGTTCGAAGTATCACGGATTCAACTGTATTCGGTTCGTGGGTGCTGCGTACTACCACGGTGCGGGCGTTCCGATCAAGTCAGCCGACCACAAACTGGTCACAACGGATATGGCTAACAAGATGCTCCGGGCGTCCACGATAGCGAGTGCGCTGAAGTTGTGGACGGACAGGAACGGCTCTGGATGGGCTCTGATCAAGAACGGAAACAAGAAGCTTCCTGTGTCCATGCTCAAGAAGGGCGATGTTCTTATCTGCTACGACAAAGAGGGCTCATCCGCTACATACAAGCACATGGCGATATATGACGGCGACGGCATGATCTCGGACGCTGCGAACGCATCAGCGGGCATCGTTACACGCAAGTACACTGATTTATCTCGCAAGTGTTTGATAGCGATGCGGTACACAAAGTGAGGTGAGGGGATATGCGA
>Ga0310690_10006232_pt1 | contig 15763 bp, 14 predicted proteins | sample AusTroGonzalo_MG_2_FD_207661 | JGI IMG/M metagenome (GOLD analysis project Ga0310690, IMG submission 207661) | Bovine rumen microbial communities from tropical cattle in Woodstock, Queensland, Australia - Gonzalo_04 (v2) (version 2) | ecosystem: Host-associated > Mammals > Digestive system >... | reverse complement strand
TATTCTTCGCAAACCTGAGCCAGTTCCTCAATACGAACCGGGTGTCCAAACGTATGCATCGGAACGCAGGCCTTGATGCGACGGCCCGAATTCTTGTTGAAGCACTGGCCATCCTTGATTTCGGCGTTCTTGCAAAGCCATTCCCGAATAGCATCCGGAGAAAGGCCCATAGTCGATTTATCGACATCGATAAAAACGGGATGCGCTCCAATATAGGAGAGAGCGTTACATGTCGCAATGAAAGTCAATGCCTGCGTCAGGACTTCATCGTCACGTTCTACACCGGCCATCATCAGGGACATATGCAATGCATTTGTTCCGCTTACACACACCACGGCCCTTTTAGCCCCCGTAAAGGCGGCCATGTCGTTTTCAAAACGATCCACGAACTTACCCACGCTCGAAACGAATGTGGTGTCGATGCATTCGTTAAGATACTTTTTTTCGTTACCGATGAACTTAGGAACACTGAGCGGCACAAAGTCGTTCGTATTGTATAATTCGTGTACGAAGTTTACGATTTTCTGTAGCATAGTTACATCTTCTGGTCTAAGTTTTTGCCTTTTTCTTCGTGTTCAAAATTGGGAATAAAGCGTTTGATTGCGTCCACCACTTCGGATTTCGTAAAGTCTTCGCGGACAAAGATAGCCTCGATTTCGTCAAAGAACTTTTCAACTTCACTCAGCGGGCGCTTCTTTACCTCTTCGATAACGCCCAAGCTATTGAATCGCTCCATGTTCAGCTTTTCTCCGGGAACATAGAATTCCTCGTAGGCCTTTTCACCGGTCGTATCACTCTTGAAATAGACCACCGGATACGTCTTACTCTCGTAAGGCATTTCTGCCGCAAACTTTTTAGCCTCGTCGTCGGTAGCAAATTCACGCTTAACGTAGCCTTCGCTCTTTACGAATTCATCACAGATTGCAGAGAACGTAAGCATCTGTTCTTCACCCAGTTTCGGGAAGAATATTTCACCGTTGTTGCCGAGAATGCAAGCCAACATGCAAATCTGTCCGCTTTCTTCGGGCGACACGAAATAACGCTTGACATCGTTCGGGGCGGCAAGGGGCTGCTTCTTTTGGACACGGTGCATCCAGCCATCCGGAAGAGAGCCGTTCGAGAAAGCCACGTTCGCAAATCTAGCGGTCGTCACCTTGAACTTGGTGGTATAGGCCATCACCAAATCTTCCATGATTCGCTTGCTTGCACCCATGATATTTACAGGGTTCGCCGCCTTGTCCGTACTCACGCAAAAGAAATGCTTAGGCGGATATTCGGCCAAAAGGTCCATCAGCTTCTTAGCCTTGATGTCATTATTTTCGATAAGCGCCTGGACGGAATACTTGTCCTTTTCGCTACGCACGTGCTTATGAGCGCTAAAATTTGCAACGATATCAAAACCCTTTTCTTCACGGAAAATTCGAGCAAAGATTGGGTCGGCAAAATTGAGCGTATAGGCACGATATTCCGGCGGAACCACAAGTCCATCAGTCGAACGAAGGTCACGCGTCAACTCGGCAAGGCCATTTTCATTAAGATCAATCACCACCAATTTTGCAGGTTTAAAGCGAAGTACGGCCTTGATATAAGAGGAACCGATAGAACCAGCCCCACCAATCACGCAAACACTCTTGCCTTGAATTTCTTCGGTAAGTTTTGCAGAATTCGCCTGAATATCGCCTTCGAACATACTCGAAGCACGATGCGTTACACTGTCACCAATAAACTTTGAAAGAACGAACATGGGCAATCCTTTTTATCACAAAGAGTATCTCTCTAACTATAATTTTCTATGTCCTAAAAAAATAAATAAAACACAACCTTAAAAGGGACTATTCTATTAAAAGCAATCACGCTTTTCCGTTTTCAAACACAGCCATTCCACAAAATCTCTTACGGCTCCCTCACCACCATTATGAACCGCAACATAATCTGCAATAACTTTCACCATTTCAACAGCATCTGCAGGACAACCCACTATGCCCCCAGCAGCCTTTACAGCCTCCATACACGCAAAATCATTAAGATCGTCTCCAATGTAGGCAACGTCACTGAAGTCACCAACAAGACTTTGTAGCTTTTCAACCTTGTCTTTTACACCCTGGTGAACCTCCGTAATTCCGAGTTCCCTACAGCGATTTAGGACTATATCGGAAGTCCTTCCGGTAATAATTACCGGAACAACGCCCGATGGAATCAAGATATCATGAATTCCATAGCCATCCTTTATATTGAACGCTTTCATTGCTTCTCCAGATGGAGCTATATAAATCTTACCATCTGTGAGCGTTCCATCAACATCCATTACTAGGTATTTAATCATAAAATTTTCTCCTTCAAACGAGAATCCCTTATATAATTCCACACAAAACATCCAACAGACAACAAGATTATTTTCATTACCAGCACAAACATCCATTCATTCAGATTCATTCTATTCAACAAACTTCGAGATACCGCACCAACAAGATAATCAAAACTTAGAAAGAAAATCGTATTTTTTCCAATCCACTGAATATAGCTGGATATTTTACCATTTGAATTACCTATCAAAGAGCTAATTTTGACAGCTAATATACAGACACCAACCGCACCAAATAACATTAAAAATAAATTTCCATAGGTATTGTTGTTAAACTCTACTCCCGGATTCAAAAATATTGACATAGAACCAATCAACCCCAAACAAATTGCAGTCAAAAGATTGATTTTGTAGATAATATAATATTTTAGTTGAAATCCAATCCAGATAAATAAAACCGCCATCAAAGCAGTATCAACATTCCACAGAAGTTTCGGAACACCCAATATATATAGTACATAACTTACAATGGCACACACAGCAACACAAATATGTTTCAAGAGGTCAGAATTCAATCGAGTAACCACATACATAATGCACAAAGCAACAAACATACAAGTCAAAAACCATATTGGAGAACAATTAGGCATCCATATAATTGTTCCACGCGAATAAAGTAGACCTATTATTTTTGTTCCTAATGGATAACCATCTATTTCTTTAATATGAAATAGCAAATCACAAATTAAATTTATTACCGCGTATACACCATAAGGGACAAGGAGTTTCTTTGCATATTTTACAAAGGGGCATACTTTTGCCTCATGATAGACAAGACCTGAAACAACAAAAAACAATGGCATATGAAATCCATAAACAAAACTGCGAAAGGGGAAAGCAGTATGCCCCAAAAGGACCAATAGCATTCCTCCCCCTCGGCAGAAATCAATCCAATTAACACGATTTTCGTCTACGGATTTCATTATTATTTATTCATATTTAGACGGGGTGACAAAACTCACCTTAACACCACTTTCCTTAATTCTTTGAATCAGGTCCTTGTAGTAGGCGTTTCTCCGGTCTGCCTGTTCCGCATTAACTGGTCTTCTCATATTTTCATCATAGTAGTTTTCATTGATATTTACAGAGAAACCGTCAAAACCAGCCAGCATGATTTCCTTAACGCCGCACACTTGCAAAAGTTTCAGAGCAAAAACGGCCGAAGAATCATGGGTTCTTTCATCTACTTCAATCCAATTTTTATAATCTAAAACCTTTACGTTGCCTCTACCGCCTTTAGATATATTAGACGGCACAATAATTTTCTTTCCTTCCGCAACTGCCTGAGAATACATATCAGCACGAGTTGTAAGGATGTAATCCTTGCCAAAATCGTTATTTAACCCTATAGAGGCAACGCCTTCTTGAGAAGCTAGCTCGTTAATTTTCTCAGAAGCATCAGATACACTCTTACCAGGAGCAACCAAGAGAACCTTTTTGGTAGAGAATTCTGACGTCAATTCTTTTACCACAGAACTATCATCAACAGCTTTACTTTCGTTATACTGTCTATATAGTTCTTCGGCATAATTCTTGTCAAATGAAATTTTCTTTTCTTCTGCAATCATTCCAAGAAGTTCACCAACCTGGTCAATCGGAAGCATGTGTTTGTTATAGAAATGGCTTGCATAACTCGGTGTACAATGATTTGCTGAAGAAAGGTAATATTCCGGTGCATAGCCCCAATAAAATTCACTATGCAACTGATTTATGACCTTGTCAATCACTTCAAGCAACGGAGCAACCTTGTAGTTTTTCCCATAGAACAAATTCAGATGTTCTAGAAGAAGTTCTGTATTCAAGTTTCCTGCACCCTTGCCCATACCCATGATGGAACAGTCAAGCATGATGTCTCTATTTGTCGGGAATTGCAACATCGACATTGCATTCGAATAAGACAATTGCAAATTATTGTGGCTATGGAAGCCCAATGTCATTGAAGGAATCAAATTGTGATCTACGAGATTTAACACACGGCTCATATCATTCGGGCGCATTTCACCGAAGGTGTCGACAATGTAGAATCCAGAAGCATCCGGCAGTTCTGTATTGACCAAGTTTATCAGCTCCAGCAATTCGGCATCGGAATAACGGAGCGTAATCATCGGTTGAACGTAGAATTTGTAACCTTTCTCAATCAGTTTGCGACCGAGCGGAATTACATCACGCATATTCTTCTTGTGGAAAGCCATTCTAATGCCGTCAATTCCATTTTCGGTTTTCGGTTGAATCTTATCCACATCAAATTTGCCATAATCCATCATGGCTACATATGTCACACCAGGCTTCTTATGCTTAAGGATACACTCGGGAATTACGCGTTCGTTCGCATACTGAGTTCTTCCCGATGTCGAGCCTTTATTTTCATCAATATACCCCATTTCAATCACATCAACCCCAGAAGCTTCCTGTGCCGCAAGGATTTTTTCCATATATGTCTGGCCAAAGTTAAAGTCGTTGACACAACCACCATCGCGAAGAGTTACATCGAGTACTTTCAGGTTTTTCATTTTTTCTCCTATCTTTTATAAATTAATGTTGACCAAAGCATCAGCAAGGTCGAAATCTTCCGGATTATCAATATCTACAGATTCCTTAAAAGAAACCTCCTTTATGAAAGGTTTCTTACCAATTCGACGATGGTATTTTTCAAAAACTTCCTTCGTAAACACATAAACGCCAGACGTTTCTTGAAAAATAGGTTTCAAGTCCTGCGTTCTGGGAAGATTCGAAGCATCAAAGTTAAGAGGTTCTCCATCTTGCCATAAATAGTCTTGGAGTTTAACAGCGCAGAAAGCCGAATCATACGCACCTGATTTCACAGCATTTATGCATTGCTCCATAGTTTTAATAGAAATAAATGGAGCTGTCGCATGGGCATACACATATATGTCCGCGGGACACTGTTCCATGAAAACAGTAAATATCTGAGTAAAGTTAGATGTCGGCAAATCAAGAAATTCAGGACGTTTAACGAAGTTGACGCCTTCAGGAAGAAACGGAACAACATCTTCTGATGAGCAAAAAACATTTATAGAGTCACAGAGGCCTGTTTTTTTAAGGCTATCCAACTCCCATTGAAGAAGCGGTTTGTCACCAAGAATACGGGTATTTTTTCCTGGGCAACGTTCATTTTTTAATTTAATGGGCATTATGGCCGTAATCATTCTTTTGATTCTCCTTATAGAACAAAAGCTTGTTATTTACCAAAATTTCATACGCCGTTATAAACGATACATCAAAACAACTCATCAAACGATCGTCTCGGAAACACTTCTAGTTTTCCACCTCTCGTTGCATTAAAGATTTTTACATCATGAGAACGACAATAATCCTGCGCAGATTCATACGCCCACAAGTTGTATTGTAAATTTGGCATCGTATCTAATTTTTTTCCATCATCCTTAAAATGATTTATTACTTTTGAATTCTCAAAGTAATTTCCATTAACATCAATTCCATAAGAAAAATTAAAATCACATCCTAATAGATATATTTCCTTAAAACCCATATATACAGCTATTTGTAACAAGAAATATGTTATTGTACCTCCTTCACAAAGGCGTTTCGTCAACTCAGGCTGAAAATGAGGTTTTTTTCTAAACAATTGAAATGGAACCCTAGAAAAGGCATGAACTTCTCCATGTTTTATGTTTTCTTTGGAAAGTATATCAAGAGGAAAGAATTTTACTAATTCTAGCTTATTTATTATGTCACAATTATTTTTATACAAAATTGAATCACATGTAGCAAAAAAATCTGGCCTCCACTCAGTTTCATCAAATAGCTGATAAATTTTATTTGAAGCGAAACAAACCTCTTTATTCAAATGCAACATATTAAGATCAGCAAGTGTTAAACTTGGGCCATTTCCTATAACAAAGCAGCGTTTATTTTTTGCACAATTCTTAAATTTAATATTATCCGCCAATATTCTTCGATTTTTCAAACATCTCACATTTTCGTAACAAGTAACCTTAAGTTTCCACAAAAATCTGTGGATTCTATTCAGCAAGCCCTTTTTTATCATTTTCGTTTCCTCTTGATTTGTTACGCAAACAATCCTTTCCTAGAGTTATTTTTTCCATTCTTTTAATTGTTCATTCACATATTCCGTTGTCAAAATTTTCTTAACAGTTCCGTCTACATCAAGTCTAACAGTGTTATGACTGGTGTATGCCTCATCAGCTTGAGTTACAGCACCATATGTCGCAAGGAACTTATCATAGTTTAGACCACGTTCATCTGGTGTCACTCGGAAATAATCGCCCATATCCTCAGAACGGATGCGTTCTTCATTCGTAAGCAAGGTTTCAAACAATTTTTCACCATGGCGAGCTCCAATAATTTTTGTCCCCGTATCGCCAAAGAGTTTTTGCACAGCTTTACCAAGCACATCAATTGTACTAGCATCGGACTTCTGCACAAACAAATCTCCAGGTTTAGCATGTTCAAACGCAAACATCACCAAATCAACGGCCTCATCAAGATTCATTAAGAAACGAGTCATATTTGGATCGGTAATCGTAATTGGCTTGCCGGACTTAATTTGTTCAATAAACAACGGAATAATCGAACCTCGAGAACACATAACGTTGCCATAACGTGTACAAGACACTACCGTTCCACCTTTTTCCATAGCCCTTAAAGCATTGGCTTTGATGATTTTTTCCATCATCGCTTTAGAAATACCCATGGCATTAATCGGATACGCCGCCTTGTCAGTAGAAAGGCAAACAACATTCTTCACCTTAGCATCAATTGCAGCATGAAGCATATTGTCAGTACCCATAACATTTGTCCTTACAGCTTCCATCGGGAAGAATTCACAAGAAGGAACCTGTTTCAATGCTGCAGCATGGAAAATAAAATCCACTCCTTCTACAGCATCCCTGATAGAATCGATGTTTCTTACATCGCCAATAAAGAAACGGACCTTTTCAGAATGTTCAGGATACTTTGCTTGCAGCTGATGGCGTAAGTCGTCCTGTTTCTTTTCATCTCTTGAAAAGATGCGAATTTCACTAATTTCCGAAGTCAAGAATCTTTTCAACACTGTCGTACCAAATGAACCGGTACCGCCAGTAATCATCAAAGTCTTTCCCTTGAAAAATTCGGGTGAATTGTACTTTACCATAATATTTTTCCTTTTTTATTGTTTAAAAATTTCTGTCAATCAAAACGGATTGGCAACCAATCAAATTTGGGTACGCCATTATTCTATAGGAGAACGGTTTGTCTGCAACATAAGCTTCCGAGAAAACGACATTCTGCCACCCGCATTTCTTATAAAAATCAACCAACCCATCTTTACACAAAAGCAAACCTTTCAATCCTTCTTGTGAAATGAAATTATTTGCTTCTTGTACCAAACATCTGCCATAGCCACGATGCTCAATATTTTTGTTGACACACACTCCGCCAACACCCAAAGCATCTTCTTTTCCGCCATCAAAAGACACAGATAAGCGAACAATGGTCATATAAGCAACCAATTTCTGTTTTTCATTTGAGCCCATTAAATGCAAATCAAAATCTTTGATATTATCATTCATCCAATTCATTTGAGAATCAATACCATAAGACCAGTGCATGTTTTTCAACTCTGCAATTTCTTTTTTTTCGCAATCAAGCAACTTAATATGCGGGACAATTTTCCATGTCAAATTCATCATTCCATCCACCATCCGCAAGGCAAAGCCACAAAATGCTTGTAAAATTCGTCTACTCCAGGCAAAGCCACATTTTGTTTTCCAAAGGCACTATAGATGTCATTTCTTATATGAACTCCCGACGCATAATAACCCATCTCTCGGAATTTTTTTATGGATTCCACTTTATCATCAACCAGAATTCCATATACCCAATAATTAGGATTACAATTTTCTCGAACAATCGGGATCTGTCCACTTTGTTCAGCAAAAAACAAATTCCACTTTTCCGCCTGTTTTCTATGCGCTTTGAGCAAATCATCAACACATTCCATTTGCTTAGAACCAATATATCCATTCACATTACTCATTGTCGCACTATAGCCAACAAGGCTAATATCACAATTTGGGCTAATTTCCCCCATACCATCCCTAAACCTAGAACGATCTATACCACAATCTCGAACAAGAAGACTCTTTTCATATAGGTTCTTATCTTTAAAAATTACGATACCGCCATCAATGCAATTGCAGAATCTCACTGCCGTCAACGAAAACACCGTTACATCTGTACCACAATTTCCGACGTTCCTTCCTTTATATTCGGCACCGAAGCATTCAATTCCGTCGTCAATTACAGGTATTCCAAACTCTTTACCAACTTCATTGATCTCGTCAATATAGCCCGGATATCCACAAAAATGATTATGAACAATAGCCTTTGTTTTTTCAGTAATCTGCTTACGAACCGATTCAGGCGACAAGGTTCCCGTCTTCGCATCAACATCAGCCCATCGCACAATCAGTCCACTTGAAAGATACGGCTGAGTTGAAACCAAACATGCCATAGGCGACGCAATTACGCTGTCACCGGGAACGACATCCAAAGTTGTCAAAGCAACTGATACTGCGGCACTAAAAGTATTAGTTACAATTAAATACGGTGTGTTAAAATACTCTTTCAGCAAGCATTCAAAATGTTTCGTATAATTGCCATATGCAAGCGCCCCAGAATGAAGGATGTCATTCATCTCAGGAACATCCGGCATATATGGTTTGAACAAAGGGATCATGCAAGGTTCTTCCTTAAAATTTTTGCTTCAATTAAATAAAAAAACTTTTCAAAAATATAGCAAGTCAAGAACGACATAAACAAAGTCATCAAAAAAAGGAGCCATCCTCTGCCGACAAATCTCTTTAAAATGACCATAATAGGCCAATGGAACAGATAAAGAGCATAAGAAGAATTTCCAAGGGTGACAAACAATTTCCAAAACCGATTCATGATCTTGTTAGAATTTCTTTCATCAACTAAAATCAAAACGCCAACTAAACCCATTGTTAACAGAGAAATGAACAAATATATATTCCCTGTAAAATAGTTATTTAGATAGTTCTTTGATGACGATAATAGATCGTAAGCACCTACAAATGAAATATGATTGTTTGCAGCAATGAACATAATGCTCGTCACAATTCCCACAATGCCAATCACAACTAAAGAACAAATCTTCATATTAATCTCACGTTCTTTAAAAAGAACCGCCAGAATAGAGCCACATGCAAACGCATCGAAATGAGCTATTGGACAAAGTGACACAACAAACGCACTTGCCCCACATGCAATTGTAATGGTTCTGTACGCAGCACCAATCGCGAGCATCACAAACATTATTTTTCGGAACCATTCTTTCGACGAAAATTTCAGTAGGAACAACCAAGCAAGACCTGTCCATACTTCTATCGAAAGAGTCCATGTATGAGCGGTCAACGGCTGCATCGGAGATTTGTAATCCGTAACCATCCATAAAATATTTTGAGCCGACAACAAATGTGCTATAAAATCATATGGAAAGTCTTTCACAAACGCAATCAACAAAGCAACAAGTAGCACAGCCATATATGGAGGATATAGCCTTGCTACTCTATGCTTAAATTGAGAACTTACGTTTAACACGTTTTCATTTCCATAATACTTCTTGACCAAGAAAAATGAGCTGATAACAAAAAATGACTCTACCCCCCCCCAACCTAAACTAGAATAAGGGAGTCCTGAGTGAAAGGCGAGAATCATTAAGAACATCACGCCACGAAGTATTTGGATACTAGGATAACGAATATTTTACCAACCTTTTCTTATCGCTTCTACAATTTTTTCTCTCGATCCTTTATCGACCCACCAGCCACACGGGATATGAACAAATTCGCTATACCACTTGTCCATATTGGGCAATTCACACTTTGATTCAGCGAATACACTATGGGTATCACTTCTATGATGCAACGGGGATGCTAGGACTCCAGCAGCCTCCATCATCTTGCAGAAGTCATCTCGTTTCTCAACTTTTAGCGTATACAACCAATAAGATGGTTCCGTATTCTTATAATATGGAACCATAGTCACTCCCGGAATACCTTTGAGTGCTTCATCATAGAACTTACCATTGTCGATATATTTATCCACCACATCCTGCGCATGACGCAATTGAACCTGGCCGATTACCCCAGTTATATTATTGATGCCATACTTGTATCCGGCTCTTGTTATATCATTTTGTAGTCTAGAAACCTTCTTATCAAGACCAAACCAACGCAGTTTTCGAGCAGGTCCAACTTCATCAGGATTCTTAAAAGCGATGGCACCACCATCAACTGTAGTCATCTGCTTAATAGCTTGGAATGAGAAACATGTATACCTGGAATTTGATCCAATCACTTTTCCGTTATATTTGCCACCAAGACAATGTGCAGAGTCCTCTATAATAGGAATACCGGTCTCTTCAGAAATCTTGTTAAATGCGTTCATATCACAGACCATACCTGCATAATGGACAAGCATAATCGCTTTGGTGCGCTCTGTAATTTTTTCTCTAACAGACTTAGGGTCAAGTAAACCTGTATTCGGATCAACATCCCCCCAAACAACTTTGGCTCCCGTAAAAGCAATTGTTGTATTAGTCGGTTCCGCAGTCATAGGAGTGCTAATAACCTCGTCGCCAGGTCCTATATTCAATGAAAGCAGAGCTAGATGAAGCGCCGCAGTACCCGACTGAACAACTAAGGTATTTGGGTTTTCAATAAATCTCTGAAAATCTTCCTCAAACTTCCAAGCAGATTCTCCCTCGGCAATGTAACCGCTGTAGAGAACTTTTTCGATTTCAGGCATGAGTTCATTGCTCGGCGCAATGTATGGTTTAACTAAAGGCAACATAATTTTCTCCATTCTTTATTTTTTTCTTTTCATAAAACTTAGTAAATAATGAAATTCTTCGAGTTTAAATAGGGCTGATAAGCCAACATAAACAACACCTCCTATCAAAACCTGAGAAAAAAGACAAGGAATAGCATTTTCTATTATGCAAGGAATATAATATATTGAAAAGCACATTAAAGTACCAAGTAAAGCAGGAACAAGTATATCATGAATTTGATCAGTAAACTTGTATCCAATACACTTTGATACACAAATACCATAAATCACAAAAGCGATTGTTTGACCGATAAGCATACTCATAGCTATAGCATAAACAGTATTCACTATCAAAACAGCCCACGCCAATAACAATAATCCGCAAATTTTGCTTATAACTTCAATTTTCAAATAAGTCCCCGATTTTCCAATGGCCTTAATCACTTGTGCCGCACAAGTTTGAGTCGGCTGTAGCCACCACACAAAACACATTATTTGAATATACGGTACAGCAGGGAGCCATTTATTACCAAGAAGAAGAAGGGTCAGAGGTTCCGCAATGGCAGCAAGACCAAACAACAGTGGAGTCATCAAATATGCACTAGTTTTCCCAGATCTACGAGCCATACCTAATAGCTGGCTGGGACTATCTTGTACATGAGATAAAGTTGGAAAAAGAACTCGATTTATTGTAGAATCAATATTAGATGCAATTAATCGAGGAAAAGAATACCCCCTATCATAGAAGCCTAAATCAGCAGCACTATACCGTTTGCCGATTATCAAAGACCGAAGTTCAGCATAGATGGTGAACATCAATCCCGTAGCAAGGAGTTTCCATCCATATTTAACAAGAGGCATTAATCTAACGATAGAGAACTGACATTTAGGCCACCACTTGACAACAGCAATCATTATAAAAGTATTGAAGAGGACGCAAAGTAGACTTTGCGCAACCAAAGCCCAAATCCCGAAACCATCAACAGCAAGATATATACCCAAGATACCTGAAAATAAAACACCCCCGGAATTAGCAACAAAAGACTTTTTAAACACCATATGACTTGACACAAAAGCCGTCTGTATGCTATTGTATGCAGATAATGGTATTCTTAAAGCCAACACTCTAAGAATCAATGTTAATTCAGATATTCCATAATATCTGCTTATAACAGGTGCAACAAAAAACAACAACCCATATAGCAATATTGCAACAAAAAAAGAAAACCAAAACATTGAACTATAATCTAAATCATCGGCATCTTTCTTTTGTATTAATGCGCTGCTAAAGCTTGACGAAACAAAAACATTTGCAATACAAATAAAAACATTTACAAGAGCAATCGTTCCATAATCTTCTGGAACAAGAATCCTAGCAAGAACAATAGTTACAATAAAATTCACTAATTGCAGGGAAATATTTTCTAGATAGACCCAAAAGAGTCCAGATAAGATTTTATGCCTAGGAGTTTTGTTATTCATTTCAGACCGTTACGATTTTGAATAATATTCCTTAATTTTTGCACATTGTTCCTCAGTTATCAATTTTGCTTCAGTCAATGTTTTTACACTATTGAACTCCATATAGTTTTTCAACGAAACTGGATTTTTAAAATATTCTTTTCTTTCCACACGCAATTTGTTTAAAGCTAGAAAGAATTTTACAATTCTCATCGGACGCCTTATACAAAAGGATAGCATCTTTTTTGAAGCATCTCGATGATGACACCAAAATCTCGCATACAATTTTCCATAATCAAAAGATTTAAAATAATCAAAAGCTTTAAATCGTTTTAAAGCTTCAATCATCGATTGTGCAATAATCGTCTCTGCAGAAAAAATTGCAGGCAAATCTTTATCCCATCGCTGCAAAATATCCTTTGGCAACCAAGGTTTCTCATCAAGTTTACCATAATGCTGTCCTCTATTACCTTCTCCACGAGCACTATTATGCCCATACCCCGATACAATTAAATAATCACTAATAAAAACAGTACTCCGAGTTTCTAAGCAAACAGCCGTTCCATTAGCCATATCTGGAGAAGGACCAGGAAAATAAGTTCCAACTTTTTGATATATACGATCAAGACATTTTTTAGCAACTAAGCCGTGATAAAGTCGAGGCATTCTACTACTCAAACAACCACCCCACTTCGCTGCTTCTAACAATTCTTTTTTAGCATCCACCAAATCTGTAGAACCATTTGCCTCGTACTTAAAAAATAGATTCGCTTCAACCTTTTTACTTTCAAATGTCATATCATACCAATTAAATCCTGGAAAAAGAAAGCAACAGGATTCATATCCATAAATATCACAGAATGATGCCGCTTTTAATATGCTAGAACATATTGTGTCATCATCTCCAATCATACATACAAATTTTCCAGTAGAATGTTTTACAGCTAAATCACAATTATCTACAACACTTATATGATTTTTTTCATGATAATATTTAATCCGATTATCTGCAATCGATTCAAGATACGATAAAATTTCATCATTTTTTTCAGTATTATCTTGTATGACGAATTCCAATTCATCTGATTGAATGGTCAACATCGAAGAAATACATTCTTTTAAATATTTATAGCGATTATATGTTGGAACAACAACACTAACTAAAGGCATTTTATTCATTATTAGCTCTCCTTTTGTCAATTATTTTTTCCGAACCGTTAAGATTGTCGTAAAGCATACAAATCATAACAATTAGAAAGTAATAAGCATTTAAAACCATAGCCTGTCCAAACATAGCTACAATCACCATAATTATATACGATTTGGCAGAATAATTTTTTTTTCGCAAATAAATTATCAAAGGCAACAAAAAAAGACCCAAACCAACAACGCCATATCGAAAAATATAACTACAAATATTGTTTAGGAATAAAGCCTGAAGTTTCCAATAAACAAGTAAAGCATCACACCCAGCAAAGTAATCGAGGTTATCAGTTATATATCTTCCAACATCACTATACCTTGTTCCAAAAATCCAATCAGAGGCAGGCATATTTCCAATAAGAACAAAACCATTTGCAACTCTACTATTAAAAGTACTACCTCCATCCACTACAGCTAAAAATTTTGATTGAGTTATACTAAAAACATCGGTGCTCATAAGCACCCATATAAAAGATATGACTATAAGGAAAACAATAATTTTATTATTCACAGAAATATTATGAATCACTATCATCGATAACCAAAGAACAATCGATAGAATAACACCTACTGTAGAAGTAGATAACAATATTGAAATAGTGCAAAAAATAGCCCACTTAAAATCGCTTCGTTTCAAAGAAAGAAAAAGTAAAGGCAATATAGATCCGGTAAAAGCAGCTGGTTCAGAGAAAAAAGAACTTGGTCTTAATATATTAATAGTGTCATCGGGTCTTAATTGATAACCTGGGATAAGGGAAATAGGAGCAATTCGTTGGTGTAACACATAAATTTGAAGGAGTTGATAAAAAAGCCCTATTGAGAAAAACACACCAGCAATCTTCCAATACTTATATAATTTTTCTTCATCAAAAGGTTGGGAACTCACAATAAGCACTAGAAAAAACACAACAACATATTCCATCATCCTATTAAGTTCAGTTTGCATTGAATCTGGACCAAGCATTGCTCTAAATATATCACAAACAACAACATACAAAAGAAATATAAAATATGGCCAATATTTCAACTGTAGCCGAATAATATTAGAATTTCGTAAATAAGTAAACGCAGCAACAATCATCAGAAGTTCATAAGATACACAAAAAGGACCTATTTTATACTGCGCAAGCAGCATAAAAAAAGGCAATAAAATTTCAACAAAATGCGGTTTTCTTTCTGTTACGAAATAAATTTTTTCTCTAACCATCTGTTCCTCACACAAAAAAACAATTCATTATATTTTTCAGCCATTTTTTCAATAGAATAAATATTAGCTTTTTCTTTAATTCTTATTTTATTCCATTTTCGAGCCAATCCTTTCCCAATGCCCTGCGCCAAAGAATAATCGTCCCTAGAATCAACACATATCATACATTCTTCATCAAATAGATCCGGAACAGCATCTAAATCGGAAAAAGTAACCGTCGGCACACCATGCACATAAGCTTCTATAATAGATAAACCAAATCCTTCATCTTTACTCGCAACAATATTAAGATCCGCTTGATCTAAAACCTGATTAACCTTTTCTTTGGGAAGAAATCCAAGTATATGAATTCGATTACTTAATCCAGAATTATTAATAACTCTCTGAACAACCCCATTTGTACAATCTTTTCCGCATAAAAAAACATGACACGGCATGGTTATCAATCCTGTTGCAAAAGCTCTCACAATTTGTATTTGATTTTTACGTTCACAAATAGACCCTATTACCACAGCGATTTTTTCATTAGACAAACCATATTCTTTTTTCAAATCAAGCTTATCTGAAACAGCAAGTTTTTCATCATAAAAAAGCTTAGTTCCATTGCAAATTACAGAGATGTTAGTTGATTCATGAAGAATATAGGATTTTTCAATACGATGTTTCATCCCCGTACTGATAACTGTAAC
>Ga0310690_10006230_pt1 | contig 15767 bp, 10 predicted proteins | sample AusTroGonzalo_MG_2_FD_207661 | JGI IMG/M metagenome (GOLD analysis project Ga0310690, IMG submission 207661) | Bovine rumen microbial communities from tropical cattle in Woodstock, Queensland, Australia - Gonzalo_04 (v2) (version 2) | ecosystem: Host-associated > Mammals > Digestive system >... | reverse complement strand
AGACAATCCTGAGACCGCAAAAGTCTCAGTCATGATACCGAATAATTCCCAAGGTAAGACTTACCACCTGATATGCGAAATACACGATGACGGCCCATTCAATCTGACCGCCTACCGCCGCATAATAATCAGCAATGAGGCTGATGGCCGCCGCTACTGCAATCCGTTGCCTATGGTGATTGGTCAGGGCGGAAATGCGTCGGGCGACGTTTCGGTGTTCCGTGATGATGACGGTCGATACTATATGTTCTGCACTGGAGGCGGAGCATGGCACAGCGACAATATGCTGGACTGGGATTTCACACCAGTACAGCGCGTTCCTGTAGCCCCCGATGTCGTAAAATACCGCGGCAAGTACTACATGTCCGGCAACGACTGCCCGCTTTACGTGGCCGATAACCCACTGGGCCCCTACTCCGTTCTGGGTGAATGGGAGAATACCCCCGATGTAGAGGGCGGCTGGAACGAGCCGTTCGATATGCATATCTTCATTGATGATGACAAGCCCTACCTGTTCTACTCCGGGCGCGGCATAAGCGGCATATTCGGAGTGCCTCTTGATCCCGACCATCTGAACCGTTTTGCCGACAAGCCCACCCACCTGTTCAGTTTCAACCCCAAGCATGAGTGGGAGCGCTACGGTGAGATGAATGAATACACCGGCGTAGCCTGGATAGAGGGCCCCTGGCTCTTCAAGTACAAAGGCACCTACTACATGCAGTACTCCGCATCGGGCACTCAGTGGAAGACCTACGCTGAAGGTTACTACACAGCCAAGCATCCGCTGGGTCCTTATACCTATGCCGATAACAACCCGCTCCTTCGCAAGACCGACGGTCTGGTTACAGGCACGGCTCACGGCAGCGTGGTTGAAGGTCCTGACGGCGGACTGTGGCAGTTCTACACCATCGTGCTCTCCAACCCTCCCGGCGGACGCCGCATAGGCATGGATCGCATAAATGTGGATAAGAAAGGACGCTGGTCAGTACAGATTACCGATACCCCCCAGCCTGCTCCGGGCGTAAAGAAAGCCCGTGCATCGCTCCCCGTGACCATCAACAAGATGAACGCCATGAACGCGCTCTCCAAGTTCTCGTCACAGCAGCCGGGCCGATATGCATCATACGCCGTGGACAACTCCAGCGGCACGGTATGGGAGCCTGATCCATCGGACCCCGAACCCTCAATCACCATAGAGCTCTCACCCGCCACCCGTTTTGATGAGGTACAGCTGTTTGATGTGGATGCTGTAAGGATAATGTTCAACGCCGGCGGCCGTCGCGGATTCGGAGGCGGTGGAGCCAGTGCCGGTACAGTCTACAAATACAAGATTGATGTCTCACTTGACGGTGAAAACTACACCACCGTGCTTGACAAGACTGACAATACTGAACAGCGTAACACCATATTTGAGGAGTTCAAACCCGTTGAGGCCCGTTTTATCCGCCTCACTGTAACCCAGTGGCCCGGCACTCAACTGGGCGTGATAGAGTTCACAGCCTTTGGCCTGCCCGGCCGCACCGAACCTGCCCGCGTGGCAATTCCACCTGTAATAACTTACTAACCTACATAACTTATGAAGAAATCCAGTATTATCCTGCTTTTGGCCGGTGTGGCGGTAGCACCGGTACTCGTTGCCACTGTTGCCGTGGCGGCAGGAGACAACCGCATCCCGCAGCGTCCTGACGGACCTTGCGACGTTTATGCCAATGGTGGCGCGCCCTGCGTGGCAGCACACTCCACCACACGTGCTCTCTACAAGGCCTATAACGGCCCTCTTTATCAGGTTATGCGCCAGAGTGACGGAAAGACACTTGATATAGGTGTTGTACAACCGTCAGCCGGTGATCCCGGCGGATATGCCGATGCAGCAGCACAGGACAAGTTCTGCAAGGACACCTACTGCTGGATTACTGTCATCTATGACCAGTCTGGCAAGGAAAACCACTTGCAACAGGCCCCGCGCGGAGGATTCAGCGGCCAGGCAATGGGCGGATTCAATAACGTGCCTATGGCCGATTGGGCTCCCGTAACCCTGATGGGACATAAAGTATATGGTGTATTCATCACAGCCGGCATGGGTCTCAGGTGGAACGATGCCCACGGCACCGCCGTTGATGACCAGGCCGAAGGTCAGTACTGGGTGATAAACGGCCAGCACTACAACACCGGCTGCTGCTTTGACTACGGTAATGCCGAGACTGACAGCCGCGATGACGGTGACGGTACGATGGAGACCACCTACTACGGTAACCAGCCTTCATGGTATCACGGACAGGCTCCCGGACCGTGGATCATGACCGATCAGGAGAACAACCTGGTAGGTTGCGTCAATCCCGATCCCAATGACAAATACTGCGCTGACCTGCCCAGCATAAGCTGGCGCTTTGTAACCGCCACAGCCGATGGTGAGCCCCACCACTGGCGTTCAATGGGTGGTGATGCCCAGGGCGGTGACCTGCAGATCATGTATGACGGCGGCCGAATCCAGAACCCGCGCAGCAGCTATGACCCCATGCGCAAACAGGGCGCCATCCTGCTGGGTAACGGCGGTGACAACTCAAACGGCTCATCAGGCACATTCTATGAGGGTGCCATGACCGCTCCGGGCACATTCCCCACCATTGAGACCAACCAGAAGGTTCAGGCCAACGTAGTGGCTGCAGGATATGATGTCCAGATGCTTCAGATTAGCGCATCCGGCAAGGTTGACAAACCCAACCTGCTCCAGACATTCGCACCCAAGACCACTCAGAACGTAACTGTAGTGTTCCAGAACACCTCAAAGCAGACAATTGATGATCTTGAAATCAGCCTCATCACTCCAAGAGGCTGGAAGAGCACTGCTACCGATGCCAAGGGTAAGGTCCGCAAGATAGGATTCCCCGTTGAGCCCGGTCAGAGCGTCTCGGTAGAGTTTGCAGTGACATCGGCTAAAAAGCTGATTAATGCTGACCTTACTGCAAAGGCCAGCTGGAACGGTGGCAACAGTCAGTGGACGGCAGCCCAGAAGGTTCGTAACGTGGAACCAGTCAAGATCAACGAGTTCCGCATTGCTGACGGCAGCGGTAACCAGACCAACTCATTCATTGAGCTTTACAACGCCGGCGAGAAGGCCGTGAACCTGTCAGGATGGTCACTCACCCACCACGCCGTCAACCTGCCCTACTTCTCATCAATCAACATCCCCAAGGGCACCAAGCTTGCTCCCAAGTCATTCTATGTAATGGGTATAAGCAACTCAGGTCTCTCTGTCGATGCCAAGAAGGGTGATAACGTAATCTATGTACGCAGCGTAGCCGGAATAGAAGCCGGCCACAAGATTACCATCGGAACCGGTCGTGATGCCGAGCAGCGTACAGTTAAATCAGTTATCCAGCCGCAGGCACAGGCAGCTCCGCAGCAGCAGGGCATGTTCGGCCGTGGCGGCATGGGATTCAACGGCAACCCCACCACACTGTGGCAACCGCTGCCCGAAGGCCCGGTCATCACCATCCCGGCAGGCAGCAACAACATCCCCGTTACCAGCACAGCTGGATTCCAGGTAGGCCAGAAGATGGCTATCGGTTATGGTTCAACCTATCCTGCTGTCTCCAACTCTCTTGAGAAGTATGAGGTTGTAACCGTTACTGAGGTTGGCAAACCCGGCACACAGGCATGGCTGGCAGTCGATGCCAAGAAGGGCGATACCAATATCAAGGTTACCAGCACCCAGAACATCACCGCCGGCGATAAGATCCGTCTCGACATAGACAGTGAAGGCCACGGTATTGAATGGGTAACAGTCAAATCTGTAGGCACCCAGTCTTCACGCGGCAGCAACGGCGGTCCTCTAGGTCCCAATGACAACCCTGGTACAGGTCTTGACCTGATGGAGCCGCTCAAGTTTGACCACTCAGCGAACATGCCGTTCGCAGTTAACGGAACCGGTATCACATTTGAGCCTGCAACCAAGTTTGACCACTCCAGCAACGAGCCGGTGCTCCCGCTGGTTTATGCAATCGAGCTTGACAATGCACTCTCCAGGAATCATGCCATCAACAGCGTAGTTCTGGATGTGATGGTCCAGAACGCAGGCTTTACAGGAATAGCCGATCTTCTGTTCGGCGGCCCCGTACTGGACGGTTCACGCGGCAACATGACTCTGCGCAACGGCAAGGGTCTGATAGTTGACGCCCTCAACTACGGCGGCCTGGTTGACCCGTGGCTTGCTGAAGGTTATCACGCTGACGCAGGTGCAGGTGCCGAGGGCGCATACGCTCCCGTTCCTCAGACCGGACGCGGACGCGGCGGATTCGGCGGATTCGGTGCCGCTCCCGCAGCAGCTCCTGCCGCAGGTCCTGACCTGAGTACAGGCCGTTATCCCGACGGATTTGACACCGACGACAACAAGCTTGACTTCCACACAGGACAGGCTCAAACCATAGCCGCACCTGTCAAGGCCGGCCAGACCAACATCAAGGTGGCATCCGTACAGGGATTCTCAATCGGCCAGACCATGTACATCGGCTCCGGCAGCAGTCTTGAGAAGGTTAAGATTGCAACCATCGGCACAGCCGGTGCAACAACGATATCGGCTGATGCCAGGAAGGGTGACAAGACCGTGGCGGTAGCCGCAGCACAGCCGTTCCAGGCCGGTCAGGTCATCACCATCGGAAATGAGAGTTACACCATCGCCTCCATCCAGGCTGTACCGCGCCGTGGATTCGGAGGATTTGGCGGATTCGGCGGACGTGGCGGCCAGCAGCAGCCTGTAGAGCCTGACAAGATCACCCTGACTACAGGCCTCAAGGCCGATGTGTCAGCCGGAGAGTATCTGTCCGGCAGCGGAATCACGCTGGGTGCTCCCCTTACCAAGGATCACGGCGCAGGTGATGCATTCACCGCATCGGTAGCTACACCCGGTAAACCTAACATCAGATAATACGCTATGGCAAAGGATACCGGAACAATGAGAAAGACAATGGTGGTACTCACCGCCATTGTCCTTCTTTTATCCGTTGTCCTGTGTATCCACTCTATTTCAGGGCATGGCCTGATTGGCTGCACCCATGGCACAAACTGCAACATCGTGCTGGGCAGCCGCTGGTCATTCCTTTTTGGGATCATTCCCGTGAGCGCACTTGCCGCAGGTGCCTATCTCACGCTTCTGGCATGTCTTCTGCTTACTGACAGCAAACGGGTAGGCACCCAGGAGCAGGGATTCCTCTTGCATGCCGTACTTGTCATAAGCGGCGCCATAACAGGATGCGCCGTATGGTTCATCTGGCTGCAGAGCCAAATGATCCGGGCCTTCTGCCCCTACTGCATGACAGCCCACATTCTGGGCATAGTCATCTCCATACTCTCAGTCATCTGGTGCATCAGGCAAAATAGCAGACGTATTGTGCTCAATATATCAATAGGTGTATTGATTGCGGCAGCATTGGCTGTGGTGCAGTTCACCACTACCCCGCGTACCCTTGCCCAACGCGGTTTTGTAAACGAACCCCTTCGCTACCCGGATCCCAAGGATATGCCCGTCATCGGCAATCCTGACGCCAAGCATAAGGTAACACTGCTCTTTGACTGGCAATGCTCCCACTGCCGCCGCACGCACATCATGCTGCCCGATGCCGTAAGCCAGTTGGGCGACAGCATAGCAGTGGTATGCTGCCCAGTCTCCATGAGCCGCGAGTGCAATCCGCACATATCACCGGGCATAGACCGATTTGCCGGCTCATGTACATTCATGCGCATCGGCCTGGCCATATGGCGCACAAACCCGGATGCATACCGGGAGTATGAGGAGTGGTTCTTCGGGACAGACCTTGCCCAAGGCTGGAACCCGCCCACAGTAGAGCAGGCCATAGTAATGGCCGGGCAGCTCATAGGCCAAGAACGGCTCGATAACGTAATGCAGAGCCGATGGATGGAAAACTACACCAGAATAATAAATGAACTGTTCGGCCGAACATCAAGAGGAACCACATCGGCCATACCCCGCCTCATCTACGACGGTAAAATAATGATACCAGAGGCAGACAATTCATCTGCTCTGGCATCACTCATTCTTGAATTACTGGATTAATGTATGTACTTGAGGATGAAATCCACCGCCTCTTCCTCAGTCTTGTCCTTCATTGAGATGACAAGGTCATAGTTGCGGGGGTCATAGCGGCTTACACCGGTATGACGCTTTGCATAGTCATCACGCAAATCATCAACCTCTTTTATGAATTTCTCGGCTTCTTCCTTAGAGGCTATCCCCTTCTTCTTCATGACTCTCTCCACACGGCACTCCATAGGAGACTGAATCCATATGTGAAGGTGATTGGGATGGTCCTTGAATGTAACAAAGCTGCAACGGCCCACTACCACACAAGACTCGGCATCGGCAATACCTTGAAGTATTTCCTGCTCGGTCTTGAACTTCTGGTCCGTATCATTTTTCTCCCTTACTGGATAATTGGGCAGGTTGTCATAAATGGAGACTGCAAAACCGCCGTCCAGCTCGACCATCTTCTTCAGGTCCGGCCACCAGGTACGTTTTTTTGCCTTAAGATTGTCTATCTTCTCCTCGTTCAGGCCCTCCTTATCTTCAAGTGACTGCAGATGTGCCCTGTCATAAAAAGGAACACCCAGCTTCTTGGCAAGTAACTTTGCCACAGTCCTTCCGCCTGTACCTATCTCACGATTGATTGTAATGACATACTTGTTTGATATATCCATAAAAATCCTCTTTTGGTATTGTGTAAAAGCAAATATAGGCAATTATTTCACATTTATCAACATTTCCCTATGAAAAAATGCGCTACCTTTGCCCCCGAATGAAGAAGGGGTGCCACTTTTGTGGCTGAGATTATACCCTATGAACCTGATCCGGACAGTGCCGGCGGAGGGATTGGATTTCAAGTTGACGGTATACCCTTTTTCATTTGGATTAACTAATTAAATCTATATGAAGAAGGTATTTTTTTTGTCCTTATCCTTATTGACCAGCCTTGCAGTCAGGGCCGGTGTTGAAAATCTTGACTGGGATGCAGATTCCCTGCGTCTCAGACAGCTTAATGAAGTAGTGATTGACGGTGTACGTGCCCATGAAAACGAACCCGTTGCAATGACCGTCATCAGCCGTGAAGAGCTTGACAGCTATTCCAAAAGCGGCCGCGAACTGCCCTTCCTCTTTGCCCATACCCCCGGCGTAATTGCCTGGAGCGAGAACGGAACCGGCATAGGAACCACATACATGCGCATTCGCGGTGCGGCCGATTCACGCATCAACGTAACGCTTGACGGCGTGCCCCTCAACTCACCCGAGGACCAGTGCGTATTCTGGGCCAACATGAACAGCTACGCGTCATTTCTGGGCAGCGCACAGATACAGCGCGGTCTGGGTACATCAACCATAGGTGACGGTGCGTTCGGAGGATCCATAGCCCTTACCAGCAATATGCCCAGCCCTGAAAAAGGCATAGAGGCAACCGCATCATACGGTTCATTCAACACGCTTCATCATGGTGTTCAGCTCTCAAACGGCGAATTATACGATGATTTGTTCATTGATGCATCATTTAACATGACCAGGACCGACGGATTCATTCACGGAACACAAGGCAAGTCAGGCAGCTTCTATGTAGGCCTGCTCTGGAACCCCGCAGAAAACATAATGATCCGTTACCGTAACATAGGCAACTTTGAGGAGACCGGTCAGGCCTGGAACGGCGTTACCGCAGGTACTGATGATGCTACGCTCATGGACGGCGTCTATGGTGTCAACACAGGCATCAAAACCTATGCCGATATGTATAAGGCCGGACTTGGTCAGTACAATTCCCTGTATGAACTGTATGATTATGACGGTGCCAATTACTCTTTTGTAAAGAACGCCGACGGCAGCTACAAGACTGACCGTTATCAGATGAAAGACGGCACATTCTGGAACCGCACCACCGATAATTTCTGGCAGGACCACAACATACTGTCACTCTCCTGGAGCATCAATGACAATCTGGTTACCTCCCTTACCGGTCACTACACATACGGTTACGGTTATTATGACGAGTTCCGCTACAACAACAAGCTCAAGAAGTTCGGCCTGTCAAACTACACTGCCCCTGATTCCAGTGTGGTCAAGAAGAGTGACTTCGTACGCAAGAAAGGACTGGAGCAGCACACCTATGGTGCCATCTGGAACCTGAGCTACACCAAGGACAGGCTGGACGTACGCAGCGGCGTCTCTTTCCAGCAGTTCAAGGGCAACCATTTTGGACATATAACCTACGTAGGCAACCAGGCATTGAGCGACTTCCTGCTTGCTGACGGTGATTACACCTATTATGACTCCGATGCCTCCAAGACAGACATCAGCGCATACGTAAAGGCCGGATATGACATCACGGATAACCTTCATGCCTTTGCCGACTTGCAGTTCCGCCATGTAGGTTACAAGACCGACGGTTACAATGACAAGTTCATCGACAACGGTGACGGCACATACGGCAAGCATTATCTTGACATAGACAAGAAATACAACTTCCTGAACGGCAAGTTGGGTGCCACATACACCGCAGGCAACAACAGGTTCCATCTGTTGGTTGCAACTGCCGGACGTGAACCTGAAAGAAATAACTTTACAGACAACGGCACCTATCCCGCTCCCAAGCCCGAGCACATGATTGACTATGAGGCAGGATACGGCTTCTATGGTGATATCTGGAAAGCCGGAATCAATCTCTATTACATGGACTATGACAACCAGTTCGTACAGACCGGCGCACAAAGCGACATAGGCGAGAAACTCACCACAAACATCAAAAGTTCTTACCGTACAGGCGTTGAACTGACTGCAGCCGTTTCACCCCTGCCCTGGCTGGAACTGGAAGGAAATGCAGCCTTGAGCAGCAATAAGATCAATGATTTTGACGAGGTGGTCGAGGACTGGGACAACGGAGAAAAGACCATACATTATGACAACTCCACCCTGGCCTACTCTCCAAGTGCCATACTGAACGGATTCATCAACTTCAGCTATGCCAACTTCAAGGCCACATGGCATACCGGTTATGTAGGCCGCCAGTATCTGGACAACTCTGAAAACCAGGACCGTTCACTGCCCGCCTACTCTCTCTCGGATCTCTCGTTCTCATATACCATACCAATGAAAAAAGTACTCAAGAGCATCGTGATAGGTGCCGATATGAACAACATACTCAATGCCCGCTGCGCCACTTCAGGCTGGGTATATTCGGCCATATGTGAAAGTGACGGACTCACCAATGACAACCGCTACTATCAGATAGGTTTCATTCCCGCCGCACCCTTCTCGGCATTGGCACACATAACCCTAAAATTCTAAAAGACAATGTTATCCGATATCTGGTCATATATTGCCGGACAGTTTACCGGCATGGATTTCTGGGACACCATCCAGACAGTTGGACTGATTCTAAGTTTCATCTATCTCTGGCTGGAATTCCATCAGAAACCCCTGATGTGGATTGTCAGCGCCATGTGCTCCATGATCTATGCCAGCGTATACTTCCACAGCAAGATATATGCCGATATGGGATTCAGCTGCTTCAATATCTGCATGTGCGTTTACGGTTTTGTAAGATGGCTCCATGGTGACCGTAAACGCGCATCGCAGCATATTGTCTACCGCCACTTCCGCGTCATGGAATTCTGGGCTGTCATAGGAGTATCGGCCCTGATCTGGGGTGCCATATTCAGCATTCTCAGGTTCCTGACTGATTCCCCAGTACCCGCACTGGACGCCCTGACCACCATGCTCAACATCATAGGCACCTGGGTACTTGCACAGAAGATCATCGAGGTCTGGGGCATATGGTTCCTGGTCAATGCCATATCCATCTATATCTACTGCCGCCGAGGCCTGCACCTGACCACAATCCTGCTCTACAGCTTCTATCTGGGAGCCTCGGTTTACGGTTATTTCAAGTGGCGTGTAAAAGGCACCGAATTACTTGAAAATTGTTGAAAACTTTCATACAGTCAGCAACTGACAACCCGCTCTATCTGAGTACCTTTGGTTTCCAGAATAAAGCAAAAGCATTATGCAGCCTTATCTGGAGAATACATTCCTGCAGTCTGCAGGACGTTACAAAGGGACCGATATCTACCGCCTGGACGGCGGCAAATTCAGCAACAGCTATTACATCATCAGCAACGAGGGCACACGCCATCTTCTTGCATCACCTGAGGTCATAGGATATGACTCCTATCTGGCCATGTGCGGAGCTACCGGCGACATGCTTGGATGGCTCAGGGAGAAAGAGATGGTTGGCGATGACGCTGACATCATGACCATCCTGCGCGGAGGACTGAACTACCCGCTTGAGGAGTGCTGCTACCGCAATGGCATACGCGTCAACAACATGGACTTCGTATCATGTGAACGCGTCATCCGCAACAACCAGATCACAGGTCTTGACATCCGTTACACCAAGCTCCGCGCCCCCAAGGACATAACCCTGATGATAGGCGATATCATCGCGTCAGGAGAGACTCTGGCCCGCTGCATCCGTTACATCATCGCTGAGTTCAAGCGTCTGGGAGGCAGCATCCGCCGCATGGTCTTCTTTACCATAGGAGGTACCCGCGCCATAGAGCTGTTTGAGGAGCTCACACCTGAGTTCCGTTTCCACTGGCCGGAGTTCGAGGGCATCACCTGCATATTTTACGAGGGTATCTTCTCGGCCTATAAGGACAAGGGCGTGACCGGCATCAGCTGGCCGCAGATAGACTTCTTCTGGAAGGACGGCGTAATATCGCCAGAGTTCCGCAAGTATGTCCTGGCCGATGACGACGCCCTGTTTGAGAAGTGCATCATCTATGACGGAGGCGCCCGCCGCTACGAGATTCCTGACCACTATCACGAAGTTACCGAATACTGGACTGACATAAAGAACGCAGCTGATAACTTCATCTTCAAGGATTTCCTGGATGAGAAGCTGGGCTACCGCACTCCCATCAGCCAGAAAAGATGGCTGGAACTCAACCATTACCAGAATCTGGACCAGGATGAGATGGCCGGCCTTTATGCCCTGGAAAAAGACTTTACGGAAAAGTCAACTGACCTCTCAATCCGCGAGATAGCTGACCGCCGTCTGCGTGAATTCAAGAAAGCACTGAAATCTTACTCAAAATAAAACATATGGCTAATTACAAGAACGATGCGGATTTTACATCCGGAAGAGTAACTAATGAGGGACGCAAGAGTAACCTCAGTATGTTTATGGTTATGCTGGGATTCACATTCTTCTCAGCAAGTATGTGGGCTGGCCAGAGTCTGGCTGCAGGCCTTGATTTCGCAGGATTCATCGGTGCCCTGATACTGGGTGGTATCATCCTCGGCGGATACACCGGCACACTTGGCTATATAGGCGCCAAGACAGGTCTCACACTTGACATGCTGGCACACCGCAGCTTTGGCCGCAAAGGCAGCTGGCTTCCCAGTGCCATGATCAGTTTCACCCAGATGGGTTGGTTCGGCGTAGGTCTGGCCATGTTCGCCATTCCCGTAGCTCAGGAGGTTTTCCACCTGGAGGTTACACCTGACCACATGCCGGCACTCGGATATGTACTGGTTGTGATTGCAGGTATCCTCATGACCGCCAGCGCATACTTCGGAATCAAGAGTCTTACCATCATCAGTTACATTGCAGTTCCTGCAGTAGGTATTCTGGGCACCGTAGCAATGATACTTGCCGTACACCGCGGTGACGCTACTCTCATCGAGCAGTTTGCAAGGTCAAATGACGGCTCGCTTACCATAATAGCCGGAGCCGGTCTGGTTATCGGCAGCTTCGTATCAGGCGGTACCGCCACACCTAACTTCGCCCGTTTCTCAAAGAACGCCAAGGTTGGCTTCTGGGTAACCGTAGTAGCCTTCTTCCTGGGCAATTCACTGATGTTCTTCTTCGGTGCCGTATCAAGCATCTACGTAGGCGGTAACGATATCTTTGAGGTTATGCTTAACCTGGGTCTGTTCTGGTTTGCCGTAATAGTATTGGGCCTCAACATCTGGACCACCAATGACAATGCCCTCTATTCATCCGGTCTGGGCCTGTCCAACATATTCGGCTTCTCAAAGAAGACCATGGTTCTCATTGCCGGCATCATCGGTACCATCGCAGCCGTATGGCTCTACTGGAACTTCTGCGGCTGGCTCAACGTGCTCAACTGCACCCTGCCGCCTATCGGCGCAATCCTTATCATCAGCTACTTCATGAACAAGAAGGATTACGAGTCCGATGACGTTCAGATCAAGGCCGTACATTGGGCATCGGTAATCGGTGTCGTTCTGGGCGCAGTGGTTGCCAATCTTCTGAAATGGGGTATCCCATCCATCAACGGAATGGTTGTAGCCATCATATGCTACCTCATTGGATATGCCTTGAGATGCAAAAAATAGTACACATCTTGTATATTTTAGCTATATTCGCGGCATAATAATCCTAAACAAAGACTGAATATGAAGAAAACATTATTCTTTCTTGCAGCTCTGCTGCCTATGAGCCTCTGGGCTCAGGAGGAGTCTGCATGGACACATGAAGGTCTTACCGGTCTCAACTTCTCGCAGACATCATTCACCAACTGGAGTGAAGGTGGTGAGAACGCCATGTCCGGCAACGTCTATTTCAACGGTTCACTCAACTACAAGGAGGGCAAGAACGCCTGGGACAACAGTCTTAGTGCCAACTACGGTCTCAACTACACCGATGCAACTGACTGGCGCAAGAACATAGACAATCTGAACCTGTCATCCAAGTTCGGTCGTCAGATCACTGAGCACCTCTACTATGCTGCCCTGTTTGATTTCAAGACCCAGATGGGTAACGGCTATGTGTACACCGATTCAACCCGTGAGGTAATATCCAAGTTCCTCACCCCGGGTTACCTGAACCTCTCAGTCGGTATTGACTATAAGCCCAACGATCACATCAGCCTTTACTACTCACCTGTAGCCGGTAAGATGACCCTTACCAATGACACCCTGTTCTCAACCCGTTACGGCGTGGATGCAGGTCAGAAGACCCGTTTTGAGCTCGGTTCAAGTTTCAAGGGTACTGTCAACTACAGCCTTCTTGAGGATAAACTCACAATCAAGTCTGTACTTGACCTCTTCACCGCATACAACGAGTCATTCGGCAATGTTGACGTAAACTGGGATGTCCTGGTAGGCCTGAACGTAACAAGCCTTCTCACCGTTACCTTCCAGTCAACCCTGAAGTATGACGATGACATCAAGTACATTGATGCTGACGGCGGCATTCACGGTGCCCGCGTTCAGTTCAAGGAGATACTTGGTGTAGGTTTGAGCTACAAGTTCTGATAATCTGAAGGCAGGCAGTCATGTGGTTGGCATTCGCGCTCGTTTCGGCCCTCTTTCTGGGTCTGTATGACGTAGCCAAGAAGCAATCACTCAAAGAGAATGCGGTAATACCGGTTCTCTGGTTCAACACCCTGTTCTGCTCGCTTTTAATGCTGCCGTTCACGCTCCTGTCAGCCAAGACAGGACTGCTGGACGGCAGTATTTTTTATGTCCCCACAGCCGGCTGGGAACTGCACCGCCTGCTTATGCTCAAGGCGTTCATCGTGCTGGGCTCCTGGATATTCGGCTACTTCGGCATGAAACACCTGCCCATCACCCTGTTCGGCCCCATCAACGCCACGCGTCCCATAATCGTGCTGCTGGGAGGACTGCTGCTGTTCGGCGAGCGGCTCAACCTCTACCAGTGGATAGGTGTTACCATAGCCGTTCTTTCGTTCTATCTTCTCAGTGTCAGCGGCAAGAAGGAGGGCATTACCTTCTACAAGAACAAATGGGTGTTCTGCGTCATCATGGCTACCATACTGGGAGCCGTAAGCGCCCTGTTTGACAAATACCTGCTGGGCCGGTTCAACAACATGTTCGTACAGGCATGGAGCAACTTCTACCAGCTGGCTCTCATGACTGTAATCCTTTTCACCCTTTGGTGGCCTACCCGCAAACACACCACCCCATTCCAGTGGAAATGGCCTATCATATTCATCGCCGTTTTCCTTACTTTGGCTGATTACGCTTACTTTGTCTCTTTGGCCCAAAGCGCATCCATGGTATCGATCGTCTCCATGATCCGCCGCTCCAGCGTAATCGTCTCATTCCTGTGCGGCGCCCTGCTCTTCCACGAGAAAAACCTCAAGAGCAAGGTCATCGACCTCCTCCTGGTCCTCCTGGGCCTCTTCTTCCTCCTCATCGGCTCCCTGCAGTAAGAGATTTTTCATACATTTGTATTCAAATCAATGATTATGAAAAGGATAGTTCCATCATTCGCTCTGATTATTCTGGGTTTGGGTTTGATCTCCTGTGACAAGGAACAAAACAACGGGAAGGGAGCTCAGGCTGTAACCTTATCGTCCGAGAACGGCCAATATTGTACGGTCACCCTTTCAGGACGGATAAGCGGCCTGGAGCAGGTAGCACTTGATTACCAATGCGGCATTGAATACTCATCGGACCAAAGTTTCCCGCAAGACAAAACGGTCAGATACAAAGCAGGCAACAGTTACTCGGACGATGTGTTCACGGTTACCGTCTCAGATATCATACCCGGTCAGAAATACTATTACAAGGCCTATTACATAAATCAGCTTTTCATTTATTACGGTGATGTGAAAGAGTTCAGGACCGATGAATGGAAAGGTCCGGAGGCTGTCGACCTGGGGTTGAGTGTCAAGTGGGCCGATATGAACGTAGATGCTTACAGGCCTTGGGAGAGAGGCAACTTATACTCCTGGGGTGAAATTGAGCCTAAAGAATCTTACAAGTCAAGCACCTACAGGTTCTATCATGAAGGAACGATGCTACTCACCAAATACTGTGATGACAAGATCTACGGCTATGAGGAATACACGGATAATCTGACCGTTCTTGAGCCAGAGGATGATGTAGCTCACGTAAAATGGGGCGGAGACTGGCGCATTCCGTCACAAGATGAATTCCTTGAACTCATGGACACCACTAACTGTGCCTGGATCTACACCTCCATGTACGGCATGACCGGTTACAAGGTTCAGAGCAAAAAGAATGGCAACTCCATATTCCTGCCCGATGCCAGCGACAGCCACGGCTGCGGCGGAGGACTCTACTGGGCAAACTGCATCGACCCCAATTGCGCAGCCGCAGCACCCCACCTCTACTTCAACCACGCCATGGACCGCTTGTACATCAGCACCTACATCCGCGACGTCGGCCTTACCATACGTCCCGTACAGTAATAAGCAAATGTTCCGGTTTGCTTACGCACTTCTTTACAATTAAGCAGAATTATAACTTATTTTATAATAAGCTCTGCGGAGTTTTTCGTAATTTCGCGGAGTTTAAGGGCACCAGTTTTGAGACGGTGCGTCAAACAGGTATAATACAAACAATAAAATAAAGATTTTCAGTATGATTAAAGACATTTTCGAGAGAATCAAAGAGACTCCGGGCCCGCTCGGACAGTATCAGGGAATCGGCGACGGTTACTTCATGTTCCCCCGCCTGGTAGGTGAAATCGGCCCCGAAATGGAGTTCAACGGCAAGCCCGTCCTGAACTGGAGCCTTAACAACTACCTGGGTCTGGCCAATCATCCCGAGGTAAGAAAGGCCGATGCCGAGGCAGCCGCCAAGTTTGGTCTCGGTGCTCCTATGGGTGCCCGCATGATGTCAGGTAATACTGATTATCACATCAAGTTTGAGAATGACTTCTCAGAGTTCGTAGGCAAGAAGGCAGGTCTCTGCC
>Ga0310690_10006229_pt1 | contig 15770 bp, 13 predicted proteins | sample AusTroGonzalo_MG_2_FD_207661 | JGI IMG/M metagenome (GOLD analysis project Ga0310690, IMG submission 207661) | Bovine rumen microbial communities from tropical cattle in Woodstock, Queensland, Australia - Gonzalo_04 (v2) (version 2) | ecosystem: Host-associated > Mammals > Digestive system >... | reverse complement strand
TCTTGTATGCACTTCCCGGCTTGCTTTCGCCACCGTAGGTACTGTTGTCGCCCCAATTGTAGATGACGTTGTTAAACAGGCTCACCGGACCCTTGAGCGTGGACACGTAGTCGTGGTCCAGGCGGGGATTGCGGCTGTAATGGTGTGCCAGCAAGTTGTGGTGATAAGTAGCGTTGGTGCCTCCCCATATACCTCCATAGCCGTGTTTTCCCTTATTGTGGATAGAATTCAGCAGACTTTCGGAGAGCACGCACCACTGGAGGGTGAAGTTGGTCATGCCATAGAAAGTGCCGCATTCATCCGTACTCCAGCTCAGGGAACAATGGTCGATGATGACGTCATGCAGGTCATTGACTCCGGTATAGAGGTTCATGGCATCGTCTTCGGTTTTTTTCTCATCGCCCATACGGCAACGGATGAAACGGATGATCACATTGTTGGCATGGATGCGGAAATTGTAGTTTTTCAGGCAAATACCGTCGCCGGGAGCCGTCTGGCCGGCCACCGTCACATCACCATTGGTGATTTTGAGGGCCGATTGAAGTTCGATGATTCCCGCCACGTCAAACACGATGGTCCGGGCGCCTTTTTCCTCAAGGGCAGCGCGCAGCGAACCCGTTCCCTTGTCGTTCAGATTGGTCACATGGATTACCTTTCCCCCACGTCCTCCGGTGGTCCACATGCCGCCGCCCTCTGCACCGGGGAAAGCGCGGGCCAGGCCGTCTTCCTCGGCCGCCGGGATGGCAAACTCTTCATATTTCTTCCCCGCTTCGGGATCCGGTTCAGGGTCCGGAGAACCCGCCGTGGTGGCATCGATCCAGGTGAAGGCCGATGAGCCGGCACTGTTGGTAGCCTGCACGCCGAAGCGGTAGGCGGTGGCCTTGGTCAGATTCTTGACGCTCACATTGCGCGTTGTAGCCTTGCCTTCCTCCACGAGCGTTCCGCCCTGGGTCATCTGCCATAGATAAGTAGCGCCGGATACAGCGTCCCACTGAAAGGTGAGGGTGTTTTCCGTGGCGCTGTGGACCACCAGATTGCCGGGCGCTGCAGGAGCCTTTTGCTCCGGAGTATCCGGCGTAGGTTCCTTGGAGCCGCCACAGGCGCTCACCAGGGTAAAGAAAAGGAGTATCAGCGATGTTTGTTTCATAGCATTTCATATTCCAGTGACGCCCAGATGAGGGGGCCGATGCCCTTGGGATCATTGGAGCGCACTCTTTCATTAATGTAATAATCGTAGTCTCCCCTGCGGTTTTCCTTGCCGCCCAGGCCGGCCACTTCACAGCACTGGTTCAGATTTACCAAACCGTCCTCCTCCGTTACAAAGGTCTTGAGCAGGGATTCATAGCCATGCACTGCCCCTTCCCGGTTGCCCAGGAAGCCCAGGCGACAACCCTTCAGCCAGGCATAGATGAACATGGCACTGCAGGTGGCCTCCAGGTAGTTTCCTTCGCGGTAAGGCTGGTCCAGCACCTGGAACCACAGGCCGGTTTCGGCATCAGCATACAGCGGCAATACATTGTAGAGCGTATTCAGCATGTTCACCAGGCTGTCTTTTCCCTCACCGTCCGGGAGGATTTCCGCCACTTCCACAAGGGCCATGCAATACCAGCCCAGGGCGCGGCCCCAGGCATGGTCGCTCTGGCCGGTTTCCGGATTGCACCAGAACATCTGGTGGCTGGAATCCCAGGCGTGACGCAGCAGGCCGGTTTCCGGGTCCAGCGTATGGTCGTAGATGAGGGTGAACTGATGGGCGATGTCGGCGTAATTCGCTGCCTTCTGGAGACTGTCCGTCACATAACGGGCAGTGTATTCGGCATAGAAAGGTTCTGCCATATACAGGCCGTCCAGCCACATCTGCTGGGGATAGATCTGTTTGTGCCAGAAACCGCCTTCCGGGGTACGGGGCTGGCTCAGAAGCTGGCTGTAAAGCGTATCCATGGCCACGCGGTATTTCTCCTTGCCCGTGAGGTCGTACAGGCTGAACAATGTGCGGCCGGGACAGATATGATCCTGGGAATAATTGGCCTTCTTGTACTTGTAAATGACTCCGGCGCTATCGATGATGGCATCGTACCAGGCATCCACATACTCCAGGGCATCCGGAGAAGCATCCAGGATGGCTTTGAGTTCCAGGCCGGTGGTATAGTTCCATTTGAGCTTGCCTTCCAGGCCGTCAATGTAAGAGGCTTCCGGACAGCGGGCCATCTCCGAGCGGGCTACCTCGACCGACAGCGGAGCCTTGGCCGTACACGCGGCCAAGGCTAACAGATATATAACACCAACTAACTTTTTCATTTGTTCTCGTATGGATTCCAGACAATACCGTCTTCCGGCTGGTACATCACTTTCTCAAAAGTATATTCCCGGAGGTCTTTCGCTTTCAGAGTGTGGGACCATTTTACGCGGGGCCCCTGCGCACCGGGACCATAGTTGCCATATTCCGCATAAAAGGAGTTCTTCTTGGTATCGGGCTTGCCCTCTTTTTCCCAGTCATGCCAGCCTTCCGGCAGAATATGGCTTCCCAATTCGCAGCGGATGAAAACCGTCTTGGCATAGGCTCCCCAGGGACGTCCCAGGTAGCATTTGGTCACTTCAGGTTCGGCCGTCAGTTTGCAGTTCACAAAGACATACCCGTATTTCTGTCCCTCAAAGGTGGAAGCGGCCGTCACATAGCTGTTCTTCTTGCTGTGGAGGGTGCAGTTCTCAAAATAAGCGATGCTGGGGCCGAAGATGAAGTCCGTAGTACCTTCTATGTAGCAGTCCTTGAAGTAGTTGCGCTTAACGCCGCCAAACTTGCCGTATCGGCCATAAGTATAGAGGGTGTCCTGGTTGCCCAGAAAACGGCAGCGGTTGAAAAAGAGGAAATCCCCGTCCGTGAACACGGCCACGGCCTGGGCAATATCCTTTCCCTCACCGGAAGAATTCTCAAAAGTAATGTCCTCAAAGGTGATGTAGCTGGCATGGATATAGATGCTGGCGCTGCCGCTGGTGCCCATGGGGAAATTCCTTCCGGGCCACAGTTTCTTGGCATATTTGTCATAGGTCAGGAGCGTACCCTCGGCACTTTCTCCCTTGAAATGAACGCGGAATTTGGTGTGCGGGATGGAAATTTCTTCCTTATATACACCGTTGCGGATGAGCACTTCCGTGATTTCCTGGTGGCTGTAATCCGGGATGGCGTTCACGCCTTCCTGCACGGTCTGATAATCGCCGTGTCCATCGGCCGATACTACAATATGATAATAGACTAGGTACTTTGCCAGATCCGGCAGCTGCGCCCGGATAGCTTCGCAGACCAGCTCCGTCACCTTACGGGCACCGCTGGGCACCAGATGGGTGTTGTCGTCCTTGCCCGTGGAAATCATGAAATGAGCCTTGGAGGCTTCATCGCCCAAAGCCTCGATCCAGTCCAGCGTGGGGGTGGTCATATCCAGGCAAACTACGCCTTTTTCCGCTGCAACTGCCTGCATGGCGGCAGGATAGTCGGTGTGGCAGTTCCGGTCCAGTTTTCCGTCTTTGAACCAGCGGCGGGCGATGGGCGTGAGCAACACCGGAATGCCGCCTTTTTCGCGGACCCCGTCCACAAAGCAGCGCAGGTTGTCCTGATAAGCTCCCCAGGGGGCCGCATAACGCGAAGGATCGCTTTCCTTGGCATCGTTGTGGCCGAACTGGATGAATACATAATCACCGGGCTGCACCGCACCATACACTTTGTCCCAGAGCCCCAGGTCGATGAAACTCTTGGTGCTGCGGCCGTTCTGGGCATAATTGATGACCGTTACCTCCGAAGGATCCAGGAAGTTCTGCAGCATCATACCCCAGCCGCGTTCCAGGCCCGCCTTGGGCAGGTCTTTTTCCGCCATGGTGCTGTCCCCCATCAGATGGACAGTAGTAAAAGAACTAGTTGTAAGCCAAATGGACACGAGAAATAAAATGCGTTTCATCAGAGAGCCTTTCCGTTTACGATTACGTTGTCAAAGGTGAGGGATTGGGCGTTGTGCACTTCCACGCCCTTTTTGGCCGTGAAGAGGCAATCCCGGAAAGAGACCCCGGTAAGCGGCAATTCCGGCAGGCCGTTCACATAAATGGCCTGCTTGGCGCCGGAACAGACAATATCGGAGAAATGGAAATCCCGGAATTCCGGTGTGGTCTCATCCACTTCGGGTAAAGACAGATCCGCACCCGCCTCGGACCTTTCCGTGGAGGCTACGCCCGCGTAATACAAGTTAAAGGTAATGGCTTCCGCCACTATGTCCTTCATATAGATGTGGTCGCACCAGATGCCCTGCACCAGGCCGCCGCGGCCGCGGGTGCTCTTGAAACGCAGGCCGACGTCCGTGCCCAGGAAACGGCAGCCGCTCACCCACATATTCTCTACGCCACCGCTCATTTCGCTGCCGATTACCACGCCGCCATGCCCGTGATACACGGTGCAGTCTTTGATGATCAAGTTTTTGCAGGGAATCCCGTGGCGCCGGCCGTCGGCATCCTTGCCAGACTTGATACAGATGGCATCGTCCCCTACGTCGAAGGAAGAGCCGATAACCAGTACATTCTCACAGGCATCGATGTCAAGGCCGTCCCCATTGGCGGAATAGTGCGGATTCCGCACCGTGATATCCCGGACCGTCAGGTGCTTGCACCAAAGCGGATGCAGGTTCCAGCAGGGAGAATTCTGGAAGGTCACGCCTTCCAGCAGCACCCTCTCGCAGTTACGGAAGCTCAGGAGCACGGGGCGCAGGAAGGTTTTTACGAATTGCTCGTCCAGGCTCTGGTCCTGGTAATTGAGGCTGCCGGCCGTGGCACGGGCCACCTTATAACCTTCGTCCGGATACCAGGCCGATCCGTCATCGGCCATAACGCCTCCGCGCTTGACGATGGTTTTCCAAAGGTCGTCGCCCACCTTACGGCGCTTGACTTCGCGCCAGGCGTCGCCGTTGCCGTCAATCACGCCTTCACCAGTGATAGCAATGTCCGTTGCTCCCTCCGCGTGCAGGGGCGAGAGACAACGGCGCACATCCAGGCCCTCGAAATTGGTGTCGATGATGGGATACAAGTCCTGATCCGTAGAGAAGACGATAATGGCGTCCTTGTCCAGATTCAGTTCAATATGGCTTTCCAGGCCGATGGGTCCGGTAAACCAGATGCCGGCCGGAACCACCAGGGTACCGCCGCCCAGACCGGAGAGCTGGGCAATAGCCTTGGCGAAGGCCTCCGTATTGAGCGTAACCCCGTCCCCCACTGCGCCAAAGTCTGTCAGGACCACCTTGCAGGCAGGAATAGCCGGAAGCTCTACGCGGGGCATATCGAAAGGCAGACCGGAATAAGGGTCTTCGGAAGGGGCCTGGTTCCCACAGGAAACAGCCAGGAAAGCGGCGCAAGCCAGGAGGGATAATCTATGTACTTCCATGAGGTTATCAGTCGTGTGCCGGCAAATATAAGAGTTATTTTTTGAATTTCCGTTACCGTGCACGGAAATTTTTCAACTATTTTTTCAAATCTGCATTTCAGGCCCCTGTACGGTATCCGTGCACGGTAACGAAAATTTTACAATTTACTCTTGACTTCTTATATTTTTTACCTATCTTTGTCCTATGGAAAAGATCACCATCAACGATATAGCCCGCCTCACCGGCCTGTCCAAAGGCACGGTGGACCGCGTGTTGCACAATCGTGGTGAAGTATCCCAGAAGAGCTACCGGAAAGTGATGGACGTCATCCGGGAGCTGGGCTATGAGCCCAACCTCTATGCTTCCCTGCTGGCCCGCGCAGAGCAGCGCACCATCGCCCTGCTCCTCCCCGCCCATGAGCCCGGGACTTATTGGGAACTGGCAGCCAAGGGAGAAGCCAAGGCACAGGCCGGCATCAAGCCCATGTCCCTTGTTACCCGGCAGTTCAATTACAACCAATACAGCGCCGAAAGTTTCCGGGAAGCTTGTGCCCAGGTTCTGGAAAGCCATCCGGCCGGGGTAGTCATGGCCCCCATTTTCCAATACGAGGCCCAGGTATTCGCCCAGGAATTACAGGCCCAGGGCATACCCTACACTTTGATAGACACCAAATTGGAAACGCCGGGTTACCTGAGTTTCTACGGCATCCCTGCCTATAAGAGCGGCTATCTTTGCGCAGCCATGCTCACCTCCGGGGAGCCCGTGAAGGAAGTGCTCGTCGTTCGGATCATGCGGGATAAAGGACGCCAGTCAGACCCGACCGTCATGCGCCGTTCCGGCTTCATGGACTATATGCTGGAGAATAACCCCGGATGCACTATCCGGAGCCTTTTCATCGATCCGGAGGACCCTGCGGCCACGGACGATGCCCTGGTAGCCTTTTTCAAGGAGTTTCCGGGCGTCAGGCACATCGCCATGCTCAACTCCCGCATCCACCTCATCGTCCCCTTCCTGGAACGGCATCCGGCCGACTGGCGAGTAATAGGCTTCGACAACCTGTCCGCCAATGTGGACGCCCTCAAGCGCGGCACGGTATCGGCCCTCATTGCCCAGCGCCCGGAAGAGCAGGTCCATCAGGCCATCCGGGCCCTGGCCGACCGCATCGTCTTCCAGCGCATCCCGGAGAAAACGGACAATTATCAGCACATGGATATCCTCATCCGCTACAACGCGGAGGATTATTAGCCTTCCCTAAGTGAGTTTTTTCAAAGCCTTTTCCACGGCTTCGTATTCATAGCCGCGGGAAAGGCCGAATTTGATCAGTTTCAGGCGGAACTGGGGGTCGCCCTGCAGGGTGCGCGCCTTGGCGGCCAGCAGCCGCTCCAACTTATCGGCCGCCCGGTCGGGTTCCACTTCCTCCAAAGCCAAGGAAATCACAGGGTCCGAAATGCCCTTGGCCCGCAGTTGGAAGCGGATTTTCACAGGCCCCCAGCCTTGCAGGGAGGCCTTTTCGCGGGCATAGGCCGATGCATAGCGTGCATCGTCCACATACCTATCTTCCACCAGCTGTTCCACTACCCTGTCGGCAGCCTCTGCGTCCCCTTCCAGGTCCTTGAGGGCCTTCCGGTAAACATCGGCCCGGCAATACTCCGCCTTGGAGCAAAGTTTTTGCAGGCGGTTCAGGCAGCGGGTGGAATCCATGATCAGAAAGTGTAGCCGAAGGAAAGGTACAGGCCCACTTTCTTAGTGAGGTTGGACCAGAAGACCTGTGCCTTCAGAGGACCTGCGATGGTGTTAAAGCCATATCCTGCACCCACGCCGTAGAGCAAACGGCCCTGCCCCAAGTTCTCTAATGCATCGAAGTCATAAGTGGCATTTCCCATCACGGAGAGGAAATGGTTGGGAGCCACCTGGTACCGGGCCGCCAGACTGGCCAGGGCCAGGTTTTGTTTCATGAGAGCGGTACCATTGATGCCGATGAAGGGAACCTGCTGCTCAATGTAGCGCTGGGGAATATCTCCTCCCATGATGTTGGAGCAAAACAGCGGAATATCCTTGCCCATGATAACGCGCGCATACAAGGCGGGAATGAGCGAAAAGTTGCCAAAACTGACGGGCGCGGTGACATCTCCCGAAAGGATGCCGATCATACGGGTTGCGGGATTCTCCTCAAACACGCGGAAAACCAAGTCTCCCCGGAAACCGGCCGATACGCCCTTTTTGGGGAAATAGCTGTTGTCCAGGGTCTCCACGCGGGCATTCAGGAAGGTACTGGGAAGATCGACTGAAGAGTTGACGCTGTAGCTGCCCGCAGAGCTGTCACTCAGGAGGTCGAAGAGGCGGAAGTACTGGTTGCGGATACCCAGGTTCACGTCGAAGAAGGACCAGGAGATGTTGGAGAAATATAGCTCGGTGGTATTCAGCAGGAAGGATGCGTTGAAACGGCTGGCATCCTGAAGCACATTCATGCGGTCCGTGTAACGGGTAATGTTGCGGATGTTGAAGGTGGCGATGCGGGGCGCCCTGTAGGAGTACACCAAATCCAGATAAGGATTGCGGCTCACTCGGGCGGTTATGTCAAAGGAAGACCCGCTCATGCTGCGCGTATTGAAGCCCACATTCAGGAGCAGGGACACAAGATCCTCCGTATCTACGCGGGCGCTGATACCTATTTGGTGCATAGGGCCGCGCTTGCAGTAAATGCGCAACTTATACGGTTCTTCCGTTCCCCGGAGTTCGTAGTTCACATAATCGTAGGAACCCTTGCCGAAGATGGTGGCCACATCCTTTTCAATCATGTACCGGCCTGCCCGCATGCCTCCTTTGACGTGCATCTTGTCGCGGATATAGTCGGCATCGGCTTGCGAGACACCTTCCACAATAACTTCATCAATGAGGACATCCTTTTGGCCGATATCCACGGCGGGCTTGGACTGGAGATGGGTGGTGGCATCACCGACGCGCTTTTTCAAGGCAGCCAGCTGGGGAGCCATCCGCTGGGCGGCCTTGTAGCCGCGATTGAACATGGTATCCACAGCAGTCTCGTTGAAACTCAACATGTTATACCCGCCCAAATCAGGATGGATATGGACATCCACCGTGTTGACATTGCTGTCATAAACGTCGTTGGAGATAAGATCCATACCGGACATGAGGATGTCCGCCAGGTTCTGGATTTCATCGGCCTGCAGGCTGGCTCCGGACAGGTTGATGCCGATGACGATATCGGCCCCCATTTCGCGGGCTATGTTAACCGGAAAGTTGTTGCGCATGCCGCCGTCCGTGAGCACCATTCCGTTGTAACGGACCGGAGCGAACAGGCCCGGAATGCTCATGGTAGAGCGCATGGCCATGTTGATGGAACCGTCGTGCCAGACCTTGGCCTTTCCGGACGCCATGTCCGTAGCTACACAGGCAAACGGGATGGGGAACTTGAAGAAGTCCGTGGAGTCCGAATAACCGACCGTGCGGCTGGTAATGATCTGGTTCACGTTCTGGCCAAACACAAAACCGGCCGGCAGACTTCCCACCAGATTGCCCTGGGCCACTTCGCTTATGCTCTTGCGGTCGCGAGTCTTGGACTCAGCCCCCAGATCTATTTGGCGACTGCGGCCGGAGGCAAACGGAGCGTCTCCCTTGAGGTAATTCTTGTAGTCCTCGTCCTTGTAATAGAACGGGAAGGAGAGGACATATCTCTCTTTGTAGCGGATGCGCGAATAAGGGATATACTTCTTGTCCACCTTGTCACTCAAAGCCATTTCCCAGTTGATGGTATGGATCAGCGTATCCAGATAGGCGGCATCGTAACCCAGGGAGTACAGCGAGCCCAACAGGCCGCCGATACTGGTACCAACCACCAGGTCCACGGGAATCTCACACTCTTCCAGGTACTTGAGCACACCTACCGTAGCGGCACCCTTAGCGCCACCACCGGATAGCACCAGGCCCACCGTGGGACGGGTTTTGCGGATCTGGGCCATGCGGTAACGGATTTCCCGAACAGCTTTTTCATCTTTAGCATCCAGGCCGAAGGAAGAATAAACCTCTTCCTGAGCCATTGCTGCCAGAGGCAGCATCATGAGCAGTAAGGTAAGAATTTTTTTCATAGCCTAACTATCTTTTTCATTCGGGGCGCACCGAAGATTCTCCATGTTTCCCCGCCAACAGGCCGCAGGCAGCGAAGATATCTTCTCCCCGGGAGGCCCGGATGGTGGCCGTCACTCCCCCCGCACTCAGACGGTCCCGGAAAGCTTCCATCACGCTGTCCGAAGCCGTTCCATACGGGAAATCCGGAATCTTGTGAAAACGGATGAGGTTCACCCGGCATTCCAGGTTCTTCAGGAGCCTGAGCAGGCCGTCGGCGTGGCGGGGACTGGAATTCCAGCCTTCAAAAACCGTATATTCAAAACTCACCCGGCGCTGGCCGGTGAAATCATATTGCTTGATCAGGCGCACGATCTCGGTGATGGACCAGGCCTTTTGCACCGGCATCATTTCCTCACGCTCTTCCGGGAAAGGATTGTGAAGGCTCACCGCCAGATGGCACTTGCTTTCCTCCAGATACTCCTTGAGCCTGGGCAATACACCTATGGTACTGAGCGTCACGCGCTTCGGACTCCATCCCAGGCCCCATTCGGCCGTCAGGACCTCAATAACCCGCTTCACATTCTCCCAGTTGTCCAAGGGTTCGCCCATGCCCATAAACACGGTATTGGTGAGTTCCCCGGCTTCGTCTATGGCAAAAAACTGATTCAGGATGTCAGCAGCACTCAAATTGCCGTGGAACCCCTGCCGGCCCGTCATGCAGAACTTGCAGGCCATCTTGCAACCCGCCTGCGAACTCACGCACAGCGTCTTGCGATCCTCATCCGGAATCATGACCGCCTCAATGCAGGACTCCTCTTCACGTCCGGCTCCAACAGGGCAAGAGACCCGGAACAGGTACTTCTTGGTCCCATCTTTGGAGACCTGAACGTCGATGGGCGCCCCATAACCCACCTCATAATGGGCCTTGAGCGCTTCACGGCCCGCCTTGGACAGGTTGGTCATCTCATCGATGCTCCTTACCCGCTTCTGGTACAGCCACTGCGCCATCTGCTTCCCAGTAAAGGCAGGGAGGCCATGCTCTTTGGCTATTTCCGTGAGTTCTGCCGGGGTTTTCCCGAGTAAGCGTTCTTTCATATTACAAAAATAAGCATTTCATCCCTAAAAACCAATCTTTAGGGCACGGCAGGCGCCGGTGCAATAAGGCAAAGGGATAGGCGCGCGGCATGGTCCTCCGATAGTATGCCAGCCTTCCACAGTCCTTCCAGCGTGCATTCCTCGGGCCGATGATGCCCCCGGTACAGCACTATGGCGTGGGCCTCTTCCCGCGAGATGTGCGGATGCCGGGCCAGACGGGCCTCCGGAAGCGTCCAGAGCGCGAAAGGCTCCGGAGACGAGCAGGTGATCAGGTCCCTGAGCCCTTCGTACTTCTCCCGGTCAAAGTGGTATATTTCCATCAGCTGTTCGGCCGATGAATACCCGCCCAGCCGCTCGCGATACGCCACCACCTTCCCAGCAAAGTAAGGGCCGATGCCGGGCAGCGCCAAAAGGGCGACACTATCGGCCTTGTTGATGTCCAGGAGCGGAATATCTATGAAAGGCTCCAGCCGTTTATAGACGCTGTCGGCCACCACGAAACTTTTGGCAAAGTCCCCGGGACGGCGGAATCGGCCTCCTTTCAGACGATAATTCTCAATGGATTGCGCCTGCTTAGGAGAGAAACCCAGACGCTGCAATTCCTCCACCGACACCGTGTTGGGATTGAAGCGGAAACTCTCCACCCGGCGTGGCAGCAATTTCTCCCGCACCGCCTCCACCGCCGGGCTGTGGGGAGCGTTTTTCTTGACAACCGAGATCTCTCCACCCGGTCGGGTTGACGAGGAATCCGCTTCAGACTCAGCCGGAAGATTTCCCGGCACCCGTTCAATAATAAACACAGTGTCGGGATGGTCGCGGTTGGCCGCTATGCGCAGGACAGCTGCCTTGTGGACGAACAAGGCTACTTCGTATCCGATAATCAGGAAAACCAGGGCGATGGCGCCCGCGACGAAACTGCTAGTCGGTTGCTGTTTCTTCTTCCCCTCCCCCATAACGCCTCTCTTTAGCGGGTTTCACCGGATGGGCCCCGGCTACAACTATCACAATCTCGCCTTTGGGTTCGTGAGCGCGGAACCAGTCCGCCACCTGGGCCAAAGTGCCTCTGCGGTGCTCTTCGTGCACCTTCGAGATTTCCCGCGCTACAGAGCAGCGCCTGTCCTCACCGAATGCCGCGGCCAGCTGTTCCAGCGTTTTGACCAGCCGGTAGGGGGACTCATAAAATACCATGGTACGGGTTTCGCCGGAGAGGGAAGCCAGCAGGGTCTGCCGCCCTTTCTTCTGGGGAAGGAAGCCTTCAAAAGCGAACTTGTCGCAGGGAAGGCCGCTGGAGACCAGGGCCGGAATGCAGGCCGTGGCACCGGGAAGCGTCTGGACTTCAATACCTTCCTCGGCGCAAGTCCGGGCCAGTAAAAAGCCCGGATCCGAGATGCCGGGGGTGCCGGCGTCCGAAATAAGGGCCACGTTGAGCCCCGCCAGGATGCGTTCTTTCACCAGTTCCACCGTCTGGTGTTCGTTGAACTTGTGATGGCTCTGGAGGGGCCGATGGATGTCAAAATGCTTCAGCAGGACGGAACTGGTGCGGGTATCTTCGGCCAAAATCAAATCGGCCTCCTTCAGGACCTCTACGGCCCGGAAGGTCATGTCCTGAAGATTCCCCACCGGCGTGGGGACTATATAAAGAATCCCGGCCACTATCCCAGTTTCTTACGCACGCTCATCATAAAGTGGTACACCACGTCGCTCTTGAGGTTCCAGGACGGGAAACGCTCACGGATGTAATCCACGGCTTCGTCCAGGGAGGACATGGCGTTGAGGTCGGCTATGGTCTGGTCGTAGAGGGCAAAGTCTTCCTTGAAGAGGGTGCCGATGAACAGGGCCCGGTCCAGCAGGCTGATGCCGCTGCGGATGTTCTTGACGGCAAGGCCCGGCTTGTCAGTACGCCAGGGAAGATGGGCGGTATCATCCTCCGCCGGAGTGGATTTTTCTTCCTGGGCGGCCACCGGCTCAGGGGCCGCGACGGGCTCTTCCACGGGAATCTCCACAGGCATTTCCACGGGAGCTTCCACGGGGGCTTCCACAGGGGCCGATACAAGGGCTTCGGCGGGAGCGGCAGGCTCCTGCACACCTATTTCGATATCGGTGAAATCCACGGCCTCATCATCGGCCTGCCATCCACCCTCCTGAAGGGCAGTGATTTGCGATTCCAGGGCAGCGATCCGCTGTTTCAGGGCCGCGATTTCTTCTTGGAATTGCTGCAGCAAATCTGTTTGACTTTTCTCCATAAATGACTAAATTTGTAGTCAACAACAACAAATATACGGAAATGTTTTTGGAAAATTCAAAAAAATCGGGGTGCATCGAGGTAATTTGCGGATCCATGTTCTCCGGCAAAACCGAAGAACTCATCAGAAGACTGAAAAGGGCCCAGTTTGCCAAGCAAAAGATAGCCACCTTCAAGCCCACGGTGGATAAGCGTTATTCGGAACTGGATGTCGTCTCCCACGATTCCCACAGCATTTCCTGTACTCCCATCAAAACCCCTTCCCGCATGCTCCAGATAGATCCCGACGTGCAGGTGGTGGGCATTGATGAGGCCCAGTTCTTTGACGAGAGCATCATCGACGTCTGCCAGACCCTCGCCAACCGCGGGGTGCGCGTCATCATCGCCGGTCTGGACACCGACTATCTGGGCAAGCCCTTCGGCCCCATGCCCGGGCTCATGGCCATAGCGGAAGACGTTCAGAAAGTCCACGCCATTTGTGTCCGCTGCGGTTCCCTGGCCAACCATTCCCATCGTCTCTCGGACTCTAAGAAACTGGTGGTCCTTGGGGAAAAAGACACTTACGAGCCTCTCTGCCGGGAGTGCTATCAGCAAGCCCTGGCGGAAGACAACGCATAGAAGAAACAGAGCGGCCCGGATGGGTCGCTCTGTTATTTCTTGAGGACAGGATGATTAGTCCTGCACGTTGGCCAGCGCCTCGCGGATCTTGGCTTCAATCTCTTCGGAAAGTTCCGGATTGTCCATCATGAGCCTCTTCACGGCTTCACGTCCCTGCGCCAGTTTGGTCTCATTGTAGGAGAACCAGGAACCGGACTTCTGAATGATACCCAGTTCTACGCCCAAGTCCACAATCTCGCCGCTGCGGGAGATGCCCTCGCCGAAGACAATGTCAAACTCGGCCTTCTTGAAAGGCGGAGCCATCTTGTTCTTGACCACCTTCACCTTGACGTGGTTGCCCAGGGCCTCTTCGCCATCCTTGATCTGGGTGGTGCGGCGGATATCCAGGCGCACGGAAGCGTAGAACTTGAGGGCGTTGCCGCCGGTGGTGGTTTCGGGATTGCCGAACATGATGCCGATCTTCTCACGCAGCTGGTTGATAAAGATGCAGCAGGTATTGGTCTTGGAGATGTTGGCAGTGAGTTTTCTCAAAGCCTGGCTCATGAGGCGGGCCTGGAGACCTACCTTGTTGTCTCCCATCTCGCCTTCAATCTCGGCCCGGGGGGTGAGGGCGGCCACGGAGTCGATGACCACGATATCCACAGCACCGCTGCGGATGAGGTTGTCGGCAATCTCGAGAGCCTGCTCACCGTTGTCCGGTTGGGAAATGAGCAGCGTATCCAGATCTACGCCCAGGGATTTGGCATAGGTGCGGTCGAAAGCGTGCTCCGCGTCAATGATGGCGGCTATGCCACCGGTCTTCTGGGCCTCGGCAATGGCGTGGATGGCCAGCGTGGTTTTACCGGAGCTCTCCGGACCGTAAATCTCGATGATGCGGCCTTTGGGATAACCGCCGATGCCAAGGGCATGGTCCAGGGAAATGGAACCGCTGGGTATTACCTGCGAGGAATCCCATTCCGGCTGGTCTCCCAGCTTCATGATGGTACCCTTTCCGTAGTCTTTCTCAATCTTGTCGATGGTAGCCTGGAGCGCCTTCAGTTTGGCGGCGTTGATTCCAGTTCCTTCAGCTTCTTTTGCCATACTCTTTACAAATTAAAGTTAGTTCGCGGGCATCCTAAACCGCATCTACAAAGATAACGAAAACTCAGGAATTAAAAACAAGAAATAATTAGTAATTTTGCAGGCGAAAAGAATAAGCTATGATCCAATCCATGACCGGCTACGGCAAGGCCGAGGCCACCCTCCAGAGCGGCAAGCTCACCCTTGAAATCCGCACCCTCAACGCAAAAAACGCCGATATATCCATCAAGAGTTCCCTCCTTCCCAAAGACAAGGACCTGGAGGTCCGCAAGCGCCTGGCCGATAAGCTGGTACGCGGGACCATCGACCTCTTTATCACGTATGAGCCCAGTGCCGGCGACACCGCCCACAGCATCAATGCCGATGCCTTCCACGACTACTGGAAAAGCGCCGTGACCGCCCTGGACAAGGAAACCCTCTTCACCAAAACCTTCCTGAAAGACCCCGGCGTAGGCAGCATCCTCGCCAGCAGCATCCTCCGCCTTCCCGACGTCGTGGACGCCAAGAAAGCCGATGTCGTCACTCCCGAAGACTGGCCCGCCGTATCGGCCGCCCTGGACAGCGCCCTGGAGCAGCTCTGCGCCTACCGCGCTACGGAGGGAAAGGCCCTCTATGCCGATGTCACCGGCCGCGTCAGGGGTATCCTGGCCCTCTACGACCAGGTGGAAGCCCTGGAAGGCGAACGCATCCAACTCGTACGCGAAAAGTTTGACAAGGCCCTGGCCGACCTGGCCGCCAAGCCGGATCCGTCCCGCCTGGAGCAGGAAATGATCTTCTACCTGGAGAAGTACGACATCAACGAAGAAAAGGTGCGTCTGCGCCAGCACTGCAAGTACTTCATGGAGGTAATAGATTCCGACCCGTTCCCCGGGAAGAAACTGGGTTTCATCATCCAGGAAATGGGTCGGGAAATCAACACCACCGGCTCAAAAGCCAATCACGCCGGCATTCAGCAGCTGGTAGTAAGGATGAAGGACGAGCTCGAGAAAATACGCGAGCAGAGCATGAACATTCTATAATTTAACATGGAACTCGCCCATGTACACTCCTTCCCATCCCGTTTGGACGATGGGAATTTTTTTGCCGTCGAGGTTGGGCCAATATTTGGCCTCTTCCAGGAAGGTGTGGGAATGACCGGTAACGAACACGTCAATTCCCCGGGTGGCGGCACATAACTGCGGATCCGTCATCTCGCCAGGACCATGTTCCTCATAGCCGATGTGCGTCAGGGCTATCACCAGGTCGCACTGGGGACGCAG
>Ga0310690_10006228_pt1 | contig 15771 bp, 13 predicted proteins | sample AusTroGonzalo_MG_2_FD_207661 | JGI IMG/M metagenome (GOLD analysis project Ga0310690, IMG submission 207661) | Bovine rumen microbial communities from tropical cattle in Woodstock, Queensland, Australia - Gonzalo_04 (v2) (version 2) | ecosystem: Host-associated > Mammals > Digestive system >... | reverse complement strand
ATCGCCTACGGCCGCGTGCGCATGGCCAACCTTTCGGTCATCGCCTCGCACAAGGTCAACGGCGTCTCCAAACTGCATTCCGAGATTTTGCGGACTTCTGTTTTCAAAGATTTTTACCGCATGTATCCCGAACGGTTCGACAACGTGACCAACGGTATCGCGCACCGGCGCTGGCTGTGCTATGCCAATCCGGAGCTTGCGGCCCTGCTCGACGAATGTATCGGGCCGGAATATCGGAAAAAGCCGGAGCGGCTTGCCGACTTTGCCAAGTTCGAGAACGACGCGTCGGTGCTGCAGCGCCTGCGCGACATCAAGCACCGCAACAAGGTGAACTTTGCCCGCCACATGGCGGCGCGCACGGGGCAGAAACTGGATACGCACTCCATCTACGACGTGCAGATCAAACGCCTGCACGAGTACAAGCGGCAGCTGCTCAACGCCCTGAACATCATCGGCCTTTACCTGCAGCTGCGGGATAACCCAAACCGCGAGATGCAGCCGCAGACCTATATCTTCGGCGCCAAAGCCGCACCCGGCTACGATCTGGCCAAGCGCATCATCAAGCTGATCTGCATGATCTCGCGCGAGATCCGTCAGAATCCGCGTATTGCCGAAAAACTGAACGTTGTTTTTCTTGAGAACTACGACGTCAGCACGGCCGAACTGCTGGTGCCCGCCGCCGAGATCAGCGAACAGATCTCACTCGCCGGCAAAGAGGCCAGCGGCACGGGCTGCATGAAACTGATGATCAACGGCGCCATGACGGTCGGCACGCAGGACGGCGCCAATATCGAGATGCGCGACGCCATGGGCGAAGAGAATATGTTCGTGTTCGGCCTTGACCGAAACGAGGTGGAGAGTTTGTGGGCGACCGGCTACAACGCCGCGCTCTATTACGGCAATAACGAGCGCCTTTCGCGCATCGTCAATTATCTCAACGTGGGCTTCGGCGGCGAGAACTTTTCGGATCTTGCGTCGTATCTCCTGACGGGCCCGGGCGTGGCAGACCCCTATCTTTGCCTCGCGGACTTCGAGTCGTATCGCCTCGCGCACCTGTCGGCTGTCGAGGCCTATGCCGACAAGCCCCGTTGGAACCGTATGTCGCTGCACAACATCGCGGCGGCAGGCCGCTTTTCGGCAGATCGCGCCGTGCGGGAATACGCCGAGCGCATTTGGCACATCGAGCCGCTTGAGGAACGCTGATGCTGACGAGAGTGCCGCAAAACACGCCGCCCGTGCGCCTTGAAAAACGGGTGCGGGGCAGGGATCGAAGCGACAAGAACGCTTTTTTTGCCGACGACGTGCTGACTTTGCGCGTGCGTTTCGCGCGCGCGCTCGGGGCGGCGGCCGTTGTGCTGCGCATAAAAAAGGACGGCGGCGATTTTGCCGACCGTCCCTTTGCCTTTTCCGATACGGCGGCGGGCGTGGATATCTATACGCTGACCCTGCCGCTTGCCGACCTTTGCGGCGCTGCGGGGTGCGGCCTTTTTTGGTACACGATCCTGCTTTGCCGCGGGGCTGACACCTTGTTTGCCATGGCCGACGCCGACGGCGTTTCTTACACGTTTGAGCGGGAGACGGGGCGACTTTTTCGCCTTTTGGTCGCCAAAGCGGGGTTCGATACGCCTGCCCGTTTTCGGGGCCGGACGATGTATCACGTCTTTGTCGATCGCTTTGCGCGTGGCGCAGGCCCCGTCGCCTATCCGGCGGGCGCGCTGGTGCATCGCGGGTGGGAGGAGCCGATCTTGCAGTACGGCGAACGCCCCGGCGACGCCGTTAAAAACAACGAGTTCTTCGGCGGCTCGCTTTGGGGCGTGGCGGAAAAACTCGACTATCTCGCGTCGCTCGGCGTGAACGTACTGTATCTCTCGCCCGTTTTCCGGGCGGCCACCAACCACAAGTACGACACGGGTGACTATGAGGCGGTCGACGCCGGTTTCGGCGGCGAGGCCGCGCTTCGGCACCTGTTCGACGCCTGCCGAGCGCGCGGCGTGGATATCATACTCGACGGCGTGTTCAACCACACGGGCGACGACAGCCGCTATTTTAACCAATACGGGCATTATAAGGAGACGGGCGCGGCGCAATCAAAGGCGTCGCCCTATGCCGGCTGGTACACGTTCCGGCATTTTCCGGACGATTATGAATGCTGGTGGAATATTCCCATTCTGCCGCGTCTTAACCTCGGCAATCCGACCGTGACCGATTACCTTTTGTCGGTGGTCGCGCGCTATGACGCCATGGGCGCGGCGGGGTGGCGCCTCGACGTGGCGGATGAACTGCCGGACGGATTTCTCGACGCGCTCCGACGCCGTGTCAAAGCCGATACGGCCGGTAACGGGGTGATTTTGGGCGAGGTTTGGGAGAACGCCGCCGATAAAGTCTCCTACGGCCGCCGCCGCCGGTATCTCTTGGGCGACCAGCTCGACGGCGTGATGAATTACCCGCTGCGCGGGGGCATCGTCGCTTTCGTGCGCGACGGCGACGCGGGGGCGCTGGCGGCGGTGTTGCGGGGGCTTTGGGCGTCCTATCCCACGCCGGTATGCCATACGCTGATGAACATTCTCTCGACCCACGATACCGAGCGCATTCTGACGGTACTCGGCGGCGAGCCGGCGGGCGAACGGGGCGGCACGGCACTCTCGACGCTCGCCATGTCAAAGACCGCGCGCAAGACGGCCGCAGAGCGGTTGAAAATGGCCGCGACCTTGCAATATACCGTGTTCGGCGTGCCCTCGCTCTACTACGGTGACGAGGCGGGCATGGAGGGCTATCGCGACCCGTTCTGCCGTCGCCCCTACCCGTGGGGACACGAGGATAAGATGTTGCTCGACCACTACAAGAGGTTGGGGTATCTGCGCCAAAAAACGTCTTGCCTTGCGGACGGAGATTTTCGCCTTTTGTCCGTGACCGAGGGCGCGATCTGCTTTTTGCGCGGCAACGAAAAAGACGGCCTTGTCGTGGCCGCCAACCGCGGAAAAACGCCGTTTTCCGTCACCTTGCCCCACCCGGGGCGTTCGGTTTTTGACGGCGGCAAACCCGTGCGCCGCGTCACACTGCCGCCGGATGCGTTCGGCGTATGGAGGGTATTGCCATGTTTCGACGCCTGATCGAAAAACTGACCCGCAGTAAAAATCCGAACAGCCGCCGCTACCGCATGGATATGGCCAAAAAGATCTGCGGCCACCACGTCAAATACGTCACCGAACGTAAAGACGACGTGGAGGAGGTCATCGGCCGCTCGGGCGGTCTCAACCTGCGCGACGACGAACTGCTGGTGTTCGCCTCGGCCGACGTGCTGATGCGCTGCCGCGTGGCGGATATGCAGGCCTCGGAACTGCTCTCGAAAGACGGCGTGGTCATCACCGCGCCCGACCTCGAACACGGCGGCAGAGTGCGCACCATTATCGTTTATTACGTCTACTATCGGTAATATGATACCAACGAAAAAAGCCCCCGTTCGGGGGCTTTTTGCATGTAGCACGCTTATTTGACGATAAAGCGGTCGAGGGCGGCAAACAGCTCGTCGGCGTTGTCGGTGTGAGCGGTCAGGGTGATGGGGGAGAGCAGATCGAGGCTGAAAATACCCATCATGGATTTGCCGTCGACAACGTAACGGCCGGATTTGAGGTCGATCTCGCAATCACTGGCGGTGACGATGTTGACAAAGTCGCGCACGTCGGCGATGGTGGAGAGACGGATCTGAACACTTTTCATGGTTAAAATCTCCTTTCATGTTGCTTCGCTATCATTATACAGGGGGCGGCGCGATTTGTCAAGCAGATACGCGTCGATTTTTGCGGCGGGAAAAAACCGTTCCCCTCTTGACTTTTGCAAGTTAGGTATGCTATAATATTCAAAGTATAAAATAGGCGAGGAATGGCCTGTTTTATACAGCACACCGAAAAATAGCACAAAAACCGACAAAAATCTGAAAAAAGGAGGTAAGCAAATGCCAATTGGATTAAGTATCGGATTGATCGTCGCGGGCATTGTACTCGGCGCCGCTGCGGGCTGGTTCATTCGCCGGAGCGCCGGTGAAAAGAAGATCGGCTCGGCAGAGGCAGAGGCCGCGCGCATCGTCTCCGACGGCCAGAAAAAAGCGGAAGCTATGAAAAAAGAGCGTCTGCTTGAGGCAAAAGAAGAGATCTTGCAGCGCCGCAACGAGATGGAATCCGACTTAAAAGAGCGGCGGGCCGAAGTGACGCGCATGGAACGGCGCCTCGCGCAAAAAGAGGAAAACCTCGATCAAAAGACCGACGCCCTGGAAAAAAAGAGCGAACGTCTCGACGAAAAAATCGCCGAGAACGAGGCCATTCACGCCGAGATCGAAGAGATGTTGGAGCGCCACAAACAAGCGCTTGAAGATCTGGCCGGCATGACCGCCGACGAGGCCAAACAGGCCCTGATGGATCGCGTGGAAGGCGAAGCCAAACACGAACTGGCGCAGCGTCTTGACGAGTTGGAAGCCCAGTTCAAGAGCGACGCCGAGATCAAGGCGCGCAACATCATCTCGCTGGCCATTCAGCGCTGCGCGACGGATCACGTGGCCGAGGCCACCATCTCTGTGGTGCAGATCCCGAGTGAAGAGATGAAAGGCCGCATCATCGGCCGCGAGGGTCGCAACATTCAAAAGCTCGAGACCCTGACCGGCGTCGAACTCATCATCGACGACACGCCCGAGGCCATCACCCTTTCCGGTTTCGATCCCGTGCGCCGCGAGGTCGCGCGCTTGACGCTGGAAAAACTGATCGCCGACGGACGCATTCACCCCGCGCGCATCGAAGAGACCGTTGAAAAATGCCGCCGCGAGGTCGAGGCCGTTATCAAACAGGCCGGCGAACGCGCCACCTACGAGGTGGGCATTCCCAATCTGCATCCCGATCTTGTCAAACTGCTCGGTCGCCTGCGCTACCGCACCAGTTACGGCCAGAACGTGCTCAAACACTCCATCGAAGTGGCGTTTCTCGCGGGCATCATGGCTGAGGAACTGGGCGTTGACGCCGCCACGGCCAAACGTGCGGGTCTTTTGCACGACATCGGCAAGGCGTTCCCCCACGACGTGGAGGGTACGCACGTGGAACTCGGCGTAAACGTGGCGCGCAAGTACAAAGAAAGCCCGGAGGTCATTCACGCCATCGAGGCACACCACAACGACGTGGAGCCGAGGACCGTGATCGCCGTGCTGGTTCAAGCCGCCGATGCCATTTCCGCTTCCCGCCCCGGTGCGCGGCGTGAAGACCTGGAGAACTACATCAAGCGTCTTGAAAAACTGGAGGAGATCGCCAAGGGCTTTGACGGCGTCGAGAAGGCCTACGCCATTCAGGCAGGCCGCGAACTCCGCGTCATGGTCAAACCCGAAGACGTCACCGACGAGGGCATGAAAGTCATCGCCCGCGAAATGGCCAAAAAGATCCAGGACGAGGTCAAGTACCCCGGCCAGATCAAAGTCAACCTGATCCGCGAGAGCCGCGCCGTGGATTACGCGAAATAAGCGGCAAGAAAATTCCCGCAAGGGTTTCTCATACATATTTATAGAGTTTTTTGGCCCCTGATCGCGCTGTGCATCACGCTGTGCGCTGTAAATACATGAGAAAGGCAAGGGTAACCCCAAAGCCAACCGCCCCCGGCAACGCCGGGGGCGGTTTTTGTTCAAGTGAAATTGTATCTGCTTTTTTATAGCCGACAAATAACCGTATAATTTTACAAGTTTTTCTTGACAACAATAAAATGCTATATTATAAAAGGAATAGCCGAGTCACCCAATCGGTTATTTAAAAAACATTTAAAAGGAGCAGAAACATGAACGATCAAAACTTCAATACGAATGATCAGAATTTCAATGCGCAGCCTCCCGAAAACTATCAACAGCCCTCTCCTTTTCTGCCTCCTCCGCAGGATAGCGGCAAAGGCTTTTCCATCGCGGCGTTGGTGCTGGGTATTCTTTCCTGCATTCTTGCGTGGTTCTATGTTGCCAACATTTTTGGCTTGATCTTCGGCATACTCGGTGTGGCCCTTGGCGCCGTCGGCAGATCAAAAGCGCGCGTCGCCAATGCTCCCATGGGCATGGGTACCGCAGGTTTGGTCGTTTCCATCGTCGGCCTTTCACTTTCTTTTGTCGGTTTTCTCACCTGCACGCTGTGCGTGTGGTGTGTTGGCGAGAGCATTTCTTCCGCGCTTTCTGTGTAAAAAATGAATGCGGCGCTTGCCGTTCGGCAAGCGTCGCTCCTTTTCAGAGGTGTACATGTATCCGCAAATCGAAGTGTTCGGTCGAACGATCGGTGTCTATGGCCTGTGTGCGATGGTGGGCATTGCCGTGTGTGTGGTGGTGGCCACTTTTTTGTCGCACAGGCAGGAGTGCAGTTTTGAGGCGATTTTGCTGTTTTCGCTGGCGATCGGCGGCGGTCTGCTTGTGGGCGGGCATCTGCTTTTCGGCTTGACGCAGATCAAAACCGTTGCATATATTTTCGCACATCTCAACGAGCTTTCGTTCCGGCAAATCGTACATGGCCTGATCGCGTGTTTTGGCGGCTCTGTTTTTTACGGCGGCTTTTTGGGCGGTCTTGCAGCGGTATTCATCTATACCAAATACTCCAAAACAATCCCGCGTTCTTTTGCGCTGGATCTGTATGCCGTGATGACGCCGTTGTTTCACGTTTTCGGCAGGATCGGTTGCTTTTTCGGCGGTTGCTGTTACGGCAAAGAGTGGTCGTGGGGGTTTTGCGTAGCGGAAAACCAAATCAACCCCGCTGTGGCGGGCGTGGTGCGGATACCCGTGCAATTGCTTGAATCGGGATGCAATCTGATCATTTTTTTGATTGTACTCTTGTTGTTTTTACGGCGCATATATACAGGCAGATTGCTTTGCATCTATTTGCTGTTGTATCCTATTGCCCGCTTCGTGTTGGAATTTTATCGCGGCGACGCCATACGCGGCATTTGGTTCGGTTTATCCACTTCTCAGTGGATCAGCATAGCGCTGTTTATGTGTACCGCGGCAACGCTTATATGGACGGCGATCTGGCAGAGGCAAAAGCGCACGGCGACGAAAAACATATAAAAATGGAAAAGGCCCCCGCGGGGGCCTTTTTTGTATACAGATTTCAGTCGATAAATTCAAATTCAAAGCCGTAGATGTTTACGGTGTGGCCCTCGGTGCAGCCCTTTTCTTTCAGTTTGTCAATAACACCGCCGCGGATGAGTGAGCGCTGAAAGTAGGAGAGGGATTCGTAGTCGTCGAAGTTGACGCGGCCCATCAGGTTCTTCAGCCATTCGCCCTCGACGATAAAGGTATCGTTCTCGCGGCGCACCGTCACCTCGCCGTCGCCCGCCTCAGCGGGTTCTTCCGCCGGCATCTCGCTCTCGAACACGGTCATGGGCGGCAGATCGGAGAGGCGCTCTGCCACGCGGCGCACCAGATCGGAGAGGCCCTTGCCCGTGACGGCGGAGACGTAAAACAACTCCTCGCCGCGCGCCTTTACAAACGCCTCGAATGCGGGAATATCCACGACCGTTTCATCCAGCGCGTCGCACTTGTTGGCTACGATGATGCGCGGACGTTCAGAGAGGGCCGGGCTGTAGCGTTCCAGCTCTTTTTCGATGGTCACGATGTCCTCTTTCGGGTCGCGCCCCTCGGCGGCGGAAATATCCACCACGTGCAAAAGCAGGCGGCAGCGCTCGATGTGGCGCAAAAACGAGTGCCCGAGGCCCGCACCGTCTGCCGCGCCCTCGATGAGCCCGGGGATGTCGGCGGCCACAAAGCCTTGCTCGTCGCCCGTTTTGACGACGCCGAGATTCGGCGAGGTGGTGGTAAAGTGATAGGCCGCGATCTTGGGCCGCGCCGCAGAGATGCGGGCGAGCAGGGAAGATTTGCCCACGCTCGGAAAGCCGATCAGACCCACGTCGGCCAGCATTTTCAGTTCAAGCAGCAGTTCTTTTTCTTCGCCCGCGGTGCCGTTTTTGGCGAACATGGGCACCTGCCGCGTGGGGGTGGCGAAATGCCGGTTGCCGAAACCGCCGCGCCCGCCGCGGCAGCAGATAAAGGGCGTCTCGTCCGACAAGTCTTTGATGATGCGGCCGCTCTCTGCGTCGCGGATGATGGTGCCGAGCGGCACGGTGATGACGACGTCCTCGGCGGTGGCGCCGTGAAATTTGTCGCCGCTGCCGTTGCCGCCGTTTTTCGCCACGAATTTGCGGTGATCGCGGAAGTAGAGCAGTGTGGTGGCGCCTTTGTCGGCGCGGAACACGATGTTGCCGCCGTGACCGCCGTCGCCCCCGTCGGGGCCGCCGCGCGCGACGTATTTTTCCCGGTGGAACGACACGGCGCCGTTGCCGCCGTCGCCGGCTTTGACGTAGATCTTTGCGTGATCGATCAGCATAGAAAACTCCTTATCAGGGCAGGATGGAAAGCACGAACATATACGCCGCCACGGCGATCATCAGCCAGAAGCCGGGGCTTCTCACCAGCGCCGGGCGTACGTCGCGGCCCGCCACGCGGCGGTAAAAGCCGCCCGCCTCTGCCTCAAGCAAAAGATCGGAGCGGGCCAAGCGTACTTTTTTGCAGTAGATGAGTATGAGAATGAAACCCGCCAGTGCGCCGCCGTAAAAGACGACGGCATAAAGCGAGACCACGAGCAGGGCGGGCAGGTTGGCCAGCACAACGTCTATGAGCTCTTCCAAGGTGCCGGAAAGATCGGTCAGTTCCAACACCGACGGCAGCACGAAATAGGTGAGCAGGGTACTGCAGGTGTTCAAGACCATGTGCGGTAAGATCGAGGTGATCAGGTTGCCCGTGCGGCAATAGAGCACGCCGAGCACGAGCCCGAGACCGAACGTGTAAAAACACTGCGTAAAATTACCGTGCGCCAGGCCGAAGATCATGGCGGAGAGCAGAATGGCCGTGACCTCGCCGTAGCGGCGCAGGGCGTTGATGACGAATTTGCGAAAAATAATCTCCTCAAAGATGGGGGCCAGTATGCCGACAAAAAGCAGGGTCAGCCACAGATTGCCCGCCCCTACGATATCGCCGGCTGAAGAGGTCGGCTGTTTTGTGATCATCGTGATGATGGAGGTGATGATCTGCCCCATAAAACTGCCCGCGGTGATGAACGTCAGACCCACGCACAGCCACGCGATATAGGCCTTTGCCTCCATCTTGTGCCGCACCGGTTTTTCGGCGGGCAGGCGGGAGAGCAAAAAGGCGCAGAGCGGTATGGCGACCACATAAAAGGGCACAAGGTCAAGCAGATAGGTCGCAAGGACAGGGTCTTTTTTGAGAAAGTCCGGTGCGGCGTTCCTGATGATCAGGACTGCCACGGTGGGGAACAGAATGTGCAGCCCGAGCAGCAACGCCACGATGCCGAAGATGAAAGTCAGGTTCAGCCACACGGCGCGCCGCGTGGTGATACCGACGGCGGAAACAGGCATGGCGCCGGGCGGAACGGGGCGCGTCGGCTGTTCGGTCTCAAAGGGTCTTTGTTCGTCGTTCATGTCAGTTCTCCTTGCGGGTGGGGCCCTCGGGCGTTTCATCGCCTTTTTGGCGAATGATGAGTCGAATGGGCGTGCCGGCAAAACCGAACGTCTCACGCAGGCAGTTTTCAATATACCGCTGATAGGAGAAGTGGAACAGTTCGGCGTTGTTGCAGAAGATGACGAAAGTGGGAGGCGCGACGCGGATCTCGGTCATGTAGTAGATCTTCAGGCGCCGGCCTTTGTCGGTGGGGGGTTGGACGCGCAGCGTGGCGTCGCCCAGCATATCGTTGAGCATGCCCGTCGGCACGCGCAGATTGGTCTGATTGTAAACGTAAAGGATCTGCTCGAAAATGTTGGTCACGCGCTGTCCCGTCTTGGCGGAGACGAACAGGAGCGGGGCGTAGGTCATATAGGAGAGCGCGTCGTAGATGCGGCGCGTTTCGCTGTTGACGGTGCTGTTATCCTTTTCGACCGCGTCCCACTTGTTGACCAGAATGATCACGGCCTTGCCCGCCTCGTGGGCGATGCCGGCGATGTGCTCGTCCTGCTCGGTGATACCCGCGACGGCGTCGATCATCAAAAGGCACACGTCGGCCCGCTCGACCGCCATGTGAGCGCGCAAGACGCTGTATTTTTCAATGCTGTCCTTGATCTTGGCCTGCCGGCGGATGCCCGCCGTGTCGATAAAGGTGAAGCGGCCGTATTCGTTTTCGACGGCTGTATCCACCGCGTCGCGCGTCGTGCCCGGGATGTCGGAGACGATGAGACGTTCGCTGCCGACCAGGCGGTTGATAATGGAGGATTTGCCCGCGTTCGGCTTGCCGATCACGGCCACGCGGATGCCCGCGTCCTCCTCTTCTTCGCCCGCGTGTTCGGGCAGGGCGGCGAGCACCGCGTCAAGCAGATCGCCCGTGCCGGTGCCGTGCACCGAGGAGACGGCGATGGGGTCGGCCGCAAAGCCGAGTTCGTAGAATTCGTAGAACGCAAGAGGCAGCCCGCCCACGCTGTCGCACTTGTTGACGACGGGAATGACGGGTTTACCGCTGCGCTTCAATATCATGGCCACGTCGCGGTCGTCGGGAGTCAGGCCCTCGTGCACGTCGCAGAGGAACAGAATGACGTCGGCGCTCTCGATGGCGACCTCGGCCTGGAATTTCATTTGCGACAGAATGACGTCGCCGCTCTTCGGTTCGATGCCGCCCGTGTCGATGAGGGTCAGTTTTCGGCCGTTCCACTCCGTCTCGCCGTAAATGCGGTCGCGCGTCACGCCGGGCGTATCCTCGACGATGGAGCGACGCTCGCCGATGAGTTTATTGAAGAGCGTGCTTTTGCCCACGTTGGGGCGGCCCACGATGGCCACAACGGGTCTTGCCATATCCCTCACCTCGATTCGAAAATCGTGCCGCCGCGGCCGAGCATGGCCGCCAGCAGGTCGGCCCCGTCGTTTTTAACGGCGACAACGGGTACGCCGAGTTTTTTTGCCAGTTCCCGGGGCGTCATGCCGCAGAGAAAGAGATCGCCCTCGGCCCGCAGGGCGCAGGCCGAGATCAGCACCGCGTCGCCGAGATCGCGCCCGGCGAGTTGCTCGGCCATATCTTTGCCCGTGAGAAGACCGGAGACGGTAATCTCGGGGCCGAAAAAGCGGTTTTCGATCTCGCGCACGGTGACGGTAAGACCCGGCACACGCGCCGTCAGCTTGTCCGAAAGCAGGCGCATGACAGGGCCGGCGGCCTTGCCCGTGGCGACGGTGACGCGACGGTCCAGGGGCCCTTTGACGTAATCGGAAAGATAGTCCATCTCCCGGCCGAATTCGGCCATCATGGAACGCAGCATGCCCACGCCGTTCTCGATCTGCGGATAGTCGCCGTAATAGGCCTCGTCGGGCAGGGGGACCTCCGCTTTGAGGTACCATTCGTCGGCACAGCAGAAAATGCGCTGTCCCGTCTCTTTTTCACATTTGTCGCCGAAAGCGTTGACCTGCGCCAGCACCTCGCGGCATTCCTCGGGGGTAAAAGGCGAGAGCGGAAACAGATTGTCGCGATAGCGCGTCAGGCCCGCCGGCACGACGGAGACGCTGTCCATGGCGGGGTAGAGGCGGTAGAGATCGTTCATGGTGCGGGTCAGTTCCTCGCCGTCGTTGATGCCGCGGCACAGCACGATCTGCCCGCACAGGCGGATGTTTGCCGCCGCCAACCGGTCGAGGTAGGCCAGCACTTCGCCCGCCCGCTTGTTGTGCATCATGGTACAGCGCAGGGCGGGGTTGGTGGTGTGCACCGAGACGTTGACGGGAGAGATGTGCATTTCGATAATGCGGTCGATATCCGCGTCGTGCAAATTTGTCAGCGTGATATAGTTGCCGTGCAGAAACGACAGGCGCGCGTCGTCGTCTTTGAAGTAGAGCGAAGGACGCAGGCCCCTCGGCAGCTGATCGATGAAGCAGAAAATGCAGCGATTGGCACAGTGCTGCTTTTTATCCATCAGGGGCGTGTCGAATTCAAGCCCCACGTCGTCATAGACGTCCTTGTGCAGGATGACGCGATAGGGCGTCCCCTCGTGCGTCAGTTCCAGTTCGACGCGGCGGTCGGCCAGATAAAACCGATAGTCGAGCACGTCGGCGATGGCGTGACCGTTGACGGAGATCAGCACGTCGCCCGGGGCGATGCCTGCGCCTGCGGCGCGGCTGTGCGCCGTGACGTCTTTGATGCGTACCATAGCCGACCTCCTTTCAACAGTCTTATACAGTATGGTGCGAAAAAAGAAAAAGTAACCCCCCGCGGGAGCGGGGGATGGAAAATGCGTCAGTCGTCGGTCTTGCGTTCCGGCTGCGGCTCTTCGCCCGCCGGCTGCGGTTCTTTGTTTTCCGGTTGCGGCTCTTCGGCCGGTTTGGCCTCTTCGACCGCGGTGATATCCTGGTTCTCGATGGCCGTCGTATCCACGTTGTAGATGTGGGCGATCGGCGTCCATTCGACGTGCGAGAACAGGGCGGAGATGGAGATGGGGATGTAGGTCATCATAAAGACGGGGAAAGTCAGGAGCAGCAGGATGGCTTTGAACTTGTTACAGTGAATGTGCCGCCACTCGGTGATCATGGCGAACGTACCCATGATAAAGATGAGACAGTACCCGAACTCAAAGAAGGCCAAAAGGCAATTCAAAAGGGTGAGCGAGGCCTCGTGATAGACGATGAGATTGGCGGTGAACAGCCCGAACACCGTCAACAGTTGAACGATGGAAAGCAGAAAAGCGGGCATGATGTTCATGGACATATCAAAGCACGACCAACGGAACATCAAAGACCTTCGCACAAGGCCGCCGCCGTAGCGGTGGAACACCTGAAAGAAACCCTTGGCCCAGCGTTTTCTCTGCCGCCAAGATTGACGGAACGTTTCGGGTTGCTCGTCGAACAGTTCGGCTTTGTGGCAGTAGCCTACTTTGTCACCATGCAGCACGCAGTCCACGGTGAATTCGATATCTTCGGTCAAAAGGAAGTGCCGCCAGCCGCCGTTGCGCTCGATGATGTCGCTGCTGACGAGAAAGCCCGTGCCGGAGATGGCCGCGCTGGTGTGCAGAATGGAGCGGGGGTTGTTGAGATGGCGCGCCTCGCGCAGGAACCACAGGGCATAGCCCGCGCTGATCCACGTTTTGCCGTAGTTTTTGGAGTTGCGGTAGGAGGTGACGACCCGATGTCCCGCCGAAAAGGCTTTGTCCATTTCGGCGATGTAGTTGGCGCGCAGCACGTTGTCGGCGTCGAACACGAAGTAGCCGTCGTAGGCGCGAAAACCGCGATCGGCGTCTTCTTCGCGGATGCGATTGAGCAGGAACTCAAGGGCATAGCCCTTGCCCACCAGGGTCTTGTTCTGCCGTTCATAGACGGTGGCGCCGAGCGCTCTCGCCACGCCGGCGGTGTCGTCGGTACAGTTGTCGGCCACGACGTAGATGTGGATCTTGTCGGCGGGATACGTTTGCCCCAGAATGCTCTTGAGCAGTTCGGGAATGACCTTTTCTTCGTTGCGGGCGGCGATCAGCACCGCATAGCGTTTGCTTTGATCCGTCTCCGGATAGACGAGCGGCTTGTGAACGCAGGCAAGAAAAATATAGAAGAATTGGTATAAGTACAACACGGTGAACAATACGCCCACCGAGATACTGATGGCAAAGCCGATCTTGACCAGGATCGACGGATCGGACTCAATAATGAGCCATTTGCGCAGAAATTCAAGAATCTTTTCCATAATCCTCTCCGGCGCCGTTCGGCGCTTTTCAAGCAGTATGCCGTGCGCGGCGCGTGACGAGCAGCCACAGGCCGAAAACGGCTAAATAAGGACAAAAACTTTGTATAGCCCACATACAAACGGGGAACACCGGACCGCTGACGCGATAGAGAAGCGCGATGGGCGTGCCGGGAAAGTTTTTCGAGACGAACATGAGGTTTGCCGCCGTCTGCCCCGTCACACGGTCATAGACGGCGTTGAAGACGTAGGCGACGACGCACAGCACGCTGACAAGTCCCGCCGGATACCGGATATCGGAGAGCGAGAAGTTAAGGCGCAGGCGAAACAGCAACAGGAGCGCGAGAAAGACCATCAGGCCGTGCAGCAGAAAACTGTGCCACGAGATAAAGTGAAAAACGGGGTAACGGGGGAGCGAAGTGTTGGGACAGAGGAGAAAGGCCACGCCGCCGACAAGCCCGCCCGTGGCGAGAAACACGTCGCCGAGGCGGCGCACCCACCCGCGGCCGACGGCTGAGAACAGGCCGGCATACAGCGTCAGACTGCAATAGTAAAGGGGCACGAAATCATTGGGGTTGCGGGAGCCGGTGAGCAGCAGCACGAACAGGATCTTGCACACTTCCAACGCCCAGAGGACCGCGACCGAGACGCGCACGATGCGGCGCACGGCCTTTTCATCGGCGCGGCGGGCGGCAAACAGGCCTGCGGCGATCAACAGCGCCGTGATGCCGAGCAACAGGAAGTGTCCACCTGTATATAGGCCCGCGGGCGGGTAAGTATAGGGGGGAGAAAAGAACATGTCGAGCTCCTTTTTTACCGATCGCCCGTCTCCTTGTCGTCAAAATTCAGCCGTTCCTCTTCGATCACGAGAGGACGACGCATGATCTTGGAGCGCAGCGTCAGGATGTATTCGCCCACGATGCCGATAAAGATCATATTGAGCGAACCGAAAAACCCGATGACGGGAATGAGCCACAGCAAGTGCAGGTTGATGGGATGGTGCGTGGCGTAAGAGACGATTTTCAACACGCCGCAGGCGAGGCCCCCGGCGACGGAGAGGGCAAACAGCCAGCACCCGAGGCCGAACAGAAAGCGGATGGGGGACTTGGTATAGGTGGTGAAACTGAGCATGGCCGCGTCGTAGAGCGTGTGAAAATTGTTATGCGTTTTGCCGGCGCGGCGTTTTTGCTGGGTATAGGGCACCTCGACCATCGAAAAGCCGAGTTCCGCCACGATGCCGCGGATAAAGGGCGTGGGGTCGTCCAGCGTGCGCAGCACGGCCACAAACGATTTGTCGTACAGGCCGAAACCCGTGAAATGCTCGATCTGATCGACCGACGACATTTTGCGGATCATTTTATAGTAGCAGGTGCGCAGCAGGCGGACGAATTTGTTCTCGCGGCTGGCGGTCTTGACGGCGCACACCACGCGCGCGCCCTCTTCCCATTTTTTGACCAGCACGGGGATCATCTCGACCGGGTCCTGAAAATCGGCGCAGAGGGGAATGGTGCAGTCGCCCGTGGTCTGACAGATGCCCCAGTAGGGAGAGTTGAACTGCCCGAAGTTGCGGGCGTTGAATATGGCCTTGACGAAGGAATGCTTGGCGCAAAGACCGCGCAGTTTTTCGCGCGTTTTGTCGGTAGATTTGTTATCGATGAAGAGAATATCGTAATCGTATTGCGGCAGAGATTTTTCAAATTCGGCGATAATGGCCGCCGTCAGAGGTTCGACGTTTTCTTCTTCATTATAGGTCGGCACCATGATACTGATGCGTTTTTTACTGTTTTCCATAGTCACTCCTCTTTTTGTGCGGCCAGAATGCGGCGAATACCCTCGGCAAAAGAAACGCGGGGGGCAAAGCCGACGTCGGCGACGAGCGGGCGGATATCCGCGACCAGATACATGGGCTGATGCGGGTAATAGGCGCGCGCGCCGAACGCCACGCACGCGCCGGGCGCCACGCAGTCGCGCAGGATGTTGACGTATTCGTAAAGGGGGCGGCCCTGCCCGCTGCCGAGCGCGTAGATCGCGCCGTCGCGGCCCCGATCGGCCACGCCTGCCAGCGCCGCCG
>Ga0310690_10006227_pt1 | contig 15772 bp, 16 predicted proteins | sample AusTroGonzalo_MG_2_FD_207661 | JGI IMG/M metagenome (GOLD analysis project Ga0310690, IMG submission 207661) | Bovine rumen microbial communities from tropical cattle in Woodstock, Queensland, Australia - Gonzalo_04 (v2) (version 2) | ecosystem: Host-associated > Mammals > Digestive system >... | reverse complement strand
ATAAGATTACAAACATCTTCAAGTCGAAGAAGTTTACCGACGAGCGTTATAAGGAAGCCAAGCAGGCTCTGATAGAAAAGTATAACGAACTGGGCTTCCGCGATGCCTCTATCATCGAGGACTCCGTATATGGCTTCGACGACAAGCATGTCAACATCTACGTAAAAGTTGATGAAGGCGACAAATACTATATCCGCAACATTACCTGGGTGGGTAACACTGTTGTATCTACCGACTATCTGAATGCCGTGCTCGGCATGAGGAAGGGCGACGTGTACAACCAGAAGCAGATGGGTAAGCGTCTGAGAGAAGACGATGATGCCGCAGGTAACTACTATTACAACAACGGTTACGTATTCTCGAACATCGACCCTGTGGAAGTGAACATTGACGGCGACTCCATCGATATCGAGATGCGAGTAACCGAGGGTCCACAGGCTCACCTGAACCATGTACGTATCTATGGTAACGACCGTCTGTATGAAGAGGTGGTACGTCGTGAGCTTCGTACAAAGCCTGGCGACCTGTTCAACAAGGAAGCTCTGATGCGTTCGGCCCGTGATATCGCCTCCATGGGATTCTTCGACCCAGAAAAGGTGGTCCCCGACGTAAAGCCCAACTACGAGGACGGTACGGTGGACATCAACTGGCAGCTCGAGCAGAAATCTAACGACCAGCTGGAATTCTCACTCGGTTGGGGACAGACAGGTATCATCGGTAAGATAGGTATCAAGTTCAACAACTTCTCCATCCGCAACCTCTTTGGTAAGAACAAGCTCCACCGCGGTATCCTGCCTTATGGCGATGGTGAGCAGCTGGGCTTCAGCTTCCAGACCAATGGTTCGTATTACAGCTCGTTGAGTGCCAACTATGGTACCAACTGGTTTGGCGGCAAGCGTCCTAACAGCCTGAATATCGGTGCCTACTACTCTCACCAGTCCGATATCTCCAGTTACTATCGTAACAACGCGTTCTATAACAACTACGCCATGTACAGCTACGGCTATGGTGGCTATAACCCCTACTACTATAACTACGAGTCGATGCTCGACGATGACAAGACGATGACCGTATTCGGAGCTTCAGTAGGATGGGGTAAGCGTCTGCGCTGGCCCGATGACTACTTCCAGTTCTCAGCTACACTGGGTTACACCCGCTACATGTTGCGCGACTGGAGCTACTTCTATATCCACAACGGTAACTGTAACAACATCAACCTCGGCTTGACGCTGTCGCGTACCTCTACCGACAACCAGCTGTTCCCACGTCGTGGTTCAGAGTTCATGGCTTCTGTTACTCTCACGCCACCCTGGTCGCTCTTCGATGGCAAGGACTACTCTACACTGGCCAAGAATCAGAACTCAGCTACCTACGAGGACGAGTTGCAGGATGTTTACCGCTGGATTGAATACCACAAGTGGAAGTTCAAGAGCCGCACCTTCACAGCCCTTACCAGCGGTCAGAAGTGCTTCGTGCTGATGACACGTGTGGAGTTCGGACTCTTAGGCTCCTATAACAAGGATAAGCGCTCGCCCTTCGAGACCTTCTATGTGGGTGGTGATGGTATGAGTGGCTACTCTTACGGTTATGCAGAAGAAACTATCGGTCTGCGTGGTTATGAGAACGGCTCCATCTCTTACTCTTCGGCCTATGAGGAGATGATGAATGGACGCAGCATCTCATCGTATAACTCTTATGCCTACGACCGTTTCACACTCGAGCTGCGCTATCCGTTCATGTTGGGTAACACCACTATCTACGGACTCGGATTCCTCGAGGGCGGTAATGCCTGGGCCAACGCCAAGGACTTCAACCCCTTCAAGATGAAACGTTCCGCCGGTGTCGGTGTGCGTATCTATCTGCCCATGGTTGGTCTGATGGGTATCGACTGGGCTTATGGCTTCGACAATGTTTACACCAATCAGTCGGGTGCCCAGTCCAAAGGTGGCAGCAATTTCCACTTCATCCTCGGTCAGGAGTTCTAAGCGGCCTACGGCCTGAATGATGAATGATAAATGATAAATCAAAAATAATAGGAAATGAAAAAGGTAATGAAACTATTTGCAAACAACAGACTAATGACGATGATAGCTTTATCATTTATCATTTGTCATTTATCATTTAGCCCTGTAAGGGCGCAGAAGTTCGCCCTGGTAGATATGGAGTATATTCTGAAGAATATCCCTGCCTACGAGCGTGCCAACGAACAGCTGAACCAAGTATCGAAGCAATGGCAGGCTGAGGTTGACGCCCTCAACACCGAGGCCCAGACACTCTACAAGAACTATCAGAATGAGGTGGTGTTCCTCTCTAAGGAGCAGAAGAAAGCCAAGCAGGATGCCATCGTTGAGAAGGAGAAGCAAGCTGCCGATCTGAAGAAGCAGTACTTCGGACCCGATGGCGAACTCTTCAAGAAGCGCACCGCTCTCATGAATCCTATTCAAGACGAGATCTACAATGCCATCAAGGACATTGCCGACCAGCGCGGCTATCAGCTGGTGCTCGATCGTGCGAGCGATCAGGGCATCATCTACGGCTCGCCCAAGATCGACATCTCTTCTGAGGTACTCCGTAAACTCGGCTATGCGAATTAAGAATTTAGATTTTAGAGAATAATAATTTAACCAATAAGAAAATGAAAAAATTAATTATTTGCGCCATTTGCGCAATCTGCGGTTTCACCACCGCCAATGCACAGGGTAAGTTCGGACACGTGAACACCAACGAGATCATCCAGGCTATGCCTGAGTATAACAAGGCTAAGACTGAGATCGACGCCCTCCAGCAGCAGTATGAGGCTGACCTGAAATCAATGCAGGACGAACTGCAGAAGAAGGGTGAGGCTTTCGATAAGGAGCAGGCCACTCTGCCTGAGAACATCAAGCAGCGTCGTCAGCAGGAGCTGCAGGATATGTACCAGAAGATTCAGCAGAGCTATCAGGACAACCAGCAGGCTCTCGCCAAGGCTTCTCAGGAGAAGATGCAAGCCATCCAGGCCAAGGTGCTCGAGGCCATCAAGTCAGTTGGTCAGACAGGCGGTTTCATCTACATCATGGAGGACAACTCTCTGCCTTACATCAGCACAACCCTCTCTACCGACGTTACTGCACAGGTAAAGACAAAGCTTGGACTGAAGTAAAAATACGGGCTTAGCCCTAAATGATGAATGATAAATGACGAATGATAAATAACTATATCGATATGAAAAGAATGATTAAGTTTATAGCAAGTAACAGACTGATGACGATGGTAGCTTTATCATTTATCATTTGTCATTTATCATTTAGTCCTGCAAGGGCGCAGGAAAACATCACCATGAAGTTTGGCTTCCTCAGCTACGAGGCAGCCCTGCAGTCGATGGGTGAATACGCCCTCGTACAGAAGCAGATGGCCGATCTCCGTACACAATACGAGGCAGAGACCAAACGTGTGGAGGATGAGTTCAACACCAAATACGAGGACTTTCTCGAAGGTCAGCGTGAATTCCCTAAGACCATTCTTCAGAAGCGTCAGACTGAGCTGCAGGAGCTCATGCAGAAAAACATCGAGTTCAAGCAGAACAGCATCCAGGAACTGGCCAAGGCCGAACAGGAAGCAATGGCCCCTCTGCGTATAAAGCTCATTGAGACGCTTGGTAAGATTGGTCGTGAGCGTGGCTATGCTTTCATCGTAGATACCGACCAGAAGGCTCTGCCTTTCATCAACCCCGCCATGGGCGAGGATATCAACCAGTTGGTACAGAATGCTCTCAAGTAGTCCAGGACCTATCGGCATTTTCGACAGCGGATACGGCGGACTCACCATTCTTCACGGCATCCGCCAGCTGCTCCCCCAATACGATTATCTCTATCTGGGCGACAATGCCCGTGCCCCTTATGGACCACGTTCGTTCGACGTGGTCTATGAGTTTACGCGTCAGGCTGTCCTTAAGCTCTTCGAGATGGGTTGCCACCTCGTCATCCTGGGCTGTAACACAGCCTCAGCAAAGGCCTTGCGCACCATCCAGCAGAACGACCTGCCTAAGTGGGACCCTCAGCGTCGCGTCTTAGGTATAATCCGTCCTACGGCCGAAGTTATCGGCTCACTCACCAACTCGCGCCATGTTGGCGTGCTCGCCACCGAAGGTACTATCAAGAGCGAGAGCTACAACCTCGAAATCCAAAAGCTCCACCCCGACCTGCAAGTCTCGGGCGTAGCCTGTCCTTTCTGGGTTCCTCTCGTAGAGTACAACGAGGCCGACTCCCCTGGTGCCGATTACTTCGTGAAGAAACGCATCGATCAGATTATGCGACTCGATCCACAGATCGATGCTATTATCCTCGGCTGCACCCACTATCCCCTACTCATGCCGAAGATTCTGAAGTACCTCCCTATGGGTGTCCGTGTGATTCCCCAAGGCGAATACGTAGCCGAGAGCCTTAAACAATACCTGGAACGCCACCCACAGATTGAACAGCGTTGCGCCAAGAACGCCTCAACCCGTTACCTCACCACCGAGAATCCTGATAAATTCAAGGAGCAGGCCCAACTCTTCCTCCACGAATCCATCGAGGTCGAAAACATCACGTTAGGATAATAAACGTTGTTTCCTATTATTTCCCCAATGAGAAAACATTGTTTTCTCAGTAAGAAAACACCGTTTTCTCCTTTAGAAAACAGATGTTTCTTAAGGGGAAAACGATAAAAGGAATAGTCTGTCATCTGCCACCAGAGGGTTATCTTCGAGTTTAAAAAACTTCGTTCAAGACTTATAGGTTACACAAATCGAGCGAAATACCAAATAAAATTTGGATTTTCCCTCACTTATTTGTACCTTTGCACCCATCATATATATAATAAGGTGAAAATGAAGATTCAGATTATCAACGGACCGAACCTCAATCTGCTGGGTCAGCGCGAGCCGGGCATCTATGGCACGGAGTCGTTCGACAGTTATCTGCCTGAGTTGCGCAAGCTGTTTCCTGATGTGCAGATAGACTACTATCAGAGTAACGTGGAAGGTGAACTGATTAACAAGATGCAGGAGACGGGCTTCTTCGGAGGTTACGATGGCATTGTACTGAATGCTGGGGCTTATACGCATACCAGTGTGGCTCTGCACGATTGTATCCGCAGCCTGAAGTGTCCTGTCATTGAGGTTCACATCTCGAACGTGCATCAGCGCGAGGAGTTCCGCCACAAGTCGCTCATCTCGGCTGCCTGCAAAGGCGTGATCTGCGGATTCGGACTCGATTCTTACCGATTGGCCATCGAAGCACTTAAATGACGCTCGACGACTACATCCTCGCCCACACGGAGCCAGAGCCAGAGTACTTGTACAAGCTATGGCGCGCCACGAATATCCATACTATTCACGGGCGAATGGCCAGTGGACACTTGCAGGGTCGAGTACTGAAGATGCTCGTGCAGATGATTCGTCCGAAGAATATTCTGGAGATTGGCACGTTCAGTGGCTACAGCGCCATATCGATCGCTGAGGGGCTCGACGACGACGGACATCTGTACACCTTCGAGATTAACGACGAGATGGAGGATTTCACCCGTCCGTGGATAGAAGGCTCCGAGGTGGCCAGTAAGATCAGCTTCATCATAGGCGATGCGCTGAAGGAGGCTCCGAAACTGGGCATTACGTTCGATATGGCCTTCATGGATGGCGACAAGCGTACCTATCGCGATTGCTACGAGATGGTGCTCTCCATTCTCAGACCAGGCGGATTCATCCTCGCTGACAATACGCTCTGGGATGGCCATGTAATAGATCATGCCTACGACAAGGACCATCAGACGCAGGGCATCGAGACCTTCAACGACTATATAGCCCAAGATGCGAGGGTGGAACAGGTGATACTCCCTCTGCGCGACGGCTTAACCCTTATCAGAAAGAAATAAGAATTTAGAATTAAGATTTTAGAGTAATGCAAGAAACAAGACAGAACAAAATTGCCAGACTGCTCCAGAAGGAGCTTTCGATGATATTCCAGCAGCAGACTCGTGCCATGCATGGCGTGATGGTGAGTGTAACACGCACCAAGATATCGCCCGACTTGAGCATCTGCACGGCTTATCTGAGTGTGTTCCCCAGCGAGAAGGCTGAGGAGATTCTAGCCAATATCAATACCAACGCAAAGTCTATCCGGTTTGAGTTGGGTACTCGTGTGAAGAATCAGCTGCGCATCATTCCTGAGCTGCGTTTCTTTATCGACGACTCGCTGGATTATATCGAGCGCATTGATGAGTTGCTGAAGAAGTAAGTGCATATCGAACGAAGTGAGATATGAATTTCCCTTTCTTCATAGCCCGTAGGTACTTATTCTCAAAGAAGTCCACTCACGCTATCAATGTGATCAGCGGCATCTCTATCGTAGGTGTTGCTGTGGCTACGATGGCTCTGGTGGTGACGCTCTCCGTATTCAACGGCTTTCATGATCTGGTGGCCTCGTTCTTTACCGACTTCGATCCGCAATTGAAGGTAGTTCCTGTCGAAGGCAAGTCGGTAGCTGCCGATGACCCCATTCTCACGGAGATACGCCAGCTGCCACAGATCGACGTGGCTACAGAGAGTGTAGAGGATATGGCGCTGGCCATCTACAAAGGTCGTCAGGCGATGGTGGTCATCAAGGGCGTGGAGGATAACTTCGACCAACTCACTCATATCAACGATATCCTGTTGGGCGACGGAGAGTTCAGTCTCCATGCCGCCGATATGGACTATGGCATCCCTGGCATCCGTCTGGCTGAGATCCTGGGCACGGGCTATACCTACGACGAGCCCTTGCATATCTATGCTCCAAGGCGCGAGGGGCAACTCGACATGGCTAATCCTGAAGATGCCTTCGAGGAGGACGAGCTCTATTCGCCAGGTGTGCTTTTTAATGTGAAGCAGTCGAAGTACGACCAGAAGTATATCCTCACCAGCATCGCCTTTGCTCGCAGACTCTTCGGACAGCAGGGCATGCTCTCTTCGTTGGAACTGCGACTGAAGCCAGGCAGCAACTTCGACAGCGTGAAGAGGAACATCAAGAAAATCTGTGGCGACAAGTTCGATGTGAAGGATCGCTTTGAGCAGCAGGACGACACCTTCAAGATCATGAAGATAGAAAAGCTTATCGCCTATATCTTCCTCACCTTCATCCTCATGGTGGCCTGCTTCAACATCATCGGATCGCTCTCCATGCTCATCATCGACAAGAAGGACGATGTGGTAACCCTGCGCAATCTGGGAGCCACAGACAAGCAGATTGTTCGTGTGTTCCTTTTCGAGGGACGAATGATCTCTGCCATCGGTGCCATTATTGGTATCGTGCTGGGACTCTTGCTTTGCTGGGCTCAGCAGCGGTTTGGCTTGGTAGGCCTTGGCTCGTCGAGTGGTTCGTTTATCATTAATGCCTACCCCGTAAGTGTCCATCCCGAGGATATCATCCTCATCTTCTTCACTGTCCTGATAGTAGGCTTCCTCTCAGTATGGTATCCAGTTCATTACTTCGCCAAACGATTACTTGTGTCGTAATGGAAGGCAGCAAGGATATTGTGAAAGGCTATATGCGCTATCTGAAACTTCAGCGCAATATGTCGGCCAATACGCTCGACGCCTATCAGCGCGACCTGCGGAAGTTGCTCGACTATCTGGAGCGCGAAGAGAAAGACGTGCGCGATGTTTCACTCGAAGACCTGCAACATTTCGCAGCCGGACTCCACGTTATCGGTATCCATCCCCGTTCGCAATGTCGTATCCTGAGTGGCATCCGCTCATTCTACCATTATATGCAACTCGATGGCTATCGCGACGACGACCCCACGGAACTGTTGGAATCGCCCCAAATAGGAGATCATCTGCCAGAGGTGCTCTCTACTGCCGAAGTCGACAAGCTCGAAGCCAGCATCGATCTCTCGAAATGGGAGGGACACAGGAATAAGGCTATCATCGAAGTTCTCTTCTCATGTGGACTCCGTGTGAGCGAGTTGGTGAATCTGAAACTTTCGAGCCTCTACTTCGATGAAGAGTTTGTAAGAGTCATGGGCAAGGGCAGCAAGGAGCGACTGGTTCCTATCTCCCGTCGAGCTATTGAAGAACTGAAGTGGTGGTTCGATGACCGTAACCACATGAAGATCAAACCAGGCGAAGAGGATTATGTATTTCTGAATCGCTATGGCAAGCATCTCACGCGTACCATGATTCTCATCATGATTAAACGTCAGGCTGTAGAGGCTGGTATCACCAAGACCATCTCGCCCCACACCCTGCGCCACTCGTTTGCCACAGCCCTCCTCGAAGGCGGCGCCGACCTTCGCGTCATCCAGGCCCTCCTAGGCCACGAGAGCATTGGCACCACTGAGATCTATACCCACCTCGATACCTCCACCCTTCGTCGTGAGATTCTGGAACACCATCCCAGAAACATGAAGAAATGAAAATAAAACTATAACTATTTTGCATTTTGCTCTAATATTTGTACCTTTGCAGCGAAATTGTCGAATATCCAACTTTAAGAGTATGAAGAAACTATTCCTTAGTCTCATGCTGGCGCTGACTAGTAGTGTAGCAATGATGGCACAAGAGATGCCAGCAATTCCCGTTGACCCCGATGTTCGCATTGGCAAACTGGACAATGGATTGACGTATTACATCCGTCACAACAACTGGCCCGAGAATCGTGCCGAGTTCTACATTGCACAGAAGGTCGGCTCCATCCAGGAGGACGACAACCAGCGCGGACTGGCCCATTTCCTGGAGCACATGGCTTTCAACGGATCGAAGCACTTTAAGGGCAACGAGCTAATGCGCTGGTGTGAGAGCGTGGGCATCCAGTTTGGTGGCGACCTGAATGCTTACACCTCGATAGACGAGACGGTATATAATATCAGCAACGTACCTACGACGCGCGAGGGTATCATCGACTCTTGTCTGCTGATACTTTACGACTGGGCCGACGGACTGCTGCTGGAGCAGGAAGAGATTGAGAAAGAACGTGGCGTGATCCACGAGGAGTGGCGCCTGCGCACCAGTGCCCAGCTGAGAATGCTGGAGCGCGATCTGCCCAAGCTCTTTCCTGGTTCGAAGTACGGCTACCGCATGCCTATCGGACTGATGGAGATTATCGACAACTTTGAGCGTCCGTTCCTGCAGTCGTACTACGAGAAGTGGTATCGTCCCGACAATCAGGGCATCATCGTAGTTGGCGACGTGGACGTAGACAAGATTGAGCAGAAGATCAAGGATCTCTTCTCGCCCATCGTTCTGCCAGAGAACCGTGCCTTGGTAACGAAGGAGATTGTGCCCGACAACGCCGAGGCCATCTACGTGATAGACAAGGACAAGGAGCAGCGCACCAACGAAGTCTGGGTGATGATGAAACACGAGGCCTTCCCTGATTCACTGAAGGGTACTCTGGCTTATCTGCTGGCCGACTACATGAAGGATGCTGCCATCTCGATGCTGAACGACCGACTGAAGGAATATGCCGAGAAGCCCGAGAGTCCGTTCCTGAGATCATCGGCTTCGTATGGCGAATACATCCTTACGAACAATGTAGAGGCCTTTGAGCTCGATGTTTATCCGAAGGACGGACAGACGGATGAAGCCGTTAAGGCTGCCTTCACAGAACTGCGCCGTGCCGCTGATTTCGGATTCACTGCTACGGAGTACAATCGCTATAAGCAGAATTACACCAGCGCTCTCGATAAGCAGTACTCGAACAAAGACAAGCGCTATAACTCCTCGTTTGTGAACCAGTACGTGCATCACTTCCTTGAGAATAGGCCCATCCCCAGCATCGACTACACCTACACCACGATGAAACAGCTGGTGCCCATGTTGCCTGTGGACGTGATAAACGCCATGATTAAGGAGTATGTTCTGCCCAACGACAGCAACCTCGTGGTTTACAGCCTGAATACGGAGAAGGAAGGTGTTACCTATCCTACGGAGGAAGGACTGAAAAAGGCTATCGCCGATGCCCGCGCTGCCCAGATTGAGGCATACGTGGACAACGTGAAGGACGAGCCTCTGATGACCACCCTGCCTAAGAAGGGCTCTATCACCAAGGAGACCAAGAACGAGCAGTTCGGCTATACCGAGCTGGAGCTCTCGAACGGTGCCAAGGTGATCTTGAAGCAGACCGACTTTAAGAAAGACCAGGTATTACTGCGCAGTGAAGGCTTTGGTGGATCGGCCCTTTACGGAGAGAAAGACTTTGCCAACATCAAGATGTTCGACGACGTGATTGAGGCCAGCGGTCTGGGTAATTTCTCACACACCGAACTGGAGAAAGCACTTGCAGGTAAGATAGCCGGAGCTACGCTGACACTTGGCGCCAACCGCGTACATGTAAACGGTAGTTCTACGCCCAAGGATGTGGAGACCATGCTGCAGTTGGCTTACCTTTACTTCACCAACATTGCCAAGGACCAGAAGTCGTACGACAACCTGATGCAGACCACTGAGGTACAGCTGAAGAACCGTCTGCTGCAGCCAGAGTCTGTGCTTCAGGATTCGCTGACAGCCACGCTGACTGGCCACAACCCACGCAACAAGGCCCTGAAGACGGAAGACCTGGCTAAGGTGAGCTATGACCGCATTATGGAGATGGCCAAGGAGCAGACTGCCAACGCAGCCGCTTTCACCTTCACCATCATCGGTAACTACGATGAGGAGAGCATCAGAGGACTGATTGAGACCTATCTCGCATCGCTGCCCGCACAGAAGAAGGTAGTGAAGAGCCCGAATGTATCGACCATCTTCAAGGGCGAAGTCATCAACAACTTCAAGCATAAGGGTGAGTCGCCAAAGGCCTATGCTGTGATGGAGTGGTACTCTAAGGAGTTGCCTTTGACTGCAGAGAATGATATCAAGATGGACATGATTGGTCAGGTGCTCAGCATGGAATACCTGAAGAAGATCCGCGAGGACGCCAGTGCTGCCTATACGGTACAGGCTATGGCTGGCATCGACCGCAACGACTTCGAGACGACGGCCCAGGTTCTGGCCGTTTGTCCGATGAAGCCCGAGAAGGCCGACACCGCCATCATGATTCTGCGCGACGAGGTGACGGCACTTGCCAGGACCTGCGATGCCGACAAGCTACAGAAGGTAAAGGAGTATATGCTTAAAGAACACGGCAACCAGCTGAAGCAGAACGGCTACTGGCTGAGCGTGATTAACACTTGGCGTAAGCACGGCATCGACATTCACAACGACTACGAGAAGTTGGTGAATGCCCAGACACCGGAGAGCATCAGCGCCTTCATGGCTGAGGTGCTGAAAGCTGGCAACCGCGCAGAGGTGGTGATGCTGCCAGCAGAGTGATTATAATTTAGATTTAAGATTTTTAGAATTAAGAGAGAATGAGCTATTTATTTTCATCAGAATCAGTATCAGAAGGCCATCCCGATAAAGTGGCCGACCAGATCAGTGACGCTATACTTGACCAGTTCCTGGCATACGACCAGAAGGCACGCTGTGCCATCGAGTCGTTTGTAACCACAGGACAAGTAGTGATCATGGGTGAGGTGCGCAGCGAGGTGTATATCGACCTGCAGACCATCGCCCGTAATACCATCAAACGCATTGGTTATACCAAGGCAGAGTACCAGTTCGACGGTGACTCATGCGGTATCCTGAGTGCTATCCACGAGCAGAGTGCCGACATCAACCGTGGTGTAGACAATGGCAATGAGGACGAGCAGGGTGCTGGAGACCAGGGTATGATGTTTGGCTATGCCACTAACGAGACAGAGAGCTACATGCCTGTATCGCTCGACCTGGCACACCTCATTATGCGCACGCTGGCCGATATCCGTAAGGAGGGTAAGGAGATGACTTATCTGCGTCCGGATGCCAAGAGTCAGGTGACTGTTCAGTACAGCGACACAGGCATTCCCGAGCGTATCGACACCATCGTAGTATCAACCCAGCATGACGAATTTGACGAGGACGAGAAGATGTTGGCTAAGATCAAGGATGACGTCATCAATATCCTCATTCCCCGTGTAAAACAGCAGATCCACTCACAGAAGGTGCTCGACCTCTTTGGTTTCGATATCAAGTATTACGTGAACCCAACAGGTAAGTTCGTAATTGGTGGTCCTCACGGAGATACTGGTCTCACGGGTCGAAAGATTATCGTTGACACATACGGAGGTAAAGGTGCTCACGGAGGTGGCGCCTTCTCGGGTAAGGACTCTTCGAAGGTAGACCGCAGTGCCGCCTACGCAGCCCGTCATATTGCCAAGAACATGGTGGCTGCTGGTGTGGCCGACGAGATGCTGGTACAGGTAAGCTATGCCATCGGTGTGGCACAGCCTATGAACATTTACGTAAACACCTATGGAAGAAGCAATGTGCAGATGAGCGACGGTGAGATAGCCAAGAAGATTGAGAAACTCTTCGACCTGCGTCCAAAAGCCATTGAACGCACACTGAAACTGCGTCAGCCTATGTATAGCGAGACTGCCGCTTACGGACATATGGGGCGCAAGTCGGAAGTAGTGAAGAAGACTTTCACAAGCCACTATCACGAGACCAAGGAGATCGATGTAGAACTCTTCACTTGGGAGAAACTCGACCGTGTAGACGATATTCGCAAGGAGTTCGGACTTTAAACTATGTTGCAGCAGGACAGCATCTATAGTCATACATCTTCATCAGTCACTGCCAGTGACTCGACGATACATAGACCGGCAAAACCGCAGACACCATACCAGGTGCTGCGGTTATTGCCGAAAGATGCCACACCTGCCCAACAGGACTCTGCCATCCAGGCTTGGTTTGAACCAGGCGAGATACACTACAGCGAGCAGCCGGACACATTGCATCTGCCTGGACACGAAGTGGCACGCGACCCCAAACAGGTGAACATACCCCAATATTATCGCGAGAACTTCTTCTCAGCCGACTCTCTCTATCATCCTGAGTTGGAAGGTGGACGTGTAGGAGTGGCGGGCGACCCTATCCCCTACGCCATTCATAACGACAACATAGTCACGGGTCTGCTCATCGGTAGTTTTCTGGTGATAATGCTTGCCTTATCACGCATCTCCAGTTTTCTGCTTCATCAGGCTAAGAATTTCTTCTATGTCCCAAAGGTTGAGCAGGACTTCAGCGAGACGGGTTCCGAAATTAGGTTGCAGTTAGTGTTCCTCCTGATTACATGTCTTTATTATGCCCTACTCTTTTATTTCTTTGCCACCCGTAAGATTGCAGATACCTTTATCCTATCATCGGAATACTCGCTCCTGGTGATCTTTGCCTTCATGCTTTTGGGCTACTTCGGACTAAAGGCTTTACTCTATACGGTAGTCAATAATATCTTCTTTAATCGTAAGAAAAACTTACATTTCCTGGGCAACCTATTGTTTATCACCTCTATGGAAGGGGTGTTATTATTCCCATTAGTATTGTTATTGGCTTATTTCCAGTTTTCGATGCAAAATGCCATCAATTACTGTATTTTTATACTCTCTTTGGCCAAAATACTGACATTTTACAAGACTTACATCATCTTTTTTAAACAAAAAGGTCTTTTTCTGCAGATTATTTTGTACTTTTGTGCCCTCGAAATGATACCTTTAGTCATGCTTTGGGGCGGACTTTTAGGAGTCACGAGTATTTTGAAAGTAAATTATTAGGACACAGATGATCAAGAAGATTTTGGTTTCACAACCCAAGCCAACGAGTGAGAAGTCGCCATACTTTGATATTGCGAACAAGTTCGGAGTTGAACTGGTATTCCGTCCATTTATTAAGGTGGAGCCCATCAGTTCGAAAGATTTCCGTGCACAGAAAGTGAATATTCTGGATTATACAGCCGTCGTTTTCACTTCGCGTCACGCTATCGACCATTTCTTCAATATGGCCAAGGAGCTTAGAGTGACGATTCCTGAGGACATGAAATATTTCTGTGTTACAGAGACTATCGCACTCTACATTCAGAAATATGTGCAGTATCGCAAGCGCAAGGTGTTCTTTGGAGAGACAGGCCGTATTGACGACCTCGTTCCTACAATGGTTAAGCACAAGGCAGAGAAATACCTCGTACCTATGAGCGATGTTCACAACGACAGTCTGGCAAACCTGCTTGACTCGAAGAAGCTGACCCATAGGGAGTGCGTGATGTACAAAACCGTGAGCAATGACTTTACTCCCGAGGAGGTTAAGACATTCGATTACGATATGCTGATTTTCTTCAGTCCCTCTGGAATCGAGTCGCTTTGCAAGAACTTCCCAGATTTCAAGCAGGGAGAGATTGCCATAGCAACATTCGGTCCCACCACCGCCAAAGCAGCGAAGGAAGCCGGACTGCGACTGGATATTGAGGCCCCATCAGAGAAGTATCCTTCGATGACCGGTGCCTTGCAACACTATCTGCTGGAGAAACAAGGCTAAGACCTATGATGATGGCTCCTACCTTCAGGAAAAAGGAGCGCATCGTCAGCGGAAGGCTGATAGAAACGCTCTTCGGCAAAGGAGACAGCCTGTCACTGGCTGCTTTCCCGTTAAGAGCTGTTTACATGCAGACAAATCGCCAGAAAGGCCATGCCCCTGTACAGATACTTATCAGCGTACCAAAGAAACGGTTCAAGCATGCTGTTGATCGCAACAGGGTAAAGCGTCAGGTCAGGGAAGCATACCGTCAGCACAAGCAATTGCTAAGTGAGATAACACCAGAAGACAAGGAATTGCTGATTGCCTTCATCTGGCTTTCCGACAGGCACTGTCCTACTGACATGGTAGAGAAAAGGGTGGTCAGCATTCTGCAACGTATAGCGAAGAAAGCATGAAATGGCTGTCACACATCATATCACGCCTTTTGGTATTACCTATCCGTTTTTACCAATTGTGCATTTCTCCACTGCTCGGCCCTTCGTGCCGATTCCAGCCCACTTGCAGTGAATATGCATATCAGGCCATCATGAAGCATGGGCCTATCAAAGGTCTCGGACTGGCCATCTGGCGCATATTAAGATGTAACCCATGGGGAGGCAGCGGATATGATCCGGTTCCATAATAATATATAAGGTAAGAATTAAATAGAATAAGAGATATGAAGAATTTTGTAGAAGAACTGAAATGGCGCGGCATGCTGGCACAGATGATGCCAGGAACAGAAGAACTGCTCCAGAAAGAAATGGTGACAGCCTATCTGGGTACCGATCCTACGGCAGATTCTCTGCACATCGGACACCTGTGTGGTATTATGATGCTCCGTCACCTGCAGCGTTGCGGACATCGTCCTGTTATTCTGGTAGGTGGTGCCACAGGTATGATTGGCGACCCCTCTGGCAAGAGCCAGGAGCGCAACCTCCTCAACAACGAGACCCTCTATCATAATCAGGAGTGTATCAAGAAACAGGTGGCCAAGTTCCTCGACTTTGAGTCGAAAGACCCCAACGCTGCCATTATGGTGAACAACTATGACTGGATGAAGGACTTTACTTTCCTCGACTTTGCCCGTGAGGTGGGTAAGCATATTACCGTGAACTATATGATGGCCAAAGAGAGTGTTCAGCAGCGTCTGAACGGTACAGCTCGTGATGGTCTGAGCTTTACGGAGTTCACCTATCAGTTGCTGCAGGGCTACGACTTCCTGTATCTCTACCAGCACTATGGTGTGAAGCTTCAGTTGGGTGGTAATGACCAGTGGGGCAATATGACCACAGGTACGGAACTGATCCGTCGTACGCTGGGTAATGAGGTTGAGACCTTTGCCCTGACCTGTCCGCTCATCACAAAGAGCGACGGTAAGAAGTTCGGTAAGACCGAAAGCGGCAACATCTG
>Ga0310690_10006226_pt1 | contig 15783 bp, 13 predicted proteins | sample AusTroGonzalo_MG_2_FD_207661 | JGI IMG/M metagenome (GOLD analysis project Ga0310690, IMG submission 207661) | Bovine rumen microbial communities from tropical cattle in Woodstock, Queensland, Australia - Gonzalo_04 (v2) (version 2) | ecosystem: Host-associated > Mammals > Digestive system >... | reverse complement strand
TCACGACCTAATGTATCATGAACTGATAGTGTAAGATCTTCATATGTTGGTGACGCAGCAACTTTAACAGTATCATTACCATGTTTTAAACTCAAAGGTTCGGCTGAAACCTTTGGTGTGCCAATTGACTTTGTTGATAAGCGGATATGTTCCGCGGCTGCTGGACCTGCGTCACCAAGAACTTTGGATAAATCTAATACAATTTCAAAGTGATTAGTGCGTTGGACTTCGAAGTCCACATTATTCGCAAAATGCCCTGCACTTCCGTACTCTGTTCCTGGAAAACTATCTGGCATAATAACCTCCAAAATATTTATTCAATATTATATAATAAAATTTAAATTTATACTTTCAATTACACCATTAAACCATAAATTAATATTAAATTCTACAGTTTTATTTTCAACACTATAATCAACAGTATATGTACGTAAAATATTTTGTTCAGTAAAAATGTCAAGAATATATCTTTTAATATAATTAACACTTAATTCAATATTAAATAATGTACTTAATATAAATTTAAGTGTTTCAACATATTCTCTAATAAGATGCCTAATATAAACAAATGTTCTTGATATATGACTATACTGTAAATTTGGTGAACTTGATAAAGAACTATCACCATATATTGATGGAAAGCCTTTATCAAATGTAACTATTGAATTGCATTTATAATCTAATAATGCTAATGCTGATTCCTCTGTAATTATTGATTTTATACAATCGCAAGAAATGTTCATATTACCAATAGCATTTGCAGAATAATGTATTTGATTATAAATCAAATTATAAAATATTAATATGGAAGCTGAATAATATACTCTGCTCGTCTGTGGATAATATAATGAATCTTGTATGTAATCACCAGCGTAACCATAAAAAGCGTCACAATTATAATGTGGTAAAATTGTTATCATATTTTCGTAATCATTTCTTGCTGAGAAGAAATCAATTGCTGTTGATACAGATACATCTGGTGCGTTAATAAATAGATATGTATCGCTATCTTCATCAAATTTAGACATTAAATAATTATAAATTATTGAATAACTATATGAGTCTAAATCAATTAAGTATGCACGAGATAAATAATAACCAATGATATTATCTTCTACCCATGTTTCTACTGAACGATATAATTTGCTTAGACAAATAAAATTAGGCTGAACAACCTTATTTTTTAATCTATCAATTGCATCATAGTATGCATTAAAAATAATATCATCACTTGAAAAACAATAATTATAGTCATTGCTATGAAAGTCAAATTCATATAAACTACTATCATTGAAGTCAAGCATAACTCTAAATGTTGTAAAACGTTTAAATTCATCAACAAGTGAAGTGTCTGATGAACTATTTAGTACTTTTAATTCTAAGCCTAATTTATCTAATTCATCAATAATTATTGAATCTGTAAGATTTTCAGTATTTAATAACAAATGGTATGTATTATATAAACGCTTTGGATCAACTCTATTTATATCTGATGCTGATTTCATTCTGTCTCGTTTCATTAAATATAATGAAACATATAAATCTAGTTGACCTACATCTTTATTATAATCAAATTGAATAATTGGTTGACAGAATTTTATATTCGATTTTAATTTATAACCAACTGTTTTATGCTTATTCTTATCTCTAAAATAAAATTCAGTATACCCATTATATTTAAATTTAAATCCGTCAGAGTTATTATACATTTCGTAAATTGATGAAATGTAAATTGGAAACCCAGCAGCAACTAATTTGTAAGCAATAATTAACTCAGTATATGCACTTGGGTCTATAAATGGGTCACCAAAATATTCAATAAGCTGATCAGTGGAAGTTACAAGAACACATCTATTATCAGATGTAATATTATTTTCTGTTGTATCATTTAATATCTTTGGAGTACGACATATAATTGCATTAGCATTAGCTATAACTTGAGTTGGTTTATTTGATACAGTTATATTTGACATAAAAATCACCTATATATCATAATTTACTTCAAAGTCATTACCATGTTTTAATTTCATTGATACTAACTCAAGTGCAATTTCTTTATATTTTCTAAATATATAAGCATTCATTTTAAGCGTGATTGTTGCACGATATAAAGAATTTCCTGAGTCAAAATTTTCAAGATCTGATGTATCTTCAACCTCTTCAAGAATCAAGTGACAAGCTTGTTCTGTAACTAATTTATCTTGCTCACCATTTGTCTTAATATTCTTTAATGCAACATATGGATTTCTAAATAAGTTTTCTTGTAATTCAACCATTATTGCATCAAAGTTGTCACGTTCAAGTGAAATAACATCTATATAATATGTTAAATCAAATGTTGAATTTACAACAGCAACACCATCTCTGTGTCCAGATGAAACAATTTGTTGTGCTAAATCAGGATCATAATTATATAAATTATTTTTAAGTGATCTATCAGGTGATGTATTATAAGTTTGTCCTGATTTTGCACGTGACCAACTATTATATTCTTTTGAAATTATTGGACAGTTTGTGCGTCTTACTGTAATTAATGGAAATTCAATGTCTTCACCATTTAATACCTTTCTATCACGAATCTCTTGAATTGGTATTGTTGGCCTCATAATAAAGTGAGTATTCGTGAAGTATGTCTTTATCCTTTCAACTAATGCCATATCATAATCGCGGATGTCTAACATATCATTCAATCTCCACTCTATCAGTTTTCAAATAGTTTGTTTTCATTTGTTTTTCTTCACGTGGACGATTATCTTCATTTTTATATGTAATTAGTTTACATACATAATTTGTATGAAGTAAATATGCACTATTAACTTCTCTTATTTGATACATATCACCATTACATAACTTTATTACGTTGAACTCGCGAAGATTGTATTTGTTTCCATTATATATAATTGGCATTAATGCCATCTTAGACTCGACGTTACCATCTAATGTAGACCATTTAAGATTAGCAAGCAACCGTGTGTCAACGTATTCTTGTAATAATATTTTATACGGTCTGCCTGTTGACAATAGTCTATCATCAAGATACATATTCATGTATTCGACATCGTAAATTTCACAGTCGATACCAAACAATCGAAATGCCTCATCAGTTTGTGATAAAACAAGGCACTTTTCTTTATCGCTAAATAATAAACTTGTCATATTCTAGCCCCTTGTGAACGCTGTTTAGCTTGCTTATTATGTGATAATTTTCGCTGCTGTATTTCAAACTCAGCAGATATTCGCTTATACTCGATATACAGTTTATGTATCATATTATTTACAATTTTCAATTCATCATACCAAAATCGTTGACTCAAATCATAAACAACGTAGTTTATTAGAGCTTGATTACTAAAATATATATGTCTACCATTAAGTTTCAGTGTATTAATAATATCATTAGGAGTATAATAATCTCTACTACCTTTTTCAAAGAAATATTTTCGTTCTTCATCATCTTTCGTGAATTTGAAGCATTTATTTAGCAATCGCTTCTTTATATATTTTAAAAGATATTCATTAAAATAATGGTCATCATATGGTGATAGAATTGACTTCATAATACTCCTAAAATAATACTAATAAAGGTCACATCTTAAGATGTGACCTTTATAATTTATTTATAACTTATAATCAATATAAATTAACGTGTAAAACGTTTACATGCTAACCGACGACGTGATTCTGTGAAACGGCGCTCAAGATCAGCAATACGTTTTTCTAGTGAACGGGTATATGATTCTTCAGCGGCTTCCTCTTCTTCAGCTACTTCCTCTTCTTCAGTTGGCTCTTCCTCTTCTGCATTTTCTTCAGATTCTTCTGGTGCTTCCTCTGCTTCTTCATCTTCAGCTGGTGTTTCTTCACCACTTTCACCTTCTGCAGCAGCAATTACCTTTTCGAAGCGTGAAAGAATATCTTCTAAGCGAGCAATAACAAGATCTGACTGAGAAGCATCATTCTCGGTATCTGCATTTTCTTTGTCTGCTTCATTAATTAGTGATTCATTAAAAGATTTACTATCTTTTAACTGACGCATAATAGATTTAATTTCATTAATACGTGCCATATCTTAATTCCTTATATGTTATATAATTATTTAACGAGTAGCATAAAATAAACCTAATGTAGTTCCTAATTTTTCCTCCAATTCTTTCTTTTCAGTGATTCCCTCTGCTTTAAGTTCACCACCATTTGTTTCGATTGGAGATCCGGTAATTTTTACCTTTGAACGGATTTCGCCCTCAATACATTTTGTTAAAGCTACAGCATAATCAAGAACCCAATTAACATAATCTTCTGTCATTGTTTGTATTGATTTGTCTGTAACAGCTTCAATAGTCCATGGTGAATTGCCACCATCAATATATAATGTATCTCCAATAAGACGGAATCCTATTTGATTTAAATCATCTTGAACAGTATCACAATAGTAATTCCATAAAGCACAATCAACTAATGTTCTATGATTATTTGTAATATAAAAACCTTGATTGATTGCTTTATCAATATTGATATTTGTTTCATTATTTGATGAAGTAACTCGTAAAACTGCAAAAACTTGATTATGCTCAAATTTAACAGTCTTATCATAAGTTGTAATAACCTCAATATTATTTAGATATGGAACAACTTTTGCTATTGCAAAATCAATTTGCTTATTTATCATATCATCAGTCATTGCAATATCAACGACTGGGTATCCTAATCTAGTTTTAACAGCGTCTAATAATTGCAATTTGTTAAGCATCGTTAGAGTGTTCCTGTAAAAAAGCAACTAATTCATCTTTCTTTAATTTACAAGATTTACCAGTAACTTCTTTATACTTTGCTTTTAAATCTGTATATGACCAGGTTGAATAATCAACAACCTCAGCATCAAGCTGTTCATCATTTTCTTCAGTATGTGATTCACGTGTATCATCTGAATTTTCCTCAGCAGATTTATCTATATGAATTTCATCATGTTCAAATGACTCATTAACTGGTTCTTCTACATGATTGTCTTTAATGTCTTCAGTATTTTCAGATTCTTTTTCAGGCTCTGATTTACAAATATCATCTACATGTTTTTCATCTTGCTCAGGTGATTCTTCATTTTCATTCTTATCTACTTTAGACTCAAGCTCTTTATTATCAACTGCAGTTGATGATTTTTTATCAGCTGGTTTTGGTGCAACTGGTTTAATTAAAAGTGTTTTAGCTAATGCAAGATAATCATCGTATTCAAGATTTAATGTATTTGAGCCAGGTTGAAGTTTATATGCTTTACCATTTGATGCATAAATTGTACTAGGTCTATTTGATTTTAGTGTAAGTTTTAATTGTACCATATAAAGCTCCATTAAATTAATGTAGATGTAAATGTCTACGAATATATAAATTCTCTAATTTAGTAATACGTCGTTTTAGTGATTCTACATAATCATTAAGTTCAACGTCGTCATCAATTTGCTCATTACTAGATGCAACAGCCGCTTTCATTGCATCTAGTTCTCTATCAGCTAAAATATCTTGTGCAGCATCAATATCATCTGATAATTCATCTTCAATTTCTTCATCAGATTTTAACATGCTTATTTTCGCAGTTATATTCTTTGCAAGATCGACAACTAAAAAATTATCAACAATTGACACAACTGCAGCAAGATTTTTATTTGCATCATAAAATGATGTTACAGAATCATCTAATGATTCATTTTTTAGTGGCTTCCAATTATATTTAGAAAGCATTGAACTTACAGTTGTCATTATAATTTTTCTATTCATTTTAAATGACTCTAATTTAGCCTGATAAGATTCGTTTTCTGTATTTTCTTTATCAGCTTCAATTGAAGCTGTTAATTCATCTAATTTATCGTCAAACATATCACCATTCTCCTGTGCTATATTGTATAGATAGTCCAATAAAACTTTTACAGCTTCATCGTGTGTATCAATACCATCTGATTTTATATCATATGTGCTGCTAAGTTTATTATTTTTTTCATAATCAGCAATTGGGTCTGCTAATGCATTTAATTTATCAAGATTAACATTCCTTAAATCTAAATCATCTACTGTAAAATTATCATTAAATGTTAACATTGATAATGTTATGCTATCATCATTAAATGTTGGTGTTATATTAATTTCAAATTTACCATTTAAGCTAAACTGTGTTGGACATGATAGTGCAATAGATTTCTTACTATTGTCTATTATTTTAGCTTTTATTCTATTAGTGCCTTTGTTTTTTATTGCATCATCCCATGCTTGTTCCCAATCAATTTCGGCCATAATATATCTCCAATTATATATGTAGTAAATTAGTATTAGATAATTTATTAGATATAAGAAAAGGACATAATTATTATGTCATTTAATTATTTAATTATTTAATTAAACATAGTATAGTACTTACATTTAAATAAGTAAGTTTATTAAAAGTTATATTTATATAAATATAATATTATTTTAATATATACAAATAAAAGGGAATAGCTTAAGCTATTCCCTTTACTAATTTAATTCAAATTATGAATTAGTGAAGATTACCATTGAGGATCTTACCAGAGACATACATCTTTGGATTTACCATCTTGGTGCCATAATAGGAAACGAGACCCTGACGACCAACGAAGTCATCAAGCATTACAAGATCGGTCTTTGTAATTGGGAGGAAGTCCGCGACAACGAAACCAGCATCCATATCGCTACCTTTATAACCAACAAGGTAGGCATCCTGTGGAACGTATGGTGAGTAAATAACTTTGAGAGCGCCATCATCAATTGTACCAGCAACAAATGCGCCATTGTTAGGAAGTGTGGCACCAGCTGACTTGAAACGGCCTTGGGCTGATTTAATAATATTTAGACCCTGGCGGCCGACAACAACCCAGTTACCGAAACCACGTTTTGTTTCAAAGTTAATTAATGAAGCGCATTCAAAGAGTTCACTAAGGAAGCTCTGATCGTGGTCGGCCTGTGAAATGTAAGCAGTAACTGTGCGATCCCATGAAGATTTATTAGCTGCCTGGCGAAGTAGAATGTCAATAACTTCATTATCACGTTCCTGACGAATTTCAGCTGTGGCTGCATTTACAAGAGCTTCTTCAACATTAATACCATGTGCTTTTGAAAGCGCATAAGAAGCATCAAATGAGAAGTTTGCACGAATTTTATGAGGAACAGCTTTAACCATCTCAGTGCGAAGTTTAAGCTCGAGGTTCATTGAATCAGTTGGTGCATTGCTGAGATCCTGGAAGTATGAAACTGTGCAGGAATCACCAGCAGCAAAATCGCTGTCACTCGCACACTGTAATAACATATGGCCAGATTCTGGATCAATTGAGAATGTAGCAGTTGCAGCAAGTGCTACTTCATAGCCACTTGCATCGATGCCGACACATTCCCAACCTGCGGCTGTTTTCTTAGCGCGAATAACTTTTGAATCTGCAATACGTTTAAAATCAATGTGACTATCAGCATCAACTTTAACTGGAAGTTGCTGTACATAAACTTCAAGTTTAGCAGCATTAGTAGAGCCAGTAGCAGCAGGAACTGATTCATCTGTTACGCGTTCACGTGCAACAAAATTACCATTGGCAACGCCAGTCATTGCACCCCACTGATCGATTGCGACATCATCGCGTTTCGCTGAGCCACGATTCTGACCATATACATACTGTAGAAAACGAATAACACCAATTGGGCTATCGATTGACTGAACAGAAACAATATCATCAATGATCTGGGAAGCATAAATTGCGCTAACCATATCGATTGAATGCTCAGGGAACCAATCAATACCAGCATACTGTGAAGAAGGTGTTTCACGGCAAACACTTTCATTCTTCATAGTAGCAATAGCTTTAAGATCACGAAGTGCATTATCTGTATTAGTGAGAACTTTCGCAAGTGTTTCTTTTGCATCATCAGACATCCCACCGCGAACATTGTCAACTACATTAATTTTATTTTTCCAAGCTTCAAGAATAACATTATTCATAAGAGTTCCTCCTAAAATTCGAACACATTTTTTCTAAATTAGATTCTTTTTTAAATACATTAGAAATATTAATATTTTCATTAATTGAATTATCAGTATTAAACTTATTCATACTGAAATTGCTATTACAATTATAATTATTAGATATTGAATCTTTTTTATTGATATTATATTTTTTAGACTCAGTTTTAAGTGATTTAATATCTTTTAATGTTGATTTAGCTTCAGTAATAATACTGTTTAATTCCTTTTCATATTTGATACGATTTGAATTATTAGCAAATTTATCAATAGATTTTGAAAGTCTATCAATTGATTCTAATATTGATACAAAGCTTTCTTTATTTTCGCGTTTGCAAATCTCTTTATCTAGTAAACGAATACGAGACTCAAACACTGGGTTTTTAAATGAACGTAACGCTGCAGCTGATTCTTTTAACTCTTTTGTTGACATTGCATCAATTGGTTTTGATACTGACTCAACTTTCTCAAGTCTTGCACATTTAAATCCAGGCTCAGGAACAGCGTCAAATGTTATAAGTTCGTATGAATTTTCCAATATAACTTCATGACCGTCTTTTTGAACTGAATCTGCAACAGCCCTCGCAGAAATTCCTAATTTAGTTCCATATTTAACAAGAGTTTCAAGGATTCTGCCAACTGGAGTGTCAAGAATTGCGAAACGGCCGTATAATAAATCGCCATCACCTTCAGGAATCCAAAGTTTTTCACATGCAAGACCAACTTCAGGATATGAGATGTCAATGCGATTCTCAGGGTGGCCACCCTCACCTAACATTGAACGATTTTTTAAACATTCCTGAACAGCAGGATTATTTAATATTTTATCCTCTACCAACTTCCTTGAATATATTCTATTATTTCTATTTACCTTGCCAAATTGCATACAAGGTCCTTCTACAATACATAGAGCATTTGAAGGCTTTTCGTTGGTAGGCTTCATTTCAGATATTAATGATTCTGAAAATACTTTCATAATTAGCCTCCATTAATAATACTAATAAACATTATGTTTACTAAATTATAGATATTATAATAATAAAGCGTATTATATAAATTTATAGATATGTGTGGATAAAAAAAATAGCATAAGATTTTAAAATCTTATGCTATAATAATTAGTTAAACACTAATTAAAAATGAAGCTTGGCGCCTGTAACAGTAAAGCTTGAAAGATTTGGTTTGCATGCTGGATTTACACGAACATTGCAAAGCATATCAACGTGGACATCCTGTGCAGTCGGATTTGTGCCTGCATCAAGTGTTAATGTAGTACCAGTGGCGATATTATCATCAGACGCAACGCCGGTAGCTACTAGAACAGTTAGCTCTAAAACATAAGTTTCTTCTGGTGACTCAGCAGCAACTTCAAGGTGATGTTCATCTACAAGAGTTACACCTTTTGTACCAGATTTCTTTGTAACTGCTGTAACCCAAAGATCAGGTACTTCAATAGTTTGTGCAGAATCAGAAGCTTCAACTTTAAAGCCACGAACAACTTTCTTAGTGAGCTCTACATTAATATTAGTTGAAGCTTCGTCATCAAGTGTGATGCCAGAAAGTGCTTCAGTGCGTTTTGCTGCACATGAAATAGCTGCTACAGTTGCTGTACCAGCTTCGTGCATATGATATTCACCAGTAAAAGATTGATTTTTAATTTTTAAAAGAGCAACACCGTGATCAGCCCCATCAGCTAAAGTAAACACATTGTCTTTTGGTTGTAATTTTTCAATTTTAAGCATAATCTTTTTCCTTATAAATAAATTATTAAAGAACTAGTAACCATGCAAATACAAAATAAACAGCATGTTACAATTATTAGATATATTCTATATAGATATTATAGAATTAAGCAAATGTCTTTGTACCATTAAACTCGCCGTCCCATCTCATGGATGGATATAAATATGTTCTTGTACCATTATAAGTATCTTCTGCATAAAAATTATATGAAGACCCTAAATAAATCCATTTATTATCATTATAAGTTTGACCTTTTACAAGACCATCAGACGAAACCCATCTAAATACTTCTTCATCAATCAAACCGCGTTCAGTATATGCTGCTTTTGCGTATCTGAAATTTGTATATATTGTTGATGGGCACGCAGGATACGCAGTATAAATATTATATGCATTCGTTGTAGAGCCATCTGAAGAGAATGTCCCAACAAGATGCATGGCAGAATCACTATGATTGTAAGCGAGATTATTATAATATTCGTAAGATGAAGACCCAGTGCACCAAGCTGAATTATACATACCATCAGGAAAGCCATTGCTATGATAATTACCAGTTATTGCTTGACATAATACACCAAATTTTCGCGTGCATAATGTATCGTCACTATATATTTTTTTCTTATATATAGGGCCAAGAATAATCATTGGATTTACATATTTAGTATTCTGATCTGACACATATTTATATGATAACCAAATGTTTGCTTTTTCATCAAGCATTAAACTTAACTTACAATTTGTACCGTTAAGCATACCAGAATTAGAATTACCAGCCTGCGTTGATGTCCCACGTTTTAGCCAGCTACACCCTGAATAGTATGTCTGATAGCTTACAGTTGTATTGCTAGATACAGTATGAGCAGCATGTATCATTGGCACTACCTGCGTCATTTCTGGAACAAAAAACTTTTCATCATACACGTTTTCTTCTAAATGCCATATATTAGCTGGAGTATCACTTTCATTCTCAGGCGGTATCATTGACATAAACAATCCGCCAATTGAAAATCCCTGAGTGTTTCCGCTAAAGCTTGTCTTACTTGGGTCATTTCTATAAACATGATATTTATTAAACCCCGGATCTAATTTTACAGTATAGCCTGTTTTATCAATAAACTGCGTAATTTTATTTGACGTATCCATCGCATATAAACTAAGACCAATCATTGCGCGATAGCCTAATTCATGCTTAAAACACATTACACGGGCATATTCAGTTGGCGCTAATTTAATTGTCTTATCACCAGATGGATTATTTTTTGCATCGTATATATCTTGATTTCTTGAAATAAAATTTGAATATGCTGGATCATTATTGTCTACTATATTATATAATCTTGTATAGACTTCATCATCTAATTCCCAACCAACGCCATTTGTACCATTATACATTGGTGCAAGAAAGTCTAACAAATGTGAACGAAGTCCATCATCTGTTTCATCCCAGTATACTGCATTTGTAGATGAATTATGCATTCGCCCATTACCATCATCTACAATGCCTGATGCTCCTGGTTCCATTACCTGAAACTCTAAATTCCAAATTCTAAAACCTTTATATTCACCTGACATAATTTATTTCCTTATGCTATAAAACACTCTTGACCATATAATAATATGTACGTTGGATGCTCAGTGTTCCAAGTAATAGTTCTATCATTTATTGTATAAAGTCCTGTAGGTAGATCAGCTATATATTGAGCTTTAAATTTACACACAATCGCCGACTGTGAAGTGTATGGATAATAATCAATAGTAGGCTCAAAATATATGCTATTATATGATGAAAATCTTATTGATGAAATTGCTCTCTTTGAAATATTCGTGCCGGATGAGCCATTTGCTGTTGTTAAATAAGCGTACTCAACAACAGCGCCTGGTGTTACACTATAATATGTTGAAGTTGATGTGATACCGACACCTAATGATGTGTATGAAGTAGAACCATTTGATCCCTCTGATGTGCTATAAAAGCGATTATATGTAATACCATTAAAGTTATGACGCCAACACCAGTTTGATTGAAGTTTTGTAAAAGAACCTAATGAAGGATTTACATCAGTTGTAATACCTATGTAAACGCCCAATGGATTTATTAATGATAAATCTTCATCATCTCTATTAACAATATGCCAATCTGTATTACCATAAAATGAAGGTATTTTATATCTTGTTTGTGGAACTTTCATAATTAAATTCCTATACTAATTTCCAATATGATATTGCTGCATACATGCAATCACCATAATATAAGCTCTCATTACTTGTATTATTATAGCAGAAATATAAATACATTTGCGTATTTAATTCGCCTGCGTTAAATTTATTTAATGGATTTCCTGATGCTGTGATTGGAACAATTAAATGCATTTTTGATGCACTTGTTGAAGATGGCATGTCAGATAATCTACTAACATACTTATAACCATTTTGGTATTGAAAATTATTATAAGTTACTTCAGTTATAGCAAAAGATTCTTCTGGGTCAAAAAACCAATTATGGCCATCCCACAAAAAGTCTGATTTATTATCATAAGACCTACAATTATACCTATAGTTAGAAGTATTAAAAGATATAGATGTCTTGACTATGCTAGGCTCAAAATATTTATAAGTGCCACTTGTAGGTAAATAAATTCTCTCAGTAACTTTCTCAACAAGGTAGTATCCAGCATTATTTAAATCAGCAAGTGTGCTATACCATGCCCCATTACAATAATAGCCTAATGATTTATTTTCCATTACATCATAAATATCGTCAATGTCAAATTCAACATTAGTGTCAGCAGCTTTCAAGCCTATATCAGACGGTGTTGGTGAATATCCTAAATTTAAAACTTCCTGATATGTTCTATATTCATCTTCGCACCAATATAATTCTGGATAAGATTCGTCATGTGATTGACCAAATATAAATTGATCTTGACCTTTATAAAAAATCACATCGTCATCTGAATCTACATAAACTTTCATGTAATCGCCGGTAAAGGTATCACCTTGTGAATGACTATTACCTTGATAATCAACAACACCTTTAGAGGTATAAACATAAAATGTTTTATTTAATTCAGTAATGTCTGGATAAAATGCAACCATAGGTGAAACAAGTGCAACATCATTTCCAAATACTAATGATAATCCACAATATATAGGATCTTGAGTGTCCATTTGAATATCTTGCTCATCAAATGACCATGATCTATATCGCATTGGCATTTGTGATAAATCTTCTTCCCATTGAGGAAGTAAATAAATATCACCTGGATTTGGCATTATAAATACATCTTGTAAAACAGCATTATCTGTATTTGGTGCATCATCTAACCATTTCTTATTTGTATTATCCCAATATTTATCTTCTTCAGGGTCATACCAAATTAGCAAATCACCATTTTTAACATAATAAGATTCGCATTGATAAGTTGTAATACCATGTGTTGAATATAATGTATTTATATCTGACATTACATCATTAAAGTATACATGTGTTGGAATATCTGATAGATATTCATCTGTATACGCTTGATACTGTGCAGACTCTTCACATAAATATAATGTAATGTCGTCTAATTTACGATATAAACCAACATCATAAATATCAGTAACCCACTGATGCTCAGAACTGTTATAAAATGTTCCATCACTTGTATCCCTTATGATTTGTGTTTGAGTTAAATCGTCTGTATATAATGTAACAATTTCTGGCTTTTGTGAGGTGTATCCCAAAGAGTGAGCCTCTTCATAAGTAAGCCAATTACCATCTATTAAATATAATGTATCACTCATAATAGAAACTCACTTAATCTTCATCATTATTATCAATAATAACTTCAACTTCATTGTTTCCGTTATATAAGACTTCAGTGCCATCAACAAATCTATATCCAAGATCTGTTATGTCTGATCTTGTTGTCCATTCAGATGTTACATTAGGAATACAATATTCATCTGAATATGAATCATAGAAACAGTCAACCATCCCTGAAATATTCGAATAAACATGTAGTATATTACGAATTAAACCATATTCTATATGGCTATAAAATTCTTGATATGTAATAACATTACCATTAATTGTTATTGTATGATTATATTCATTGTCAACAACTGAAGTTGTTGTATGTAATGCTGCATCATACATTAATAGACCATTAAGAACTGGCTTGCCAGTTTGCCATGTTGGTGTTGATAATAATCCATTCCAATATTTATCTTTATACTCATCATACCATACAGCTGGATTGCCTTCTAAATCAAGCAGTGAATTTCCAAAATCGTCTTCATATATAATCGGGCATAAATATTCAGTGATTCCTTGTTCATCATGTAAAATATTTAATGAAACAAATTCATCATCAATATATACAAATCTATTTGTAGGATTTTGTTTTGGAATAACTATATCATTGGTTACTTTAATTTCATTTGAATATACTGAAATTTCATCATGTAGTTTATTTATATTTTTATATAATGATGCATTGTCAAGTAAGAAATAATTTCCATCAGGTAAAGGACTTGTTTTTAAATATGGAATAAAACCATTATAATATATTTCTTTTGGCTCCCAATAATATATCTGTGTTGGTTTAATATAATAACGAATATTAGATTGTACTACTTCATTGTTTTCATTTTCGATGTAAACTTGTAAATTTGAAGATGCATAATTTGAATAACCAAACTCATACATTGATGTAAATATATCGCCACCTTGCCAAATCTGTGTTTGGTCGATTTCTTTTACAACAACTTGAAGTTTATTTGACAAATCATATACAGTTGTAATAATACATCCAGTTTGCGCTAAATATGGAATATACTCATCTTCAAAATCTTGCTGTGTTGCAAAATATGATATATTATAAAATGATGCATCATTATTGACTGTAATACTATTCGTTGCTGAAATTTCAAATCCATCTGTAAATCCATATAATGTTGCAGATGTAACTAATTCATATGACGCTGTATTAGCATCCAAACTTAAATAGTGTAAATCACATTTATAATATGCAACTAATGTTGAAGTGCTTTTTTCAAGTGCAAGACTAAACTGTGAAGTTGATAATTTATTCAAAGCAATAGGATATATAGACAAGCTTGGATTTGAATTGCCTGTGCCTATAAGATCAGTATTAAAATCATTTGGATTATACTTTACCCAGCCTAAATTTCCTGCATCAGTGAAATAGTAGCTTTCAAGGAAAGGATATTTATAGTCTTCACTATCCATAAGTTTTGACCTATATGCAGGAAATAATTTAACTGGTGAAGTGCCTATATACCTAATATATGACTTACCATTAGGGTCTATTAAATCCCTAATAGGGACATCATTATCAGATGCAATGATTTCACTATCAACAGGAAGCCAATTATTTAAATCAGTACTGCTGGTATATAAAGGAATATATTCCTGTGAAGAATCTGAATATACGATTGAACGAACACTTAAAGATTTATTATTATCTTCAGCCTCTATTGAAACACTTGCAAGAGTCAATTCGTCTGATTTAAGCTCTATGCCATAACTTCCATCATTAATATAATTCCATAATTTATTTAACACAATATCTTGATAGTGTTCTGATGGTGCATCTATAATATTTGTATAATGAAAACGAAATGTCTCCCATGCAGTCTCAACAAGATTTGTGTATAACCCATTGTACCAAAATTTAGGGTCTAATCTCCAAATCGAGTTTGCATCATACCCTAAGCAACGGCAACCATAAAGTACACCTAATGCATATGAATACATAGCTTTGTAATCAATTAGTTTATAAATATTACTATTAAAAACACGTTCATTATGTAGTGATGTAATTTTATCATTATATGCAGTTGCGATTTTTATAGCAGTAGTATCACTTATACGGGATAAATCATATAAATCTGTTAATCTATAATTAGGATTAGAGTATTTTGCATCATCAAATATATCACTAATTTTTTGTGCACGTAAATCATTAATACTATAATTAATATAAGATTGTTCAGATAATCTATTCATTGTCTGTGATAAATCTACG
>Ga0310690_10006225_pt1 | contig 15783 bp, 13 predicted proteins | sample AusTroGonzalo_MG_2_FD_207661 | JGI IMG/M metagenome (GOLD analysis project Ga0310690, IMG submission 207661) | Bovine rumen microbial communities from tropical cattle in Woodstock, Queensland, Australia - Gonzalo_04 (v2) (version 2) | ecosystem: Host-associated > Mammals > Digestive system >... | reverse complement strand
ATGCATGACCACCACCTGACGAGAAGCCTGACATAAGAACTGGATAGCCCTGCTCTATCTCGTTGTAAATCATGTCGAACCAATCGTCGATGCTGTAATCGTAGCGCTCGCCAACATAACAACTGTTGTCGTAGCCAAAGTATTTGACGTAGGCTTCAGCACTGAAGTTTGCGCCGGAAGAGGGACCATAGCCCATATGGACCGCCTGGCCGCAATAGTGCATCAGATTGGCAACTGCAGAGTCTTGAGCATTGGCAACATGACCACTCTCCCAGTCATATGTGTCTTGCATGTTGTCCCAGTCAATAGGGGTGTTACGCGGGATGGCTTTTTGTGTTACAGTTTTCTGACTCCCGTTTTTTTGAGACGTGTAGGTGACACTGTATGAGGGAATGATAGCCTTTGTCTTATCCGGGTACCTGTAGAAATACATAACCTGAGCCATAGCCGTTGCCGTACAACCCGTGGCAGGTCCATGCCTCAGAGGGAGTGCTGTTGCCTCGTCTTTGTCTTCCTCCAGATAGTAGTCGGGGCAGGTAATGTTGTAAGGCTTCCCCTGGTTCCAACGGGTAGTCAGCATCTCAGCTACGCTGTGTTTTGTGCCGCGAACCTTGTTGCGTTTCTTGAGAATGGGGGAGTTGGGGTCTATGTTGTTATCGATAATGTACTTAATCTGGTCAGCATAGAGTTGCAACCATGAACGCATGTTCTCGGGAATATTCTCGGGATCGAAAGTACCATGCTCGACATAGCCAAGGATAGGCTCTACGCGGTCATCACCAGAGACGATGACATACCCATCGTTGTTGCCCGCATTAAATACATAGTAATATGGAGTCCCGTCTTCCGCCTCCGAAGACACCTTCCTGCGAGAAGATTGAGATGTAACAGGTGTTGCATCGATATTTTTACCCTTTGCAAGCATGTATGTCTGTGCCGTATAGATTGCAGCCTGTTTGCCGACAGGTTCTGCTGTTACGGCAAGGGTAAGGTAAAGGCCTATTAAGGAAAGAATATATTTTTTCATATGCTGTCAGTTGTGTATAAATTATTGTTCGTATCCTTTAGGGTTGTTCTTCTGGAAGTTCCATGAGTCGCGACACATCTCCTCTATGCCGTACTTAGCCTCCCAACCCAACTCTGCTTTAGCCTTGGCCGGATCACAGTAACAGGTGGCAATATCACCCGGACGACGAGGTTTAATGACATAGGGAACCTTGAGACCGTTGGCTTTTTCAAAGGCTTTAACAACGTCCAGAACAGAATATCCGTGTCCCGTTCCAAGGTTGTAGATTGCCAAGCCCTTGTTTTCCTGAATAGCCTTAAGAGCGTATACATGTCCGGAAGCAAGATCCACCACATGGATGTAATCGCGAACGCCCGTTCCATCTGGTGTATCATAATCATCGCCAAATACGCCCAGCTCCTTACGGATACCAATAGCCGTCTGAGTGATATAAGGCATCAGGTTGTTGGGAATACCATTAGGATTCTCGCCTATCAGTCCAGACTCATGAGCGCCAATGGGATTAAAATAACGTAAAAGCACAACATTCCATTCAGGATCTGCTTTCTGAACATCGGCCAGTACCTGCTCAATCATAGACTTAGTCCAACCATAAGGATTGGTACATTGTCCCTTTGGGCATTCCTCTGTGATGGGGATAATGGCGGGGTCACCATAAACAGTGGCACTGGAAGAGAAGATTATATTCTTACATCCATGCTGCTGCATCACATCAACCAGCACGAACACACCGTTCATGTTTGTTTCATAGTACATGAGAGGCTTGGCAACCGACTCTCCCACTGCTTTGAGGCCGGCAAAGTTTATTACAGCATCTATCTTATGCGATGTGAAAACTTTATCCATAGCTGCACGGTCGCGGATATCTGCTTCTATTAGCGTAACCTTATGACCAATAATTTTCTCAACCCGACGGATTGCTTCGGGTTGCGAATTATAGAAATTATCTACCACGACTACGCTGTGTCCGGCTTTGTCCAGCTCAATTAACGTATGACTACCTATGTAACCTGCGCCTCCTGTTAATAGAATGTTCATCTTTGTATTAACTATTTAATCATTTAACATTTACTATTTATGTTCCCACTGAAATGGAGTAGGGGACCTATATCCCAAACAAAGATTTCAGGCCATTATCCACACCACTGAAGCCCATGAAAGCCATTGCCAACAAACCTGCGGTAACAAGGGCAATACTCATACCCTGCATGGCTTTGGGAATATTCATGGTACTCAACTGTTCACGTATTCCGGCAAAAACCACCAGAGCCAGGGCAAAACCAATAGCTGTACTAAGGGCAAAGACAACACCCGTCAGCAAGTTAGGCTCCATTCCCTGAGTGGAATATGTGCCGTTGGCGACCAGAATGGCGACACCAAGTATACAGCAGTTTGTTGTGATAAGGGGAAGGAATACACCCAGGGCCTGATATAGGGCAGGAGCAGACTTTTTGAGGATAATCTCTACCATCTGAACCAGTGCCGCAATAACTAAAATGAAAGCTATGGTCTGAAGATACTCTAGTCCAAAAGCTTCCAAAACATACTTCTGAATAAGATAGGTAACAATGGTAGCCAGCGTCAGCACAAAGGCTACTGCTGCACCCATACCTATGGCAGAATCGACTTTCTTGCTTACGCCCAGGAAGGGACAGATACCCAAGAACTGGGACAGAACGATATTATTAACGAATACCGCTGTAATAAATATGAGAATGTATGCCATGTCTATTCTTTAATTATAAGTTAAGAATTAAGAATTATGGGATAAAATGAATTCTCCTTTCTTTTATGTTTAATTCCTAATTTTGTTCACTACTGCAATGAGGTAGCCCAACGCAATGAAGGCACCAGGTGCCAACACGAAGACGAGGGAACCATAGCTCTCGGGGAAGAAGGTAAAAGAGAAAATCTTACCTGTTCCCAGAAATTCGCGGGTGGCACCCAGTAATGTCAGGGCAAAGGTGAAGCCCAGGCCCATACCGATACCATCGAAGATACTGCTCACAGGTGAGTTCTTTGAAGCAAACGCTTCAGCTCTACCCAAAATAATACAGTTAACAACAATCAGAGGGATGAAAAGACCCAGCGATTCATATACTGCAGGAACGTATGCCTGCAATACCATCTGTAATATGGTTACCAAAGAAGCGATTACCACAATGAAGGATGGTATACGAACCATATCAGGGATAATGTTCTTGATAAGTGAGATGATGAGGTTACTGAAAACGAGTACAGCAGTTGTGGCAAGACCCATACTCATGCCATTGAAGGCGCTGCTGGTAGTACCCAGGGTGGGACACATACCCAGGAGAAGTACAAAGGTAGGATTCTCCTTTACGATTCCATTCAGTAGAACTTTCATGTTATTCATATCTGTTTCCTCCTATCTTTTTTTAATTCTTATTCTGTACACTTGCGCCACTTACGCCATCAGATTCTGATGCACTCTCTTGAGTCTGTTGTAATGCAGCATATGCAGCATTAACGGCACGCAGGAAAGCACGAGATGTAATGGTACTGGCTGTAATAGCATCCACATTACCTCCATCCTTGCTGACAACAAGTTCGCCTTCGGCAAGTTTACGGCCTATGATATCACCCTTCTCGCCTTTCTGGAACCATTGTGCTGCTTTAGCACCAAGGCCAGGCGTCTCGTGTGTCTCCAGAACGCTGTACCCGAGGACCTCGCCAGCAGGGCTGATACCTACCATGATGGTAAGACCGCCTCCGAAGCTGGCATTTTGGGGGTCGACAGCCTTTACAGCAACACCTTTCTCGCCAGCGTTCATTACAACATAACTATTCTCGTTAATGGCCACGGTATCAATATTCTGAACCATTACATCACCACCGCCCAGAACCTGAGCAATAGCAGCCTGTTCACTCTTTTCCTTCAATTCTTGAATGGGACCTTTTGTCATCTCATTCACAGAAGCAAGGGCTACGCCAGCCACCAAGGAGATAGCTGTAAGCACACATACCATGTTATACCAAGTGGATTGAAGCTTTTTCATTTCTTTACTACCTCCTCTCCAAATCTTTTAGGTTTACAATAGGTGTTAATAAGAGGTGTGAATGCATTCATGATAAGAATGGCAAACGACATACCCTCGGGATAAGCACCCCAGTTACGGATGATGATGGTAAGCACACCTATGCTGATACCATATATTATCTGGCCTTTTCCGTTCATAGGCGAGGTGACATAATCAGTAGCCATGAAGCAGGCTCCTAACATAAGACCACCACTGCACAATACCTGAGTAGGCATTGCATAAACGGGATTGCAAGCATGAAGGATGGCAGCAAGAATAGCTACTGTACCTAAAATGCTGACAGGAATATGCCAAGTAATAATCTTTCTCCAAATCATATACAGACAGCCTAAGAGCAAGCATAAGGCACTTACCTCGCCCAAAGAACCACCAGTGACACCAATGAGCATATCTTCGAAACTGGGAAGATTACTCAGGACGGAAGGATCGCCAGATGAAATAGCCTCTTGCATGATGCTCAGCGGAGTAGCTGCTGTTGTAGCATCGGTATATGCAAGGGTCTGATGTACCTGGGGCCACGTAGTCATTTGTACGGGGAAGCTGATGAGCAGGAAAACTCGACCCACCAAAGCGGGATTAAAGGGATTCTGCCCTAATCCTCCGAAAGTCATCTTACCAACGCCAATGGCAAAGAGCGCACCGATGATGATAATCCAAATGGGAAGATTACTGGGCAGGTTAAAACCCAACAGAATACCTGTGAGAATAGCACTACCGTCACAAATGGTACATGCCTTTCTGCCAAGAATGAATTTTGTGATAGCCCACTCGAAGAAAACACAAGCTGCAACAGATGTAGCAAGTACAATGGCTGCTCCCAAACCGAAAAACCAGAGGCTGGCTGCAAGAGCAGGCAAAAGGGCTATACATACACCATACATGTTCTTCTGGACAGAATCGCCCCCGTGAACATGTGGTGATAATGATATTATTGGTTTCATCTTTTTATCAAATTTTCAATTCTCAATTTTCAATTCTCAATTATTTTGCCGCTCTATTGCGGATAATGCCCATGACTGTGGTCTTACCTACACGAATCATATCCAAGAGCGGACGCTTGCTGGGACAAGTGAACTGGCAGCTTCCACATTCTATACAGCTAACCACATCGTTTTTCTCGGCCAGCTCCCAGTCTTCCATTGCTGAAGCCTTGCTTAACAAATAGGGCTCCAGACCCATTGGGCAGGCACTAACGCACTTGGCACAACGGATACAAGGTTGAGGTTCGGAACGACGTGCTTCCTTTTCGTTCATGATAAGCAGGCCGCTAGAACCCTTTGTCATGGGAACTTCCAGACTCAGGAGAGCCTTACCCATCATGGGGCCACCACCAATAATCTTACCCGTATCCTCCGGTAATCCTCCGCACTCGTCAATGAGCTGCTGGAAAGGAGTACCCAAACGTGCCAGCAGGTTGCTGGGGTTCTTCACGCTCTTACCTGTTACTGTTATGATACGATCTATAAGGGGCTTGTTCTTCATCACAGCCTCGTAGATGGCAAAGGCTGTTCCAACGTTCTGCACCACAGCACCCACACTGATGGGGATAGCAGGAGGTGCAGGAACCTGTCGACCAATAACGGCATCTATCAGCTGTTTCTCACCACCCTGTGGATATTTGACCTTCAGGGGGACAACCTCTATGTTAGGATACTGCTTTGCCTTCTCTGTCATCAGTTTGATGGCATCGGGCTTGTTGTTTTCAATACCTATGTAGCCTTTGGTGACATTTACTGCTTTCATTATCAGGTCTACACCCACGAGGATTTCCTCCGGATGCTCAAGCATAAGTCGGTGGTCTGCAGTCAGATAAGGCTCGCATTCTACAGCATTGATGATAACGCATTCCGCTTTGCTTCCTGGGGGAGGTGTAAGCTTTACGTGGCAAGGGAAAGTGGCACCACCAAGTCCCACAATACCTGCATTCTTGATTTTCTCAATTATGGCCTTGCTGTCCAGATCAGGACGGTCGGAAAGACGCACAAGTTCTTTTGAGCGGTCTATTGTTTCTTCCCACTCGTCGCCTTCTACATCTACAATGATTGCCATACGCCGTGTGCCGCTGGCATCCAGGACAGCATCTATCTTATTTACCTTTCCACTTACCGAACTGTAAACAGGAGCGCTTACAAAACCTCCTGCCTCAGCCAGTAGTGTACCGACCTTTACCTCATCGCCCTTCTGGACAACGGGCTTGGCTGGAGCACCTATGTGCTGGAACATACTGAAAACAGCCTGCTTAGGCAGAGCAGCCTCACGGATGGGACTGCCAGCAGACAGTTTATTCTCTGCGGGATGTACACCGCCTATGTTAAATGTCTTCATACTTTCTGCTTACTGTTTTGTTTCTTCTGTTTCTTTATTCTCAGGAACTGGTGCAGGAGCCGTTGCAGGTTCTTCAACCTTCACCTTCTTGGGAGGGAAGTTAAAGCCGTGAATGGCACCCTTAGGACAAGCCTCCTCGCACTTACGGCACATCTTGCACTTCTCGGCATCAATGTAAGCCAGGTTATTTTCGAGTGTGATTGCCTCAAATTTCTCGCATGTCTTAACGCACTTACCACAACCTATACATGAAGCCTTACATGCCTTGTTGGCAATAGCTCCTTTGTCCTTGTTATTACAGAGAACGACCACCCGGCGTCCCTTAGGACCCTTCAGACGGATCTCAATAATATTTCTGGGGCAAGCCTTTGCACAGGCACCGCAAGCAGTACACTTCTCTTCATCAACAACGGGCAATCCCGTCTCAGCATCCATGCTGATGGCACCAAACTGACATTTGGCTACACAGTCACCACAGCCTAGACAGCCATAGCCGCAACCTGTATCACCCATACCTGTCATGTTCTTAACTCGGCAGCTTACAGCACCGTCAAACTCAGCGTTCCTCGGACGGTTCTCACACGTACCGTTACAACGCACAACAGCCACCTTTGGAGCGCTGGCAACAGCAGCCAAGCCCAAAATTCCTGCCACTTGTTCCATCACAGGCTGACCACCTACGGGACATAGCTTTCCCTCCAGACTCCCACCGGCGGCAGCCTTGACACAAGCTGCGGCAAAACCAGAGCAGCCAGGATAGCCACAACCGCCACAGTTGGCCTGAGGCAGCACTTCTGCCACCTGCGCAATGCGTGGGTCTTCATGTACAGCAAACTTATTGGAAATAATGTAGAGAACCAGTGCCGAGACCAGTCCTATCATGCCCAATACGATTACTGCAATAAGAATTACATTCATAGAATTGGTTATTTTTAGTTGTTTTCGTTATTACTGATTTTTTGAACTATGAAGCCAAAATGTTTGCCAATGTTGTTTCGGAACACATAAAGAACAGCATAATAGACAGCAAGAACTGCCAGCGATAGCAGTATGCCCGTCAAATCACCTCCCATCTTTACGCCTATAAACAATGACACAACCATCAAGAGTAGAGGAATAAGGTAACATATATAAACGGCACGAAGGCCCTGGACAACAGTTCCTTCGACATTTACATTTTCACCAACCTGCACTTCCAAACCATTCAGCGAGGCTTCCACAATTTTTTCCTTGCTCTCGCTGCTACGGCAGAGCTGACGTGCACTGCACCCGCTGCAAGCCGATGCCTGCAGGATGCGCACTCGACAGATGTCTGCCTCTATGTGCTCTACGATACCTTCGTGACGGATGGTCTCCTTTTGGCTCATAATACCTATAAAAGTGCACAAAATTAAGATTTTTCCTGCTAAATACCTAATTATATTTAGAGGGATTTCGTGATTTTGCATAAAAAAGGTAATAATGTGTTTGTTTTAGCCAGATTTTTTTTAACTTTGCAGAGCAAAGGTCATTAAAAGAGGAATACACATGAGCCAATCCTATTATACCACACAAACATGCTGCAAAATTAACTTGGGTTTGAACATTGTCGAGCGTCGTCCAGATGGCTATCACAACCTTCAGACCATATTTTATCCAGTGCCGCTCTGCGATGAGTTGTCGATAAGAAGGGGAGAAAACGAGGATGTGCTAACTTTGTGCGGTAATCCTTTGGAGGGTGAAGTTCAGGATAACCTGGTGCTACGAGCTGTCCGATTGCTTCGCCAGGAAGGGTTCATGGTTCCACCTCTCCACATCGACTTGCGCAAGGTAATTCCCAGTGGAGCTGGGCTAGGGGGGGGGAGTAGTGATGCCGCCTGTACGGTCAAGACACTTTCCCATCTTTATGACATTCCTCTTTCAGAAGAACAAATGAAGGAACTTGTTGCAAGGTTGGGCGCAGATTGTCCCTTCTTCATAAATCCGAGCCCCTTGTACGCAGAAGGAATAGGCGATGTCTTTACCCCCATCTCTTTGAGCCTGAGCGGGTGGTACCTGCTGCTTGTGAAACCAGAAGTACATGTTTCCACTCGCGAAGCATACGCAGGGGTACATCCTCATCAGCCTGCATATTCTTTACTGGAGACAGCAAAACTGCCGGTTGGACAATGGGCAGAGAGGATGGTGAATGACTTTGAGGAGAGCATATTCTCCAATCATCCATTACTGTCTGAAATAAAGAGGGAATTGTACCATCAAGGTGCTGCTTATGCTGCCATGAGCGGGAGCGGTAGTACACTCTATGGACTGTTTCGCTCACGACCCGACTGCGAACATATATTTGCAGATCACTTCACGTTTGTCTGCCAGCTATAAGGGTTCTATAAATCAATTAGTAATGCATCTTCTCCCTCGTTGCGAAGACTGCGAAGGGCATCCCATTCCGGCGTACCAGTTTGCCAAACAAGGGAAGGATTCTCTATGCCGTGTGAATCGATACGACGAGTGACCATTCCGACAGAAATACGATGTATGTCGATTGCCGGCAGGTAATGAGGTTCGTCGCCTGGCTCATTGTGTGCTTCCACAAGCAGTTGCACACGTGTCAACTCGTCAAGCAAGATGCCAACCAAGCTGTCGGGTAGGTGAGTGTCAACAGCCAAACGGTGTGACGTAAAAGGCTTCAGGCCAGAAGCGAAATGCTTGCAGATACGGCTCATAAGCAAAAGAATAAGCGTATCGCGATAACGGCGGCTCAACTCGTCGCTTATACGCTCGAAAGCATAGGTGTGCAAACTTTGGTTGGCATAGCAGAATTGTGCGCCAAACAGACAAATACACCAAGAAATCTGCATCCACAACATGAATAACGGAATAGCAGCAAAAGAACCGTATATGGCATTGTAGGCACTCAACTTAATCTGATAATGGACATACAGCCATTCTACAGCCATAAATACAGTTCCCGTCAGAATGCTGGGCCAAATGGTATGCCGCCACTTGACACGGGTATTAGGCATCAGCGTGAAGAGTGCCATAAAGGCAATAATAGCAAAGATGACAGGAGAGACATGCAGGAAGAAAGTCATCGTCTTGCTGAGAATCTGTGTTTCGGGCAGCAGTGTGCGGAAAGTTTGGAGGAAAATGTTCAGGCCACTGGTGATAACAATGACAAAAGGAATAAACAGGAAGACGCTGATGTAGTCAAGGATCTGGCGATATATGGTGCGCGAACGCTTGACGAACCAGATAGTATTGAACGCCTGTTCTATATTTGAGGTTAACGAGAGCAATGTGTACAGAAGGAATATCAAGCCTATGCCGATGAATACTCCGCCTTGTGTGTGTTGCAGGTAGGAATCCACGAAAAATAGTATTGTATCGGCGATGTCGGGATTACCTTCGAGCGAGTTCCTGAGTTTTGTCTCAATGATGGTGTCAAAGCCAAAGCCTCGAGCAATGGCGAAAATAATTGCCAACACAGGGACAGCAGCCAACATGCTACTGTAGGTGAGGGCAGAGGCAAAGCTCATGATATGGTTCTTGGTGAGACACTCCCAAGTGATGACAAAACGCTTCAGAACAGTCAGTCCCAGCCGTTCCATACGACTGAGCCGCTTCTCATTGACGCTCCATATATGTTCTATACTAACCATAAAAAAATAACGGACAGTGAACCTATAAGCCGGGTTCTGTATCCCTTTGATACCGAAGCATTTAAAAGGGATGCTTGTCATTTATCTAGGAACAGCGTCACCACTGTCCTCAATCGTTCTACCCTCCAGCTCGGGCGGGCAACCCTCTCTCTCCAGTTAACTTGCGTCAATCCAAAGCTTCGCCGGTTTACATGAACTTTCAACTCCCGGAGTGCACAGCACTGACATCACTGCCAGCCTGGTGGGCTCTTACCCCGCCTTCTCACCCTTACCTCGCCTGAAGCGGGGCGGTCATTCTCTTCTGCACCTACTGACCCTCACGAATCTCTTCCCGTTAGGAAGCGAGATGCCCTGTGTTGCCCGGACTTTCCTCTCCTTTGCGCCAATTTTGATTAACGCGAAGCAGCGACAAGCCGGTTCACTGTCTGTTTCCTGGCACAAAGATATGAAATAATTCATAATCCGTAATTCATATTTCTTTTTTTTTTTACCAAATGCTTGTTTTTCGAGGTTATAAGCAAAAGGAGAGTATCTATTGCAATACTCTACTAAACATAATCGCCATTATGACTTTACAGATAAAAAGAATCAGTTAGTTTCTTGTATTCTTGGCTGCGACCTCCTTTTTCGTCTGTAAGGCAAAGTTCTGATTCTTCTGTAATATCATATGATTTAGCAGAAAAAGTCATCATCACTCGCTTTGGCGGTTTGTTTGCTTTTGTTCGTACCACACATCTGCGATTCAGATACAGTCCTTCCACAAGACAGATACTTACGAATCCTTGCATAAGTCCGCTTGGAACAATGACAGAAAAATTGCCTTCACTGGTGAGTAAAGTCGTTATCTTTTCAATAAGTTGCGGAAATGGCAGACAACTATTATTGCGAGCTAAAGAGCGCTCATAACTGTTCGGCAAAGTATCTTCGACAAAGAATGGCGGGTTGCAGAGTATTGCATCGAAAGGCACCTGGGAAGAGAATGTCAAAACATCTTGTAAAACACACTTTACGCGGTCATTGAATGAACTCTCTGCAATATTTTCTTGCGCCTGATAAAATGCCTGCTCATCAATGTCGATACCCAGAACTGTCGCTTCGGGATTCCGTTGGGCAGCCATCAAAGCAATGAGCCCTGTGCCTGTACCAACATCCAAGATGCGACGACCTTCAACACGGCCCCATGCCCCCAGCAAAACGCCATCTGTGCCGACTTTCATTGCACATCGGTCGTGATGAACACAGAACTGCTTGAAACGGAAATAATCGTTGCTCATTTTCGGGGAGAAAAACAGAGAATACAGATTATGGACGGGCTGTTTTGTAGCCTAATTCTTCTTTGGAGTGCAAATTTACAATAAATAATTGTATGCGCGCACGAAATTTGGCATTTTTTTTATACTTTTGCACACGCTTATAAAGAATATCTATCGAAAATCAAAGCAAAAACGTACATAACAAATTGTACATAGAAACATGTTTGAGAACAACAAGAAAACCTTTTCATTTGTAGCTGAAGTATCGGGCGAGACCGAAAAATTGATGCATGCGAACTATGGTGGTGAAATGCCCATCATTACACTTCGCGACAACATCTTCTTTCCGGGTACTGTTTCCCCGATAACAGTCGGCCGCAAACACAGTATAAAAACACTGCGTAAACTGGAGAGAACCGATGGCATGGTAGCTCTGCTGACACAAAAGACCCCCGAGGTAGATAATCCGCAGACGGAAGACCTCTACCCCATCGGCGTCGTGGCTAAGCTCGTTCATTCCATGAAGATGCCAGACGGCACCTACAATGCTTTATTTCAAGCATTTAACCGCATTCACATACAGGAACTTCGTCAAGTCGGAGGTAGTTACGAAGGTACTGTGACCACAATGACTGACCTGATTCCGGGACGTCTGGATCAGGCTGAGTATAGAGCCATGCTGGCTATCCTTAAAGAACGTACATGCAAGCTGATGACGGTTTTGGACGACTATCCTGACGAGCTCACTCAATACATCAGCAACATGGAGCCAACCACCTTTATGCTCAACACGATATGCAGCTATCTTCCACTCTCTATTGAGCAAAAGTATGAGCTCCTCTCCTGCCCCTCTGAACTTGAGCGTTTGCAGCAAGCCATCCAGTTTGCCAACAATATCACGGAGTTGATGCAGCTCAAGCGTAAGATTGAGAACAAGACACGAAGCGACCTTGACCAGCAGCAACGCGAATACTTCCTACGCCAGCAGGTTCAGAACATTCAAAACGAACTTGGAGACAAGGACGAATCGAGCGTTAGGCAAGATGATGTCACCAACCTGAAGAACAAGGCCACAGCCAAACATTGGAGTAAGCAAACGGCCGAGATTTTCGACAAGGAAGTGGCGAAGCTGAACCGCATCAACATTCAGTCGCCCGACTACAATGTTCAACTGCAATATCTTCAGACAGTTGTAGGACTACCCTGGAATGAATGTACCCGCGACAACACCAACATCGCAATGGCCGAGAAAAAGCTGAATCGCGACCATTATGGGATGGAGAAAGTCAAGGAACGCATTCTGGAACACCTTGCAGTTCTGAAAATGCGCAAAGACCGACAGAGCCCCATCATCTGCCTTTATGGTCCTCCGGGAGTCGGTAAGACAAGTCTCGGTAAGAGCATTGCCGAAGCACTTGGCAGGAAATATGTACGCGTTAGCCTTGGTGGTGTGCATGACGAGAGCGAGATACGCGGCCATCGTCGTACCTACATCGGGGCAATGCCCGGCCGCATCATCCAGGGTATGCAGCGTGCTGGCAGTTCTAATCCTGTCTTCATTCTCGACGAGATAGACAAACTTACGCTCGGCTCTGTCCACGGTGACCCGTCGTCAGCACTCCTCGAAGTACTCGACCCCGAACAGAATGTCGCTTTCCATGATAACTATATCGACTTGGATTATGACCTCAGCAAGGTCATGTTCATCGCAACAGCCAACGATACAGGCACCATTCCCCGCCCCCTACTCGACCGCATGGAACTCATTGAGGTTGACGGCTATATCACAGAGGAGAAGATCGAGATAGCTAAGCGCCATCTTGTACCAAAAAATCGCGAGAAGAACGGTTTGAAGGAGCATTCGGCTCTAAAAATAGCGAAACCGGCTTTGGAGTTCATCATCGAACGCTATACCCGCGAAAGCGGCGTACGAGGCCTGGAGAAGCAAATCGACAAGCTTTTCCGCCGTGTCGCTCTCCGCGTGGCAAAGGGAGAGATGGATAACGACCACAGCATCTCGAAGGAAGAGGTTGAGGATTTGCTCGGCAAGCCTGTTTTCAATCGTGACTCCTATCAGGGTAACGACTATGCAGGCGTTGTAACGGGTCTTGCCTGGACAAGTGTTGGCGGGGAGATTCTCTTCATCGAAACAAGCCTGAGCAAAGGCAAAGGCAGCAAGCTTACCCTGACAGGCAACCTGGGCGACATTATGAAGGAAAGTGCCCTGCTTGCACTCGAATACATCCGTGCTCATGCTGACAGACTCGATATAGACAGCCGTATCTTCGAGAACTACAATCTGCATGTTCATGTCCCAGAAGGTGCCGTTCCAAAGGATGGGCCAAGCGCAGGCATCACGATGGCTACGAGCATTGCCTCTGCCCTGACCCAACGGAAAGTTCGCGCAGGACTGGCAATGACGGGCGAGATAACCCTTCGTGGCAAGGTACTGCCTGTAGGCGGAATCCGAGAGAAGATACTCGCAGCCAAGCGGGCTGGTATCAAGGACATCATCCTCTGCAATGAGAACAAGAAGGACATCGAGGAGATTCCGACAGAGTACCTGAAAGGTCTCACATTCCACTATGCCGCAGACATTCAGGAGGTGCTCGACTTTGCCCTGCTCAAAGAAAGAGTCGAGAATCCCATGACATTTACCTTCGACGAGGAGAAAAAGGATTAGGGAGATGACTTTTCATCTGCAACATACAGACCCGTTATCCAATGCCCGTGCCGGACTCATTACAACCGACCACGGACAGATCGAGACGCCTATCTTCATGCCAGTAGGTACGGTGGGGAGTGTGAAGGGCATTACCGACCGCGACCTGCACGATGAAGTCAAGGCACAGATTATCCTTGGCAACACCTATCACCTCTACCTCCGCCCGGGCACAGAGATACTGGAGAAGGCAGGAGGCCTGCACCGCTTCAATGGATGGGACAGACCTATCCTGACCGACAGCGGAGGCTTTCAGGTGTTCTCGCTCGCAGGCATTCGCAAGTTGACGGAGGAAGGGTGCACCTTCCAAAGCCACATCGACGGCAGTAGGCACACCTTCACCCCCGAAAAGGTGATGGACATCGAGCGCAGCATTGGTGCCGACATCATCATGGCTCTCGACGAGTGTCCTCCTGGCGACAGTGACTACAACTATGCCAAGAAGAGTCTCGCCCTCACCCATCGCTGGCTGGACCGCTGCATCAAACGCCTGGGCGAGACAGAACCCCTCTATGGTTACAGTCAGAGCCTCTTTCCCATCGTTCAGGGCTGCACCTATCGCGACCTCAGGGAACAGAGTGCTGAGTTCGTGGCATCGAAGGGTGCTGACGGCAATGCCATTGGCGGACTGGCTGTGGGAGAGCCGACAGAAGTCATGTACGAGATGATTGAAGTGGTCAATGCCATCCTGCCCAAGGACAAGCCTCGCTATCTGATGGGGGTTGGTACGCCTGCCAACATCCTCGAGGCCATCGAGCGGGGCGTGGATATGTTCGACTGCGTGATGCCAACCCGCAACGGCCGCAATGCCATGCTCTTCACCAGCCAGGGCATCATGAACATGCGCAACAAGAAGTGGGAGGACGACTTCTCCCCCATCGACCCGACAGGAACGGCTTGGGTGGATACCTTCTATAGTCGCGCCTACCTGCACCATCTCTTCAAGGCGCAGGAACTGCTTGCCTTACAGATAGGCAGCATTCATAACCTGGCCTTCTACCTATGGCTCGTTGGCGAGGCACGCAAACATATCATCGCTGGCGACTTCTCAAGCTGGAAGCCCATCATGATTAAACAAGTGACACAGAGACTGTGATGAAGATACCATTTCTCAAACGAATTGACCGCTACATCATTGCTAAGTTCCTCGGAACTTACTTCTTCTCCATCGTGCTGATAATTAGCATTGGTGTAGTGTTCGATTTCAATGAGAACATCGACCGTTTCACAGAGTCGCATGCGCCATGGCGAGCTATCGTCATGCAGTACTACCTGAACTTCATCCCCTACTACGCCAACCTCTTCAGTGCCTTGTTTGTCTTCATCAGCGTCATCTTCTTCACCTCGAAAATGGCTGACGGCAGCGAAATCATTGCAATGATTAGTGCGGGTATAAGTTACCGGCGATTGTTGGTGCCGTATATGATTAGTTCAGCCATCATTGCCGTGATGACCTTCTACCTTGGCGCAGAAGTCATTCCAAGAAGCAGTGTCAAACGTCTCGCTTTTGAGAATACATACAAGAAGCGTGTTAAAAATCCGACCTATGCCGACAAGGTGCAATTACAGGTCGAGCCCGGGGTCATTGCCTATATGGAGCACTTCGATGGCGTAAGCAAAACGGGTATTCATTTCTCACTCGACAAGTTTGAAAACAAGAAGCTTGTCTCACATCTCTCTGCCAATACGGCTGTTTACGACACTCTGAGTGATGTGCGCTACCAGTGGCATCTGAGGAATGTCACTGTGCGTGAGTTAC
>Ga0310690_10006224_pt1 | contig 15784 bp, 20 predicted proteins | sample AusTroGonzalo_MG_2_FD_207661 | JGI IMG/M metagenome (GOLD analysis project Ga0310690, IMG submission 207661) | Bovine rumen microbial communities from tropical cattle in Woodstock, Queensland, Australia - Gonzalo_04 (v2) (version 2) | ecosystem: Host-associated > Mammals > Digestive system >... | reverse complement strand
CACCAGGTTGTTGAATGGAAGCCACTCTCTCTGAATAAATTTCTGGTACTCTTCGGCTGTCATGGGTAGCTTGTCGGTTTCGCCTGCCTTTGTCCTGGCCTCGTACTCCTGAGCCTTCTGGAGCTTCGCGTCGATACCTTCTGGCTTGAGTTTTTCGGCAGCGTCGCGGCTGTCTTCCTCAAACTGTCGGGCCGATGGCTTCAGGGCGCGGGCAATCTTGTAGAGCTTGATCTTGTCGGCGTCAGCGAGCGACGAGAACTTGGCAGCACTCAGCACCATATAGGCCGAGTGTATCATCTTGACTGAGATAGTTACCTTTTTCATCGCTTACTCCTCCCCTGCGTTAGTTCCTTCAATCTGCTCCATAATCTCATCCATAGCATCAAGGGTGTCGAAGTAATCCTGACGACTCATCTCCGATAGGCTATAAGTTGCAGGGTCTTTCGTCCCATTGATAGTAAAATTACCATAAAGCATGGTATAATTACCTTCCTCATCCTTATGGTAACAATTACCACGAATCAAAATTACCTTTCGTGAGGGGTCTTGCAGCGTTGCATCACCCTTAACCAATAGAGTGTCCTCAGAATTGGTGTAGTCGAACTTCTTTCTGATTTCCGATGTCTCAAAAACTAATTTTCCCATAATCTAATACTTTTATAAGTTAAACAATCTTCTTCTCTTCCATACCGAAATAGTCTATAACGTAGTTGATGACGTTATTAACATCCTTTCGGTTCTCTCTCTTAACATCGCTCACCGACACCTTGACCTTACCATCTGAGGTTGTCAGGGCAAACGAAGCGATATAGTCGCCCGGATTACCATCGCCATTGACATAACATCTGCCCTGCACGCTGATGACCTTATCCGTCAGCTCATCCTTAGCAAGCTCTACGACCACATACATCTTATCAATCAGTGTATATGTTGAGGTCGTCACCTTCTGTACTTCCTTAATTACTGCTGCCATAATTATAGATATTTAGCGTTAATAATTAGTGCGACTGAAAGGATAGTCACGACCACCACTAACAGCCATACAACGTCCCATTTACTGCGCTCCTTATAGGGCGCTCCCTGCTGTGTCCCTGCGCCATCATCAAGATGGTCGTTAGTCACTTCATGATTAATTTCTTCCTTCATAACTATATTTTATGTTAAGTTACTATTCAAGTGGCGCTTCCGCATCCTCTATCTGCTGCCATGAGCTCGGCTCAACACCACTTCCATTGCCGCCTGCGCCTATCCAATAGGTAAGGCTCGTATTACGGGTGATATTGACCGTCTGCCCAGCGAAGCTGTAATCACTCTGAGCCCCTACTACGCAACTGCCTAAGTTGATTGATGTAACCACCTGTCCCGTAGAGGCAGGTGAAGCGCTTGGCGACGTGGTTGTGACGATATACACGGTTACATTACTGATGTTCTGCGTCGAGGTGAGGTTGTTAAACACCATAGCATAAAATTCCACAGATGTACCCGCAAGATTCCATGCTGCTGACACGAAGTACTCGATGGTCTGCGTGTTAGGCTTCAGCGTGATATTAATGGGCGATATAACACCCGCTGACATATAGAGCTGTTCGTTGTTTGTTTCGTAATATATAAAAGGTATAAAGCTCCAATTACCCGTCATGTCATAATCAATACTTACATTAATTGACACACTACCCGTCAATCCGATGGTATTACTTGATATTGCTATCACGTAGTTACCCGTCTCACGCCATAATAGTAGCCCCATGCGCATACTACTCATAGGTATACCACCGATGGTAAAATCCTTCAGCGTCAAGTTACGCTCGTCGATAGGTGCATCATAGTCAATCTGTAAGGTCTGCCCCTGTCGGTCGACCCACACGATAGCCCCATCCTGCACGCTGCACGTCCCGATAGCCATCTCTGCGTTGTTATCGTTCTCTGCAAAGTCCTGCAGACGGAAAGGCTGATTGATAGTTCCCTGCGGGCGAAGGTAACGCCAAGACAATTCCCCATTCTTCAGCTTATATAGGAAGCTATTAGGATTAGAAATCAAGCCTGCCGACGTGAACGTTACTATGTCAAGCCCGCATTTTCCATCCGAACCCTTCCACCATGTAGCTGATGATAACCACTTATTGTTGGTTCTGTCAAACTGCCCTGTGATGGTGTCGTTACCATACAGGCGTACTGGCTTATACTTAGAATTACGATTGTATATACCATTAAGGATAATTGTAGCCAAATCATCCGAGTTGTTATAAAACGCCTTCTGTGCGTCGCCAATCCCTACGGGTGCCCTTGTTATTCCGTTGCTATAACTCATTTTTTTCCTCCTTTTCTATGCTATATTAAGTCTCATTTTTAATTCTCTATTTTCTCGCTCAAGGGCGATGATGCGCTGCTCATGGTCTACGAGCTTACGGCTGTTGCTGATAGATGCTACAAGGGCGGCTCTGCTGTCAGCAAAGGACAGAAAGCCCTTGCGGGTAGTGTGGACACTTTCGGGCAGTATTCTCTGCCAATCCTGAGCGATAGAGCCGACCTGCAATCCATCTTCAGGGCGGTCTTTCCAAGTGTAGCGGATAATCCGCATAGACGCTATCTGTTCGATGGGCAGACCATCCATATACTCCACTACATCCTTCTTCCTGATGTCAGACAGAGCGGACACATAGCCCTCCGATTCGAGGTTAGCCACTGAGGTGTTACCCGCTCCTAGGGTGCCGTTAACATGTAGTTTGTAGTTAGGTGAAGTAGTACCGATGCCGACGTTACCGCCATAGGCAATACTGAGATAGTAATTGAGAGTTGAGCTACTTGTGGATGATGTGCCTCTTATACCTAATCCGCTTGAATATGCAGTTAGACCCCACATACCATTATTGTTGCCTGTTGCAGCGGTACAGCGGAAGAAGATAGACGAGTAGCCTCCTGAGTCATGTATGCGGATGCCTTGCGCATAGCCACTCTCACCTGTGATGTTGAGTACTCCTGCATCAATGGTCAATCTGCCCGAAAGTGTGCCACCTGTAAGAGGAAGGAATTGCCCATTAGCCCAAGTCTGTGAAGCTAATAGTGTCTTATCTGCCGTTGCAGATGACGAACCGGGATAATAGACAACATTTCCTGATGTATCAAATCCGAAACTTCCCAACATTCCGTTAGAATTTGAAAACCTGATAACAGAAACCTTTGTGTCTGCCCTATTGACTGTCAACGCACCACCAAAGCTGGCATTTGTAAGCGTACCACCACTCAAAGGTAGATAGTTCCCCGATGCGCCACCACCGACCGAGATATTACCCGTGCCGTAGATGGATTCGCCATTAATCGTCTTAACGTTGGCGGTTGTGAGGATGTTAGCATTGCCCCATTTTAGTGTGCCGTTTGACTTACCTAAGAGGGTGAATTCTGTGCCATACATGTCGCGTGCGAATATACCGAAGTCGCCTGCCTGATTGCCCGCGTCCGCCGACCTGAAGTAAGCGCCTGCGCCATCCTTGTTTTCCCAATCCCAACCAATGTCAATATTAGTTCCGATTGGCATACCAGTGGCGTACTCTGTAAGTTTGATACCGAACTTACGATTGTTATAACCCGCAAAAAACAAATCGCCCGTCAACGTACCACCTGTAAGAGGCAGGTAGTTACCCACGATGCTTGCTGATTCGTTGACCCACTTCTGCGAGGTCGCATCATATACGAGTATCTGTCCGTCTGCGAGGTTGTTGAGAGCCACATCACCCATGTTGGCGAGCGTGAGCGAAACGCTGCCACCACCGCTATTGCCGAGTGCAGAAAGATACTGCTCCGTCCAAAAGCCGAACATGGCCTCGATGCTGGTGATGGTCGAGTCCATGTCGTTGGGGTCAATATCGGTCTGCTGGCCGTTCTCTGTGCCGTGGGCCTGAAACAGCCTGGCGAAAAACTCAATGCTAACGAAATTTTCTTCGACCCATGATTGCTGAGCAAAGCCAGAAAGAAAGGAAGGGTCGAAGTTTCCGCCACCACCACCAACAACGCTTTCGCCGTCGATCATTCTTTGTATTGTATCTCTGCTTAACGACTTCATAATTCAAGTAATGTTAATAATGTTACATCGTCGCGCCACTCATGGCCAAAGGCTATCGGGAAGAGGGTTGTACCATCAAGCGACACCTTTTTCTCTGGTGATATGCTGCCGACATTGGTACCATTGGATAGAACTTCAACGGCCAACCTTCGCTTTGCAGTTGCCCAGAATGCTGTCACGCGGTCTGCCACGTGCTGCTCATGGAACTGAAGCGTAGAACTGCCATTGTGAGACAGTGCGCCCATTCGTGACCCGTCAGCATTCAGAAGTACACCATAGCCGAAATTCATGTCGTTATCGCTGGCATAGATACAATCTGCATTGAAATCTTCACGCACATTGTTGCCGTTTGTCGATTTGTACTCACGAATATCCTTCCTGGTTGAACGTGTGATGCTTGATGGGAGATTCACGACCCTGTACGACTGGAATGAGAACTTCACGTTGAAGTCTGTAATATCGAAACTTTTCTCTCCGCTGATGGCATCAATATCATCGCTACCAAGCAAGTCTATGAAGAGTTTACCAAATAGCCCGTTATCTATATGTATTGAGTTGTTGATACCTGAGAAAGAACCAGACGACACAATGTTTCTGAAGATAGAATCGGCATTACCGATAGTCAATTTGATTGTTGACACGGTGCTACTCCATGTACGGCCATTGAACCACGATGCACTATTCCTGTCTTTTCCGATTCCGAGTCTTACATACATGGTCTTCGTACCAATCTCGTGACCTATCATTGTGCTCTCGTCATCATAAGCCTGAAACTCTTCACCTTGGCGGTAAATCTGGCCATTGAAGGACATGTAACCATTTGAGAAACTATGCTCATAGATGGACTCCATAGATGCAAACGTATTTCCATTGTATGACTTTAGAATCCTTATCACAGGCATTTCTGTTCCATTAGGGTCTCTCAGTGAATCATTCACACGCATCACATTAAATGATGCCTTGCCTGATTCAGCTGAGCCGTTCATAAATGAATCGGAATATGAAAGAAGGTCGTTGGTGTATGCCACATATTTCCCGCTTGGCATAGGTGATGCGTCACCCCACCCTTGATTTTCCATCTTTTCGACGAGTGCGCTTTCGCCAAAGTCTACAATCTCTTCATTGGCACCATTTCCGTCTGCCTTTACGGTTGCCTTATTCGGTCCGCGCTGACGATAGTCATTCTGGTTGGTAGACGCGAAGATGTCGCCACTCAGTGTCACGGTTGGGAATGAACCTCCAGTAGTGCCTGCACTCGTACCGCCGGCCATCGTTGTGAGCTGTGCGCGTGTGAGTGTCAGGAACTGTTGCTCATCAGGATCGTCGGCGCATGTCAGATAGAGTATAGTACCAAATGTGCGGGCCGTCCACCCCCAGAATCGGCACATATCTTCGAGGCACTGATATAGGTTGTAACGAGCAGAAGGGCTTCCGTCATTGTTCTTGCTGACAAAGTTCTGCCAGTCGATACATTTCAGAAGCCAACTCTGTGCATCGGTGTTACCCTGAATCTTGATGGTTGTGATACTTATAGTAGGAATAGACGAAACAATGTAGTTCAGCAGATAGGCGAAGTTCTGAATCAAGGTTTGCTGATAGTTGATGTCGGTGCCTTCCAGAATGGTAAGCGCACACTGCACGGGGAACTCGCGCTCTTGCGGGTTGCCGTAAAGCGTGCCGCTGAAGTTTTGAGCTTGCATGAATCCCTGCCATACGATGTTACCACCTCCGTCTGTCAGTGTCACAGGGCGGTCGGTGTCGGTCATGGGCAACAGGTCCTTCCAGTTGAAAGCCGTTGTGCCATCGGCTGCATAGCCATCATCCACGATGCGCAGATAGCCTGATTGTGTTCGGATAGGAATGAAGCCGTCTTCATCATCGGCTTCCTTAGTATAGAATGGTTGCGTTCCACCTTTCAGCGGTATTGGGTTTCCGCTGTAGGTGGAGTCGTATATGTTCACTTTGTAGAGTGTGTTGCTACGGAGCGAACGGAATGGTATCGTCCAATGTACTGCCATAGTTGTCTTTTATATATCGGCAACTTTATCCGTCCAGGTTTACTCATGTAAGCGGTCCGCTACCCTTGAATATTACAGAACCTTTTCCCAACGAACCTTCTGCCCCTTGGATATCGGCCTGCTGACAGATAGCCGTGCCATATTTGCGTACGCCGCCGATTACGACTGATATGGTGTAGGTCTGTCTCACCTTCAGCAGTCCTTCGAATGGTGCACCAGAAGTCACTAAGTGGTTAAGGCTGATATCCCATTCATCCCGTCCAGCAATATATTCCTTTGAGGTGTTCTGCGTGGATGAAGCCTTCTCCAATAGGTCACACTTTAAACTGACCGAGCACGACTTTGCGGCTGCGATGATGGGTGAGTTTCCAGTGCTGCCGCTATAGATTAAGATGTTTTTGCCTAATACTACTGCCATAACGTTTCTTGATTATAAGTTCTTACCAAACAAAAGTTCTCCGCGCCCTGTGCGCATTCCCCAGCGGTCTATCATCAGAACGACGTCCTCACCCTTCAGTACGCCTACGATCCGACCTGCGCCGTTACCGCCGTTGCCCTGAAGGTTATGTGCCAGCGTGGATTGCTGGGCTTTGTTAAGCACGATTTCCCCGGCATTAAGTCCTATCAAACCGCCATCAGGTCCCATTGCCATGAGGTTATCACCAGAGTATGAGTTGCCCTTAATCTCACCACCATTGGCGTAGCCGGTCAGTGAGTGGATGGTGCTGATGGTTGTAGCCATTGCAGCCGTACCAGCTGCAAGGTATGCAATCCATCCATAAGGACCAAGACTTGATGAAGTGACAGCGGCCTGCGAGAATCCGAGGGCTATGTTAGCGATAGCAGAGAGAACCGTACCAGCGGCCTTTGCTCCTGGATCGTCAATACTTGCAAGAGCATTACCGAGATTAGCAGCAGATTGTGCCGCAAGGTCGAAGGCTTCCTGTTGTTGTTTGGTCACTTCTGCCATCTTCCTCATTGATTCATTATACGGGTTAAAATTTTTTGTGAACTTGGTGAGGTTGGTCAATTCGTCATCAATGCCTTCCAATCCACTTCTGATGTCGCCCGTGTAGGCCGTCCACGCATCGGATGGCCCCATGATATCCTCTGGCTTGATGTTGGCATTCAGCGACTTGGCGAGAATCTTATCGAAGTCACCTATTGACGGTGTGGATGTACGACCGCCACGACTGCCACCACCTCCACCTCCAGAGCCTTGTCTGCCATTAAGTACGCGAACGAGCTGGCGGTCAACCTGTGCTATCTCGTTACTTGTGCGCTCTGCCTGTGCGCCGAGTGCTTGCAAGTCTTTCAGTTCTGTATCCTTCAGGCGACGGAGAGCATCACCGAGTTTTTCCTGTACGCTACCAGGTACGGCTTTCTCATAAGAACCGCCACCTCCGAACATGCCACCGCCATAGTAAACGGTCTCAGTGCCAGACAAAGGAAGATTCTTTAACGACTGATAGCTGCCATAGCTGCCACTGAGGGCCTTGGTGAGATCATCGGCACTGACACCACGTTGGGCTGCTACCTCGGCCACCTTTTTCAGATAGGCCTCTTTCTCCAGCTTCTTGCGCTCTTCGAGTTCCTTCTTATATGCCTCACCAGCGGCTCTCACCGTTTCTTTGGTACCTTTGCCTTCCCGATAGTCAACGATGCTCTCTGTCATACCAGTGCGCGTCTTTTCGACGTTGATCTGGTTGAAGGCGTTGTAGGTGTTCAGGTCGTCGAGGGCATTGTAAGCGTCACGGGCTGCTTGTGTTATCTGGCCGATACGCTGAAGAAAACCGCTAATATCTCCCGTGTTCAGAGAGTCGAGGAATCCTTTGTAAATACTTTCCGATGATTCAACGATACGACCCCATTCATCAAGGCTCTGCTCATTGGCGAAGAAGGCATCCTTTGCCACGTCGAGAGCGGCACTGGTTGCAGCCACACCAGCAGAAAAGAGTTTTATGGCATCAATATTGATGGTGAACTTCTCTTTGAGTTGGCCGAGGAACCCGCCAGTGTTGTTAATACTGTCGCCGATGTTTTTCAGTTCGGAATTGCCATCCTGTATGCGGCCTTTCAGGGTTGTAATCGATTCAGCCAACGCCTTGCCGAATGGAGAGTTTTTCTCTTCATCGGTCAGCTTGTTATATTGTACGCTGAGTTCGGTGAAAGCCTTGGTCATCTCGTTGATGGAGCCTCTGGTGTCCTTGCTGATCGTATCCATCCGGCCCAAGGATTTCACGAAATCAAGGGTTTCGTCTTCTACCACCGACAGGGTGCCGCCAACCTTGCGACATCCCTCTGCGTAGGCTTGCAAGCCTTGCGCGGCTCGCTTGATCTTGGAATCGTATTCGGTCGAATCGACCTTGAGTTTAAGTATTGATTCTGCCATAATGGGGTCTTTTTATTGCAAACAGCTTATGGTCGTGGGTTTACTTCTTCAGATAGTTGTCGATGGCCTGTTTGCGGTTCTGACCGTCGGCTCGGTAGCTGACATGCACCCAATACGTGCCTTTCGAATCGTGCTCCCAGATAAGCTGGTCGAACTCACAATGCGCCTTGATCCATGCGAACCACTTCTTGCCCTTCTGGATGTCACCACCGATGCAGAGGTCTGCCGCCTCACCATTCAGGTGCTGCGAGTTTCGCACACCGCCAACGGCATTGTTTAACGTCTGACAGCGGAATCCACTGCTGATAGGTATCGGCTCCATCATCGCCTTGCGCAATGGTTGTAGTACCATGTGTACTAATGCGCACAGCGCACACACCTCCTGTGTGGATGGTTCGTTCTTGATGCCTCGCGCCTTTGCAGTCGCGCTGGCGGTCATCTCTTCGAGGGTGAAGTTTTTCGAGATTCGGATCATAATGTATCGTTTTTCAGGTTCGATGTCATGCCTGGCGGGGGCGACTCTTGCGGTTCTGATCGCCCAATGCGGCCAAATCCATCACCTTGCGGAGTTTACAATCGGGCACAACGCAGGTCATAGACATGATGCCCTTCAATAGACTCTGTAAGCGTGATATGTCAACACGAAGCTGAGACCGCTCCTTTTCGGATTCGGTCTTCAACTCATAGAACATCTTGGTTAGTTTTTCGACTTTTTCGCGCAGTTCGTCGCGGTCCTGTTTGTAGAAGTCGCGCTCCTGTCTGAGCCCTTCCACCTTGTTGCGAGCGTCTTCCAGATACTCGTTGGCATCGTTCAGCATCTGTTTGTAGAGTCCCTGCATCTCCTTGGCCGCGCCGATCTCTGCCGACTCTGCCTCGGCCTTGGCCTTTTTCTTCTGGTACCGCCATGTGAAGAAGGCTCCAGCACTACCACTGACAAACAGGCCAATGAACGAAATGATTGTTTCAAATGTAATTTCCATTTTTCGATATTTTATAAATCTATAAAACCACGAAAAACGGTTGTGGGTTTACCGTGCTTTTCAAAGAAAAAAAGAGCCAGGGAAGAATTAATATATTAAAACTAAAAAAAAGGAAGTAATTTGTTCCCTGGCTCAAAAAAAACACTTTGTATTGTCGCTGGCCCTCACGGGCGTTTTCCTTATCACGTCGGTGAACAATCTCTGCGATGTCCTCGCCGACAAACACGATGATGACAAAACAGCAGTATCGCCACCGCGCACGTTATCACTATTCCTTTCATCATAGATTATTTCCTCCATAGATTTACTTGGGCACCGACACCCACGTAGATGTCGGGCTTGCGATTGATAACTCCATAGCCTGCACCCGCCTGAATGCCAACGGTGATCAGTGGCGACGGCTTCACGATGGTCTTCGTCACGGTCTCGGTTATCGTCGGCAGTCTGAGGTCGATGCTGTCAAGGTTCGGCTCGTAGCCGCTCACCCACGCCGTATAGAGCGAGTCTTCATACCGCTTCTGATAGATGGGCACGGGAATGTCTATCGAGTCGTGAATCGTGTCGTACTTGAATTCGGGGTATGGGATGCGCAGATATACCACGCGCCCCGTGTTGATCGTTTCCGCTGGAAGCGGCTGATAGATGGTGGTGTCGCGCCAGATGGTGTCGCGCTCGATGACAATTGATGGTGTGCGCTGATTGAAGAAGAGTACCAGCGCGGTTACTGCTAATATGAATAGCAGTGCTTCGATGATGTAGATGGTCTTACTCATATTTCATACATTCTAAGTTCTTTCATTTTCCATTTGCGGGCTTTCAGTCGCTCCAGGCGTGCGCCTCGGCTGTCGCGCCAGTCGTTGCCAACCATAAAGATGGCATCGCATTGGCGCAACAGCCGCAGATCGTACCAGAGCGTCAGCCTGTAGCCCAGCAGCCGATAAAGCCACGGGTGGCGGGCAATGATGGTGCGGGCGGGGTTCACGACGCTGTAGCCCTCCCACGTCAGGGTCGCATCGCACTCCGCAAACCGCTGCCGCCATGTGTCAGGCGTGAGGCCCGACATCTTTCCAGAGAGATATACTTTCATTATTTCTCGATTTTTGATTCTGATAGATTAAAACAATACAGCGCGTCGATGAGGGCGTGGACCGGATCGACCTTCTGCGTGGGTGTCGCCTTCAACACCTTGCGATTTCCGTCGCGGCTCTCTTCGATCACTGCGTTCCCGAAGCACCACGGCCACAGCGGACTCTCCGAAAAGTAGAGCCACGGCTTGGGCGACAGCATCATGTGCTCAAGGTCGGCAATCAGGCCGTTAAATACCATGAACGTCTGCGCCACGCTCACCACCATCTGCTCGATGGTCGCGCCGTCGATGCCGAGCGATTGCAACCACGCCTTCAGGGTGTTGATGGGCTGTTTCGACTGCGCGGGGTCGTACCCGAAATAGGTCATGTTGATGCCCTGCTGATTCTTCACCATCAGGTCGTTGATGGCATAGTCGGGGTTGAACACCTCACCAGGGCACACCTTCAGCCATCCCTGCTCAATCCACTGCTCATACAGCGGGCGGTTGGGCGAATCCTTCATGGTCGATTCAAGCACCCACGCCTCGCAGTCTGCAAAGAAACGGCCCTCCATCGTGTTGCTCGGTTTGTAGTCAACACTCAGATAGCAGATGGCGAAAAGGTCGTCTCCATGACTGAAGTCGAGACCAACGAACGTCTGCCACCCGTCTTTATAGAGATAGTCGGTCATGCGTTTCGGTCGCTGCAATGGGCGCACACGGTCGCCCTTGATCCAGTGTGTGATTTTGCCCGTCTGATAGACGTTGAACAACTTGGCCACGCACTCGGCGAATTTCTGACCGCCTTCGTTGCGTGCTTTCTCCATCTCGCGCTCGTAGAAGTCATATTGCACAACCAAACCAAGCATCGGATTGATTTTCCGTCGCATGGCGTGCGAGGTCAACAGGTACTGCTCATCCTCGCGCTCGTATTCGTCAGGCTCCAACAGCAGACACATAGTGCCGTCGTTGGTCAGCGTGGGTTGCATCGTTCCGGCCTCGTACTCATGTTCGTAGAGTAGCATATTGTGGAGCACATCCAACTTCTCGATGAATGGCCCCGTGGTGATGGTGCCCGCCGTGGTGGTGCCGAATGTGAGCGGCTGTCGGCGTTGTCCCATTGACGACTGGCAGACGTTGATGTGCGCCAGCATGTCGCTCTTGCCGTTAATATATGGCGAACTACCCAATTCGTCCCAGTCGAGCAATTCAGTATTGGTACCATCAGGAGCCTTACCGCCACCCGTCAACGGCATCACCTTCGAGTTACGCACGTCGCGCTGGAACATCTCGCGCCACTCCACAATCGTCTTGGTCATGCGGAAGCGGTCAATGCCGTCCTGATCTTTCGACACCTGGCCGAGCATGAACTTGGTGCGCGAGAAGAGGATGTCGCTCTGGTCTTTCGTCATCGCCAGCGAATAAATCTCGCTATTGAAGTCGCCAAACAGGAAGAATATCACCTGAATGTAGGCCGATAGTCCCGTCTTGTCAATCTTACGGGGGCCATACATGATGAACTCGTTGATGAGTCGGCGGAAGTCCCAGATGTAACCGTCGCGCTCACGTTCTGATGACAGCAGCTCAGCCTTCGTGCCCGCTTCGACGTGGGTGTTGAACCACGCCATGAAGCCGAACACAGAGGCCAAGACGAATATCTGGAACGGTTGCCAGCGATACACCTTTGCGCCGCTCGTGCTGGGCAGCTTCAGACCGCCAGACACGTATCGCCACATCTTGCCATCGCGCTGCCATGTGCCCTCGCGGAGCTTGATGACAAAGCGCACAAACTTGGCGTTGAAGTTGTACGTCTGGAACATGCGCAGGAACTTGGCACCGCACAGCACCTCCCATCGGTTGTGGCGGTCGTTCTCGTCGCCAAACTCCACGCTCACGTTGGTGGTCAGGTCGTCGAAGTATTCAGCCAGCCGGTAGTCGATGTCGTTCAGTTCCTTGCGTATCTCAGCCATGTATCGTTTTCGCAACAGGTCGATGTCGCGCTGCTTGGCGATCTGTGAATCTTTCAGTTTTTCACTCATAGTCATTTACATTTCTGGCACGTCGTTCATCGTGCCCTGTACCTCAATAATTCGGCTCATCAGTCCGTCCTTCTGAGCATTCACGCCCTTCTTCGTATCCTCTTTGACTTTCGACGGGGTGGTCGAGTAGTTCAGTCCCAGGGCCTCGAATTGCATCAGCAGCGTGCGCTGCAACTTGTCGTAGTGCGGCAGCAGGGGGTGCGCCTCGAACTTCTTCTGTCCCGTGGAGCCGTCGTTCCAGCCGACCAACTTGCGCTGGCCGTTGCACAGCTCGTCCTGAATCTGGTCAAGCATCACCTCATTCATGGCCGTTGCCCTCACCTGTGGCACCAGCCACGCCTCCATCTTTGCGCCCGTGCGGGCCTCAATCATTTTGCGCAGCTCCAGTTCGTAAGCGTGCTCCGTCTTTTGTTTTGCCATACGTCAATCCTCCTTTTGTTTAAATCGTTCAAACTCTGCCTGAGTCATTATCTGTTCGCCGCAGCCACAGCGCACGGCAATCATCATGTCCTCCTCTGCCTCGTACCATTCACCATCACTTGCACGATAAGGGCTGCCCTTCGGCACGTTCAGCACTTCATTGAAATGGTGAATCCAAACGTTCTCGTTTTTAAGAAAAGCACGGAAGCCGTCGGATAGTCCGTGCCTCAGTTCGTCGCAAGCCTCCGTCAAGTCACTGACCTCGCTTATCTTCTGCTCCATCAGCCTTGCAGCACCATTCACGAAGCACCGCACAACAACATCCACTTGCATCTCTATCAATTTCGGGTCGTGACGCATTCTCTCAACAGATTCCTCCGTGATATGGTGGTTATACCCACACTCCTTGCAACTCATCTCATACGGCATCCACGACACCGACACGCTAATGTGTCTGGCTTTCGGTCGCCCCTTCTCGTCGTATATCGTCTGCCATCCTATGCTGGCACACAATAGTATTGCTTTGTTCATAGTTCCTTAAATCGTTGTAATTTTGAATTAAAATCCCCGATTCGTAGGTTTTCTACAAATCGGGGTGCTCAAATGTGAAAGTTTCACGTTTACAGCTTCAGTCCGTCGGCGGTCGGCTCAATCTTGTCGCCCGTCGAAGGGTCTTTGCTTGATGGGTAGGGGTTCTCGGCGTTCAGTCGCTTCAAGTCCATGCCCAGCCACATGACAGCCTCCTGAAGTTTCGTGATGCAGATGCTTCGCTCACGGCTCGGTGGCAGGTTCTTCAATTCCTGAATCTTTTCGTCCAGGTCTTTTCTCAGTTGCTTGTTCGCAACAATTTCTTGTGTTCTATCCATAATTTAAAAATATTAAACCCGATTTTCGGGTGTTTTTCGCTTAATATGTAAATAAATGGAGAAATAAGCAGGTTTGCGGTCTGCTTGATTCTCTCTTTGCTTATTCCTTTGGCCTTGTCGGTCGTGCAGGGGGATCGTCGGTCACCGTCCAGCGGCCGTCGTAGTCCTCGCAGAGCCATTGGCCTTCGTGAGCCTTGACGTAGCGGCCTTGCTCGTCCCAGTCGTAAAGCAGATAGCACAGCGTGCCATCCGCCTCCTTGTGACACGAATACACGCAGGGGAGTCGCATCAGGTCGGTGACGTGATGGCCTACGTGGATGGCTTGTTTCACTTTCTCAAACATTTTTGTCGTTTTTATGGGTTTAACTTTTTCGATGTCTGATGGCTGAGGGATGATGTCAGAGGTCGAAGAGTGATGCCTGTACCTCGTCGTAGTTATACACCAGCAACTCTTGTTTGCGTCGGAGAGTAGTGCGGCAATTATTGGCGACGGTCATCATCGAGTCGATGGCGACTACCTTCCAACCGAACTTGTTCACCGACTCACGCAGTTGGTCGTTCCAGAAGTGCGAAAGGATGAACTTGCCCTTTAACATCGAGAGCGTTGTCAGCAGAATGTCGAAGTCCTCAGATGTGAAGCCTCTGTAGTGCTGCTGCTGACATCCGACATACGGAGGGTCGAGATAGAAAAACGTATCGGCCGAGTCCCTTTGCTCGATGACTGTCACGGCATCCCTGCAGGATATTTGCACCGTCGCCAGTCGGTTGTGCAGAGCCTCGGTGAATGTCGTGCGCTTGGCCTCCAGCATACGAGGTGTCGAAGCCGCATTATCCCACTTCCATCCGCAGTTAGGCGACGCGCTGTAACTCATGTTACACATCACCCACACCGACCAAGCCACATCCAAGTCCGACACATCTGCCGCCTTGTGTTCACCCCTTCCGTAAAAGATGCGCCGCGCCCGAAGCCATTCCGACTCCGAGCAAAGCGTCTGTTGCACCTTCGCCTGCAGGCTGTCAAAATTGTCAACTACCTGGCGATAAAATGTTATCAGTCTTTCGTCGTGGTCGTTGATGACCTCCACCTTCGACGGCCACTTGCTGAAGAAAACGGCACCACCGCCGAAGTATGGCTCGCAATATATCTTGTGTGGTGGCATCATGCTTAATATCTGCTTGCACAGACGCTGCTTTCCTCCGTAGTATGTTATCGGGGTTTTCATAATTCGTTTAATTAGTGGTCTATCTTATCCCCTCAAAGTATTCGCCAAGAGGATCATCCTTCACGTAGTTGGGCAGTGCCTCGGTAATGTCCGCCAGGCACTGCGCTTTAATCTGTTTAAGTTCGTCGAAGGCGGTCATAATGTTAAGTGAAGAATTAGAGGTCTTTCACCTTGTCGTAGCACAATGTCTCCTACCATTAATTCGTCTAATTTCATACGCAATCCTTTCCGTGTCGTTTAATGTAGTTGGGCGTCTGCGCTTCCATTCCTTGTCGAAATCCTTGATGAATTGCTCGATGTCCTTCTTGAAGTCGGCAAACAGTTCGTCGTTCTTGTTAACAGGATAGAATTGGTGCAAGTCCCAACTCTTTTGATAGTCCTCATGGTCGTACACGTCCATGATCGTCACGTAGATGCTTATCTCAGGTTCTCGCACGACACCGCCGAATATCGCGCCGCTGTCATGCAACAGATGCACATACACCGCCATCTTTCCTGCCGCTTTTTTCTGAAGGCTTTGAATCTTCGTCAGATACGCCAGCATTTGTTCGCGGGTACAATCGCCGTACTCGTTCATAATCTCTTTCTTCGTCATAGTTCCTTACCATTTGATTGATTTCTTGCGTTTCAGCGTCTTGCCGCATACTTCGCAGTATATTTCCGTTATTCGCACCTTCACCGTGTGCCAGCGTTTCTTCGAGCGTCCCTTGTTGGTCGTTCTGA
>Ga0310690_10006223_pt1 | contig 15785 bp, 12 predicted proteins | sample AusTroGonzalo_MG_2_FD_207661 | JGI IMG/M metagenome (GOLD analysis project Ga0310690, IMG submission 207661) | Bovine rumen microbial communities from tropical cattle in Woodstock, Queensland, Australia - Gonzalo_04 (v2) (version 2) | ecosystem: Host-associated > Mammals > Digestive system >... | reverse complement strand
TGACAACGGTGGTGGTGACAATGGTGGTGGTGACAATGGTGGTGGTGACAATGGTGGTGGTGACAACGGTGGTGGTGACAACGGTGGTGGCGACAATGGTGGTGGAACTACTCCTCCATCTGTTAAGGGCGAAGTAGAGGTGAACTTCTCAGTAAATGACGAGAAGGAAGAAGATGACTATATCGCAACTAAGCTCTCTATTCATATCCGTGCTCTCACTGATGTAGAGGTATTCATCCCAGTTCAGCAAATCTATTACTGCGACAAGGACGATATGGCAATCGTTTTGAACCACCAGCTCGATCCTAACTATCAGTATTCTAACCCAGGTCAGTCATCTATCGAAAATGGCTTCAGTTACACATATACCGTTGCAGGTGAATACGTAAAGGATAATGAGACACTGACTGCAAACGAGAAAATCCTCATTACCGTGAAGTACGAAGAAGGAGGTATCCGCGTTACTACTACAGGTGTTACTCAGGCCGCTATCGACTATCTCCGTTACAAGTATAAGGATGGTATCACTGTAGAGGTATGGAACTATTTCAACAGCGAGATTCCATCTGGAGAAGACGGCAAGGATAGAACTCCTGTCACTCGTACAGACCTCAAGCCAATGTTCGACGCATCAACAGTTAAATTCTCTGCTAATCCTCAGTATTATGTCAACGCATTCGCAATGCTGTATGACTACAAGAAGGAAGACATCCATGTTTACATGAAACCAGAGGATGGCAAGCCTTATCTGTTGAATGTAGTAAGAAATGCAGAAGGTCATGTAATCAGCGAGACTCCAACTGACAATTTGCTTGCCCGGAAGTATTGGGTAGCTGATGCTGAAGGCAACTTCGTAGATTTTGTTGGTGAGAAGAATGCATGGGATTGCAAAGTGACACCTCCAAATGCTTATTCAGTTGTTGCCACAAATACAGGAGCTAACCCTGCAAACTGGAATGTAATCTACGAGAAGTAATTCGTAACACCTTATTATATATAAGAATGGCAGGTAGCACACAGCTACCTGCTGTTTTTTCTCAGAAAATGATGGTGATTAAACTTTTTTTTGTATCTTTGCAGGCAATAATGTAGAATATTAAAACAGTTCCGGATATGAGAATCAAAAGAATATGCTGTTTGCTGGTGCTGGCAATCTCATTGTCGGCTTACGCACAGGAAGTGAAGATGCCTGTGCTGGACATCCATTTTGATGCAACAATTGTCAAAGGTATGCCATATACCAATGGAACCATGAAGCTGACAGATGAAGAGGGCAACGTGGTTGAAATGCCAGCCAAGTTCAAGACTCGTGGTGCGACGGCTCAGCAGTATATCATGAAGCCTTCGCTCAACATGAAGCTACGTTCTATCGATTATGAGGAAGAAGTGGACAGCGCCCTCTTAGGGATGCGCTCCTGCTCATCTTGGATTCTCGACGCGATGGCTATTGATCGTATCTGTATGCGCAACAGAGTAGCATTCGACATCTGGAACGAATTCTCACGTCTGCCCTACGAAACCAACTTCGACAGCCGTAACGGCACAGAGGGGCGATTCGTAGAAGTGTATATCAACGATAAGTACTACGGCATCTATTGTTTGTCCGACCGCATCAACCGCAAGTTGCTGGACTTGAAGAAGGTAAAGGAGGTTGATGGTGGCGAGATGTTGGTGCGTGGTGTACTCTACAAGAGTGGCACACAGAGCATTAAGAACCAGAATGAGTCTGGCTACAATGAGGACTATACGGCATGTGTGGTTGAATGGCACAATGCTTGGGAACTTACTTTCCCTGAGGACTATGCCAGTGAGGCTGTATGGAAACCCCTCCAAGATGCCATCCTTAAGGGAAGATCAGTTGCTTATGTAAAAAAATACTTCTTCCTTGAGAATCTCGCAGATTTTCAGTTACATGTGATGGCATTGGCTATAGCAGATAACTGGGGTAACAAGAACCACTTTTTATCTGTACGTAATATCAATAAGGATATTAATGCCACAGATCCTGATGATGCCAATCGCAGACGTTTCGTCATCACTCCTTGGGACCTCGACACCAGTTTAGGAGGTAACTACAGGGGTGCTTGCTATGATGGTAAATATGAGGAATTCCCCTTGGAGATCTTCACTAAAAGCGCTCCATATCCTATTGATTGCTTATTGGAAGATGCGCAGTACAAAGCCATCCTCAAGCAGCGATGGATTCAAGGACGTCAAGGTGCCTTCTCTATTAATTCCATCAATCAGAAATTGGCAAAATACCGTAATCTCTTTATCAAGAGTGGTGCTTGGCAACGAATGGTTGACCGCTTTGGTGTCACAGACAACGGCCCTATGCTGGTAGACGACCTCGCAAAGGAAATCGACCTCATCGAGAAGTGGTACGAGCAGCGTTTCCGCGAAATGGATGAGTATTTTGGCATCGCAGACGGTATAGAAGAGATTGAAAATGGTCAATGGCCAATGGTTAATGGTCAATGGTATGACCTCGATGGTCGTAGAATGGTCAGTGGATACAGGAAAGGTATTATTATCCTGAACGGCAAGAAGTATTTCGTAAGATAAGATGACAGACAATCGTAATTCATTCAGTAGCTCCATGGGGTTCGTGCTTGCGGCAGCTGGTAGCGCAGTAGGACTGGGCAATATCTGGCGATTCCCCTATCTGGCAGCTCGCGATGGAGGCGGTTTGTTCCTCTTGATTTACATTGTGCTGGCACTTACGTTTGGTTTCACCTTGCTGATTACTGAAATTGCCATCGGACGACGCTCGCAGCAAGGCCCGCTGACAGCATATAAGTTCTTTAACATGCGATGGGGATTCATAGGCCACTTGTCTTTCATCGTGCCTTGTATCATCTATCCCTACTATTGTGTGATAGGTGGATGGGTACTGAAATACTTCTGTACTTACGTCACCTTCCAAGGGCAGGATGCCGTACAAGACGGATTCTTCTCTCAGTTCATCACTGCTGAATGGACACCTGTTCTCTTTATGCTGATATTCGCTGCCCTCTGCTTTCATATTGTCTACAGAGGGGTGGAGAAGGGCATCGAGAAGTACTCACGCATCCTTATGCCAGCATTACTGATTATCATCGTGTTCATCAGCATCTACTCTCTCTTTATCTCACATACAGATGAAGACGGAACCACACGTACAGGTCTGCAGGGAGCCGCCATTTATTTCATTCCTAACTTCGATGGCATCACCCTCAAGCGATTCCTGATGATTGCAATGGACGCAGCAGGCCAGCTGTTCTATTCGCTCTCAATAGCGATGGGCATCATGGTGGCATACGGCTCGTATATGAAGAAAGATGTGAACCTGGGGAAAGCAGTTGATAACATCGAGATTTGCGATACCTTGATAGCAGTCTTAGCTGGACTTATGATTATCCCAAGTGTCTATGTGTTTATGGGTACAGAGGGAATGTCGGCAGGTCCAGGACTGATGTTCGTAGCCCTGCCAAAGGTGTTTGATTCGCTCGGTATCTTTGGCCCAATCCTTGGCATCCTGTTCTTCTTGATGGTACTCTTTGCGGCACTTACCAGTGCTGTGTCCATCCTCGAAGCCTGTGTGACAAGTGTGATTGACCGCTTCCACTGGTCTCGCCGCCGCTCTGTCTGCATCTTGGCAGCCTTAGGAGCCTTATTCTCCCTCTTTGTATGCCGAGGATACAACGATCTCTACTTCGAGTACACCCTGCCCAATGGTGCTGTAGGCCAGATCCTTGACATTTTCGACTATGTCAGCAACAACGTACTGATGCCATTCCTGTCCATCTGCACTTGTCTGCTCATCGGATGGGTAGTGACACCAAAGTTGCTGGTGGGCGAAATGCGACTTAATGGCTATAGTTTCCATCGCAAAACCATGTATGTCATCATGCTCAAGTATGTTGTGCCCGTCATCATGGGTGTCCTCCTGCTTGGAGCTTTTGGACTTTATTAAAAGAAATAGTAAATTGTAAATCGTTAAATAGTAAATATAATGGTGATTAAGCGCAATGTTCTCCTCAACCCAGGTCCAGCCACCACAACAGATTCTGTGAAGATGGCACAGGTAGTGCCTGATATCTGTCCTCGAGAAAAAGAATTTGCAGGATTGATGAAAGGGTTACGTGCCGATCTGCTGAAGGTGGTTCACGCACCAGCAGACCAATACACCTCAGTACTCTTCTGTGGCTCAGGCACCATCAATATCGACATCTGCATCAATTCTCTTGTTCCTGAAGGAAAGAAGATACTGGTAGTAAATAATGGTGCTTACAATACGCGTGCGGTAGAGGTTTGCCAGATGTATCATATCCCATATATCGACCTTAAGTCCTCTGTCTTCGAGCAACCTGATTTGGCACAAGTAGAACAAACGCTGAAGGAAAACCCAGATGTTGCTGTGGTATATTGCTGCCATCATGAGACCGGCACGGGTATCCTCAACCCCATTCGAGAGATTGGAGCATTGGCTCATCAATACGGAGCGATCTTTATCAGCGATACGACTTCGTCATTAGGTATGATTCCTTTGGATGTAGAAAAGGATAATGTGGACTTCTGTATGGCATCTGCTCAAAAGGGATTGATGGCAATGTCGGGGCTGAGCTTCATCATTGGTAAGACAGACATCATCAAGGCCAGCAAGAGCTATCCCACACGTTCATACTACTGCAATCTGTATATGCAGTATGAGTATTTCGAAAAGACGGGCGAGATGCATTTCACACCTCCTGTTCAGACCATCTATGCTACGATTCAAGCTCTGAAAGAATATTTCGAAGAAGGCGAAGAGGCAAAGTTTGCCCGCCATAGAGCCGTATACAAAGCCATCCATGCAGGATTGGACAAACTGGGATTGGAGACTGTCATCGATCCTAGCATCGAATCAGGCTTGGTAGTATCTGTAAAATATCCAGACAACCCCAACTGGAGTTTCGAAAAGGTACACGACTACTGCTACGAGAGAGGATTCACCATCTATCCTGGCAAAATCAGTACTACCAACACCTTCCGCCTCTGTGCCTTAGGAAAGATATATCCAAAAGACATCGAGGACTTCTTCGTTGTATTCAAAGAAGCCCTCGAAATGGTAAAGTAGGCATTAAAGCATATAGCGACAGTCAACAACTGGCTTTTGCGTCAGTTGTTTGACACTCGCAAACTCTGGCCATGCTGTGGTGATGACCAACACATCTGCCTGACGAATCAACTCGTCATAGCTATTGGCATAACCGATGGCCAAATCGGTATAATAGCGCTCGAATTCTTTCTTGGCGACAGGATCATATCCTGAAATGTTGGTATAACCAAGAAGCCGTAGTTCACGTATGATTTTTGCGGAAGGAGTATCACGTACATCATCGCTGCCTGGCTTAAAAGACAAACCGAGAATGCCAATGCTTCGCTGTTTATCTGTTCCAACAACACGTGACACCTTTTTGGCGATTTGAGCAGGCATCTGGTCATTGATGCTGATGACATTCTTGAGAATCTGAGCATCGAATCCTGCCTTGTTTGCTACAGCATAAAGGGCGTTAGTATCTTTTGGTAGGCAATAGCCGCCATATCCGCAACCAGGATATACATAACTTGCCATCGTGGCACCACCCCATCTTTTATCTTCATGGAGGATACGGAATGCCTCTGCCACATCGATGCCACCAATGGTATCAGCTACAAGGCTCATCTCGTTGCTATAACTGATAAGTGTAGCAAGGAGCGTATTCGACAAGTACTTAATAAACTCACTGGTATTTAGTGAAACACAATGAATCGGTTCCTGAACTGTGGCATACACCTTTCGGAGCACCTCAGCGGAACGTTCATCACTGACACCAAGGACAATGCGGTCTGCTTTGATAAAGTCATCCCAGCAATGTCCTTCACGCAGGAATTCCGGATTATTAGCAACACCTATATCTTGACCTACGTTGAGTCCCTTCCCTTCCAGATAAGGAATAATCTTATGCGAAGTGGTAGACGGAGGAATCGTAGACTTAACGACCAGCACCTGATACTTATCTGTAGGTCGAACACTCAGTGTCTGGTCAAGGGCGCTGAAAAGATAGGTGAGATCAGCCTGTCCGTCTTTACCATACGGTGTTCCAACGCAATAATAGACGCAATCGCTTTGTTTGACTGCTTCTGCCAAATCATTGATACCAATGGGATGGAAACGCTTACCAAGATGACGTACTAATGCCTCATCAAGACCTGGTTCGAGAAAAGGCAATTTCTCTCCTTTAATAATGGCTAGTCGATCGTCATTGATTTCTACCCCATAGACGGTATGTCCATACTCTGAAAAGCCTAACGATGTCGTCAGACCCACAAACCCCAATCCAAATACTGTGATTGTCATATTGTTGTTGATTTGTTTTTTCCTACTCTTCTACCATTTGTATTCAGCCTCATTACTTTCCTTGAGATACTTCAGGAAACGTGACACGCCCTCTTCGACTAAGATGGTGGGATTGTAACCCAACAGTCTGCGAGCTTTGTCAATACATGGGCATCTGCGCTGTGGATTGTTCGTGAGATACTCCTTATCTTCTGAGACTGCATAACGTACCTCTCCCTTGTATCCGAAGATATCACGACCTGCTTCGACGTATATCTGTGCTAACTGAGCAATGGTGATTTCTGGTTTCTCGATACCGATATTGAAATAATCATATTGCCCGTGTAACAGAATCTTGAAGTAACCGCAAACACTATCGGCAATGTAACAGAACGTACGTGTCGGTGTTCCGTTGCTGAGAATCTCGATGTCTCTATTTTCCATAATAGCTAATGCGAAGTCAGCAGGCACGCGCTTGTCGCCAACACGCATACCTGGACCATAGTTGTTGAATGGGCGTGCTACACCAATAGGCATGTTGTATTTCTGCGCAAAGAGCATACACATTGTCTCGCCAAAGCGCTTCGATTCATCATAGCATGCACGGGGGCCTGTTGCACAGACATTGCCATTATAATCCTCAGACGTTGGCACATGTGCTGGGTCTGGGTCGCCATAAAGCTCGCTGGATGAGAAAAACAAGAATCCTTTGATATTACGTGTGGAATAAAAGTCAAGTAATGAGCGTAGTCCCCAGATGTTGGCATCTAATGTCTCAATGGGGTACTTGCGGTAGAACATTGGTGAAGCGATAGAAGCCATGTGGATGATGAAATCTGCCTCAGCAGCCCCTTCTATATCAGCAATGTTGTCTTTGATAATGTCGAACTTGCGAAGCACTACTTTAGGATTCCGTTCTAATTCTTTAATCCATCCAGGTTGCCCCAACATGAAGTTGTCAAGGCCAATTATTTTCTTAATGCTCAACTCTTCGCTCTCTGCCGCAAAGAATTGCATCATATAATATCCTAAAAAACCAGCACAACCTGTGATAAGCACGGTAGAACCGCAGAATTTAGCACGCTCTTCCGCAGAAAGACCATTGAGCGTGTGTTTGATGTCATTTTGTAAGATGTTCATTTTAATATTTGTTTATTTGATGTCTTATATCGTAAGTCGCCATGGTGCACGATTCTCGTCCCACATCTTATTCAACAATTCTCGGTCACGGACGGTGTCCATACACTGCCAGAAACCTTCATGACGGTAGGTAATCAACTGTCCCTCTGCTGCCAGATGTTCCAATGGTTCTGCCTCAAAAGTTGTCAAGTCGTTCTCTATATAGTCAAATACCTTGGGACTAAGTACAAAGAAACCACCGTTAATCCATCCTTGATTCACTTGAGGTTTCTCCTTGAAAGAACGTACATAGTCCTCAGAATCGATTTGCAGTTCACCAAAACGAGCTGTAGGATGTACTGCTGTCACCATTGCCAAGCATTTTTTCTGATGATAACGGTTTACCAACTCGCTGATATTCACATCACTGACGGCGTCACCATAAGTCATCATGAAGTCCTCTTGTCCTATGTAATCCTTCAGTCTAAGCACACGTCCGCCCGTCATTGAGGCAGCACCTGTATCAACAAGCGTCACTCGCCAATCGCGAGCATGTTCATTGATATACTGAATGGATCCACTGCTCAAGTCAATAGTGAAGTCGTTGTTACGGGCATAGTACTGCAGAAAATAATCCTTGATAACCTCACCCTTATAGCCTAAAGCCACAATAAAATCTTTGTAGCCATAATGAGCATAGTGGTTCATGATATGCCATAGGATTGGTTTGCCGCCAATTTCTACCATAGGCTTTGGAATCTGTTTTGTGTATTCAGACAGACGAGTACCGAATCCTCCGGCTAATATGATGGTCTTCATAAGCTATTGATAAGTTTACAAATCAATTGAATGTCATCCTCACTCAGTTCTGGGTGCATAGGAATGGAAATGATACGAGAGTAAACCTCATCGGTAACAGGCAACTCTACATCCTCATGGAAAAGGGTGAGATGATGATTAGGAGCATATTGGATGCCATATTGGATGTCATTGTCCTTCAACTTCTGCTCTAACAGGGGACGCTTGCCTTCAAGTATTTGCAGAGCAAAGATGTGGGGAACAATCTCATGTTCGTAATCCATCTTAGTTAGTTTGACATAAGTCGTATCCTTTAGCAATTCACTGTAGCGCTGGGCAATGTATCGGCGTCGTGGAGCAAACTCTTTTTCAAATCGAGAAAGCTGAACCTGACCTATAGCGGCAAAGATATTACTCATGTGATAGCGATAACCTTGCTCAACTACATCAAAATTCCAACTGCGTTGTCCTGCATAACGTTTCTCTGAATCTTTCTGTACACCCAACAAACGGGCATCACTTGCTTTTTGGATAACTTCCTCATCAGTTGTAAAAATAGCTCCTCCTTCACCTGTGGTGATATTTTTGATGCCATCAAACGAGAAGCAGACCACATCTCCAAAAGAACCGATCTTCTGCCCTTGACAAGTACAACCAAAACTATGGGCAGCATCTTCCACCAAACGTAAACCATGTTTAGAGGCAAAAGCCTGATAGTCTTTAGCCATACAACAATTGCTGGCATAATAGACAGGCATCATGGTTGTGGTATGGGGGGTGATACGCCGCTCGGCATCTTCCAGATCGAGTGTCAGTGTATCAGGGCGAATATCACAACTGACGGGTTTGCACCCAGCAGCCCTGATGGCTTGATAGGTAGCCACAAACGTAAACGATGGTACCAACACTTCGTCACCAGGCTTAGTCACAGCTTGAATTGCCAAATGCAATGCTGCCGTTCCACTATTGACACAGATGGCACGACGGCCACCTCCAATGTACTGCTCCAATTGGTGCTCAAACTCACCTACAGTGGCTCCCATGCCCAAGTAGCCAATGTCTTCAATGACATGTGCTACAGCCTCAGCTTCGGCCTTTCCTACCACAGATTTAGATAATCTAATCATAAAGACACTTTTTACGCTACAAAGTTACAAAAAAAAAGAAGATTAAAGAATGAAAAAACTAAAAAAACAAAATAATTATGAATTATGAATTAAAATTATGAAACTTTAGTTCGCCGTAAGGCAATTATTTTGTATCTTTGCACCAAATTATTACTGGAACAATGGCTGATTATAAAATTGAAGACATACACCAACGTATTTTGAACATTCTGGTTGTGGTTGATAAGGTCTGCCGCGAACATGGTATACGCTATTGGCTTTCCGACGGAACGATGTTGGGAGCTGTGCGTCATGGTGGTTTCATTCCTTGGGACGATGATGCCGACATAGCCATGCCACGTCCTGATTTTCAGCGGTTCATTGAGCACGGTTCAGAATGGTTGCCAAAGCCGTTTGAGTTACAGACATTCGAATTAGATGAAAACAGCAGCTGTGCACTTCTGAAAGTGGTAGATGGTAGTACCACACTCATTGAACGATGGGCACTCAATCAGATTGGGGGCGTATATATTGACGTATGTCCTATTGATGGCATTCCTGCACAACGATGGCGTCGTCGTCTGCGCATCGGACTGGTTCACATGGTGAAGACTTGGGTGTATCTGCGTAATCGAGACCCGTATAAACGTGGCCATGGCTATACTTCATGGCTGCCCCGACTGCTACAAGCCACTGTAAAGAATATTACCCTACAGCGATTACAGAAACGTATTCAGACGGCATACGATTACGAGACAGCACCGCTTATTGCTGACTATGATAGCGGTGACCGTAGCACCATGCCTCGTGAGGTAATGGGAACACCAACACCAATCATGTTTGAGGGACATGAACTATTGGGGGTTGAACATCCTGACACTTACTTGAAACACCTATATGGTGATTATATGAAGTTACCGCCCGAGGGTCATCGTCGTATTCATGGGTTCGACTATGTGGATTTTGACCATTCGTATCATGACTATAATGATACCAGAGTTTTCAATTAGGTTGCACATTTCATGCTCATCTCTGTCATCACTGTCACATACAATGCACTACCTGCCCTGAGAAAGACTTTGCAGAGTATTTGGGAACAGACGTACCCAGAGGTGGAGTGTATCGTAGTTGATGGAGCATCTACGGATGGAACACCTCAGTATCTGGCAGACCTCAAGTCTCCCATTCCGTTTTTTTTTATCTCAGACCCCGACCGAGGTATCTACGATGCCATGAACAAAGGAGTCGCAATGGCTCATGGTGACTATTGTATCTTCATGAATGCGGCTGATATCTTTGTTGGGCCTGAAGTACTGACCGAGGTAGTTGCACAAGGAATGATGGCCGATGTCATCTATGGGGATATCCTTAAAGTTGGCCGTATTATACCTGCTGACAAACCTCAGAACAGCCATAAGATGTATTACTGCCATCAAGCTGTATTTACTCGTACACAATGTCTGCGAGATTTTCCCTTTGATATCAACCACAGGATGTCGGCTGATTTCAAGCAATCCAAACAACTCTTTTTAGCCGGCAAGTCCTTCCGTCATATACCAATTGTCATTACAGCCTATGATACAACAGGTATCTCCAACACACGCCGCTCTGATGGTTTATTGGATAATATCAAAGTGATTCGCGAGATTGACTCGTGGCCAGAACAAGTCAGGCTCCTTCCACGGTTACTGTTTACCTATATTAGTTGCAAACTTCAAGGGAAATAAATTATTGGGCTATAGCTTCCACCTTAACTGCACCTGAATATCTTCTTTGTGTGAAGCATTAATCATTTCCAATCCAGTACCTATCGTATTACGATTGAAGTATTTCGTTGAAGAGAACTTACATGTGAGCGATAATCGACTACTAACATTTGTGGAATACAACGCAACGACCTTCATGCCATGATAGAATAATGAAGTCATACCTAACGTATATAGCAATGAAGGTTCGTTGGTATAAACTCTTGAGGCGTATGAATCGGTATTGAAATAGGTCAAAGAGAAGTCGGCACGTTGTTTCCCTCTAAATGCCTTCATCTGACGCTCCCAACGTAAGTGTTGTGTCAATAAATAGCCCATTTCATCGGATGAAGAGGGATTGACACAATAGACTCCTGTGGCTGTTGTCTTCAACAGAAATTGCTCATTGAGTCTGTAATTCCATTGAACCCTTAAATGATGTCGGGTGGTGTAATACAGCTGCGTGGCTTCATTTCCTACTTTCACATCCTGCTGCTTGGATTTCAATCGATAACGTATTTGCCAGATAGTACGTTCTGAAGGATTATAGGTCATCTTAAGTTGTCCCTCAATTCCTTTTGCCCCTGCCGCAGCACGATAACGCTGTTCTGGCGATTTAAAACCGTCGATATAGGCTTCCAAATTGACCTTTGGCCATGGTTCTGCAGTAATTCCTACAAAAGCACCCAGTTCATTTTGAGGACGTGAGTTCTCTCCAAAAGCCCTACTGTATATCGTCGCATAGCGAGCATCATAATACCGTACTAAAGCCGATAGATAGGTATAACTGTTCAGTCTGTATCTCATACTATTGACAGTTGCAATACCCGTATTAGGATTTGAAATCCCAACGTTTGAAGGTTGAACAGTATGATCATCTACACCATTAGAGGTGCTGAAGGCATATTCTCCCTGAATTGTCCACCGATTACGTCTATAACTATAGGAGGCACCGATGGCCGAGAAGAGTGTTCCTTGAGGATAGAATTGACGATATAAGGAGGAGGGAGTGTTGAACTTGGGTGCAAGGGGCATCGAGAAATGGGTGATAATGCCAGTTAACCCCAACAACCATCCTTTGTGGTAATAACTATAGTTCCCTCCTGCCGATAATTCATGGATGATTCCTTTCTTGCTTCGCTCCAACAAAGTACGATGCAAACCATCTGTTTTCAACGATGAAATAGCGTTCGTATTGTCGGTTCGGCGTGTCCCATCCACATTCTGATAAGACAAAAAAGCGGTGAAAAGGGAGTTTTCGCCTAAGGTATAGTCAATCGCGACACCTCGAAAATGGTTTGCCTCAGACATCGACGAATGCTTTCGAATACCATGTGTGACGGAAGTATTAGAAAACAGCCCCCATCCTACTGATTTACCAAAACTTAGGCCATTATTGATGACCAGCCCTTGTCCAAAACTCAATTTATAGTCACCCACAATCAGTGTACGAATCTTTCCTATCTGATTCAGCATTACATAGCCAGAAAGATAATCGAAATAATCTTCACCTGCATCTTTCTCCATTTGGAAACCAGCGGTGATACGATGCATTGATTTCACTTGATATCGTAGCGAATGATAATTGCTGTTGCCTCGATAAATCTTATTAGGCGACTTTTCTATCACACTTTGGGGCTTATCCAAATAACCGTCCTTCGTGTAGAGAGGAATATCTGTCCGCACAGTCAACTCGTGCTGAGCATAACGCCACAAGCGGCGCAGAGAGTAATTGCCTTCAGTCGAGGGTTCGCCGGCATAGCAAAAAAGCATTAACCGCATACGTGTCAGATAATCCAGTTCGCGAATCATCATCAGTTCGCCTAATGTGCGTACAGGGTAGTGCACATTGACATAATATACAATGGCTTCAATCTGCTGTCGAGTGAGAAAAGGCAGCTGTGCAAGTCGGTCTGTGGTTTGGATTTGCAACCCATTCTGCCCTTCTTTTGTTTTTAGGTCGTTCAGGTTAATCGGTGAAAGGTGTATCTCATAAAGCTCGTCAATAAGCACCTCCAAACCTCCGTCTTCTATATCCGACACATCATTGTCTTCCCCTTCATTGGCGTACTGTTCGTACATGTCTTGCACAAAATCGTCCCATTCCATCGTGGATTGCGCACTCAACAGATTTGCTACGCAAGCAAAGAAAGACAAAAGGAGAAGACGATGGAGGGAACAATAACACATTTGTTACAACGTTAGTAATTGCGTTGGATCACGTAATCGACATAGTCCATTAAGGCCGTTTTCACAGGATTGTCTTCATAACGTGCAAGCAGCTGACGGGCTTCAGTTGCTATCTGGTTCATTTTCGATGTGGCATAGTCAATGCCGCCATGTTGCTTTGTGAACGCTATCAGTTGTTGTATTTCGTCTGGGCTGCCCTTCCCTTGTTTGATTTTCTGTATCAAGGGCAACATCTCTTGTTCGTGATCACGCAGGGCATAAATCAGCGGAAGGGTAATCTTGCCTCCTTCAGATCATTCCCTTTGGGTTTACCTATATCACCACCTTCATAGTCGAGGATATCGTCTTTAATCTGGAAACACTGACCCACCAACAAAGCAAACTGATAGAGTGTATCAATATCGACCTGAGTAGCACCCACAAGAGTGGCACCCGAAGCCGCACAAGAGGCAAAGAGTACTGCAGTTTTGTCTGTGATGACACGCATATAGGTTTCTTCGGACAAGTCATCCGACTGAATGGTATGGAGTTGTAGCAACTCACCATCTGCCAATGCCTTCGATGCTTTCGACATCAAGAGCACAATCCGTGGGTCATTGACCGAGGCAATCAGGCGAAGGGCCTCACCTAAAATATAATCGCCTGAAAGGATAGCTATTCGATTGGTTTGTGCACGATTAATGGACTCATGACCTCTACGTTCGTCACTCTCGTCAACCACATCATCATGTATCAAACTGGCTGTATGAAGGGCTTCGAAGGCAACTGCAACAAATTGTACGGCAGGAGTGACCGATCCGAAAAGCTTCGCAGACAGGAGCACCATTTGAGGACGCATCATTTTTCCAGTACGCGTCTTCACAATGTCCAACACCTGACAAAGGAGCGGATTATCTACGTGCTGAAGCGACTGAAGCAATATTTCTTTACATGCAGTAAGGTCTTTATCTAAGAGTGTAGTCATAAGTCGATTTTGATGTTTTGTTCTGCATATTGCAGATCGTTGATATCGTCTATCTCATACCATTGCAGCATTTCGAGTTTGAGGACATGCATCGGTGTAATAGACTGGGAGACATGCAGCAACTGGTATTCATAGCCTAACTTCGGCTTTTCGTCAACAATCCTGGCATAATCCTCGATACAGGTCTTGTAGAAGCTGTTGCTGAGTTTATGGATACCTACCAATTCGCCTGACGGATGGATGGTTTCTTTGTCTGTCGAACAGTTCACCAGTTCACACTTGTCGTTCATCTCAACATAATACTGATCCTGAAACTTCGTGACAGGCGTGATAAGCATTGCTGATGAGAAAGGGCAGTCTATCAGTTCACGAATGGCACGCTGTTCAAACACCAAGTCGGATTCCAACAACAGGAAATCATCGTCGCCAATCGCCTCCCTGTTGTTGTATAGGGTGTACATGCTGTTGGTTTCGGCATAACGGGGCGAAAACACACATTCTATCTGAGGATATTGCTCACACAATGCCTCGTAGGCTTCTCGTTTGTAGCCTGTTCCAATGATGATGCGTTCGATACCACAAGCAATCAGTGTCTCAATGCTGCGTACTACCATCGGCTTCCCTTTGAAGGGGATAAAACCCTTGGGAATGTTTTCTGTCATGTTACCAAAACGGGTTCCCATGCCTGCTGCCATAATGACTGCTGTCAGCCCATGCGCTGGGCGATTTCTTTCATTCATCATTTCATTGATTATTATTGTAAGAATCCCATCAATGCTTCTTTATTTTGGATTGGTGTTGTCGTAGGACGGCCTAAATCCTTTCGATTGCCTTTCTTCACCTTTACTTCTATGAAGGTTGCACCTTTTGATGTAAGAGGTAAGATGGAAGATGTGAGAAGCTTTTCCAAATCAGCCTTGTTGTCTACTGAGTACACATGCTTGTAGCCTACAGCTTTTGCAATGGCAGGCAGGTCAATATCGAGACCTACGGTTGGCTGACCGCCCACCGAGTCGTGAGCACCATTATTGAATACCACATGAATATAGTTCTTGGGAGCCTTACTGCCAACAATTGCCATACTGCCCATGTGCATGATGCTGGCACCATCGCCATCGAAACACCACACCACACGATCTTGTTTCTCCAAAGCAATACCTAAAGCTATCTGGGAAGCGTGTCCCATCGAGCCAACAGTCAGGAAATCACGCTCATGCCCTTGGTTCATCGCTACACGGTACTCGAAGAGTTCACGCGAAATCATACCTGTGGTAGACACAATGACATCCTTTTCGCCAAGTGATGCTGCAACGGTCTGGATAGCTTCCTCTCTTGATAGCTGAAGGTTGAGCGTTGCTTGTTGAGTAGTTAGTTGATAGCTGTCAAACGTGTCTTTCTCTATCACCAGCGCATAGCATTCCTTAGTTTGTTGCATATACGTTACAGCCTTCTCAATCTGCTTCTCTGCCTTATCCTCTTCTTTCGAGAGCACCGTGTAATCAATACCCATCACATTGAGCAAT
>Ga0310690_10006221_pt1 | contig 15789 bp, 23 predicted proteins | sample AusTroGonzalo_MG_2_FD_207661 | JGI IMG/M metagenome (GOLD analysis project Ga0310690, IMG submission 207661) | Bovine rumen microbial communities from tropical cattle in Woodstock, Queensland, Australia - Gonzalo_04 (v2) (version 2) | ecosystem: Host-associated > Mammals > Digestive system >... | reverse complement strand
GGCCAACGGCAAGCACTACACGAATTTGCGCGGCTGGGGCGTCTCCACCATCACCGCCGCCCCCGTCCAGACCGTCCAGCCCATCGGAGGGGCGGGCTCTCCGAGCGAGCCGCCCCCCGCGCCCCCGCCCACGACCACAGGCAACCCCGCCCTGGACGACCTGCCGTTCTAACCGAGAAACACGAGGAACACGAGAAATGAAAAACCTCAAACGAAGCGAATGCGCCGTGCTGCACCTCGGGCTCAAGCGTCCGTGGTACGCGCGGATCGACTCCGGCGAGAAGCGCATCGAGTTCCGCGAGGACTCGCCGTACTGGCGGACGCGAATCACAAACTGGATCGCGAAGGCGGTTTTGGGGAAAACGCCCGTGCTGGAATTCCGGAACGGATACAGCCACTATTCGCCGCGCATGGCGTTCATCGCCGGGAACGGCCGCGACTTGCTCTACGACTACCGAAAGGCGAGCGACCCCGTGCACCATCGCGACCTCGGCGAGTTTCCGAAGAACCGCTGGTGCCTCTTTGTCGGCGAGCGCGTCCGCCTCGTCTAGACCATCAGACCATCAGACCATCGGACCATACGACCATGCAACCCTTCACCCTCGAAATCATCGACGGCCGGAACCCGTGCGAGAACGTGCTGCCCGTGAGCGAGCCCTTCGACCCCGGCACCGAGGACGACGTGGCGCACGCGCTCGACACGCTGCACCTGCGCGCCGTCCTGCGCTACCCCGACGGCTCCTTCAGGGAGTTCCTGCCCTACCTCCCCTCCCGCTTCCCCGAGCGCGTCTTCCCGCCCGCCTCCTGCGGAAGAGAAACCGAGGAACACGGGAAAGACGGGGAAAGCCCGTTCCTCCGCGGCTACTACGAAGGAAGGGCGGCCCTCGCCGGAAAGGAGGAAGACCATGCCTAAGCTCAAACCGTGTCCGTTTTGCGGGAGCAAGGCGAAGCTCATCCGAATAGACCTCGGGGAGAAAACACACTTTTACACGCCCGTCTGCCTCGGCGACCGTTGTGTTGGAAACTACAACGGCGTTCACGACACGCAGCAGAAGGCCGTCGCCGCCTGGAACCGCCGCGCAAAGGAGGAGACGCCGTGAAGAACCCCTTCCGCAAGGCGCCGGCGCCGGCCGTGCCGGCGCTCGTCGTGTACTTCCCCATCTCCCCGGAGATCCACAAGGCGGACATCGCCGAGCTGCGCGGGCGGGACGAGCACGACCCCGTCCTCGGCGCCGTCATCCGTCTGCTCGTCGAGACGCGGGCGGGGATGCTCGCCTCCGCCGAGCACCCGAAGAACCCGAACGTGGAGCGGTCGGTTTACCGCGCCGCGGGCGTCACCACCGCCATCGAGAACATCCTCGCCGCCACCCGCTCCGGCGAATCCCGCCACCAGCAGACCGGCTTCGGAAAGGAGGAATAGACCACGGAACACACCGAACACACCGAAACACCTTCCGTGCCTTCCGTGTGTTCCGTGGTTTGAAACGCCATGCCCGACTTGCCCGAAACCGTCTCCTTCGCCGCGGCCGCGCGGCTGCTGGACCTCTCGCGCTCGACGCTCGACCGTCGGCTGCGCGACGGCACCATCCCCTACCGCCAGATCGGCCGCGGCGGCGCCCGCCGCGTCCTCGTCTCGGAACTGCTCCGCCTCGGCGTCTCCCGCGCCGCAATCCTCAAATCCGCAACGAAATGAAATACAAGGACCTCTTCCCGACCTACGCCGAAGCTCGCTCGGCCTTCGACATTTCCTTCGCGCCGCGCTTCGGCATCACGAAAATGGACTGGGGCTTCGGTCGCTGGCTCTGGCTCGATCAGTTCCCCGACGACCTCTGCAACTGGCGCAACTACGACGCCGCCGGAATCCTCACGGCCGACGGCCGCAAGCGCCTCAAGCGCGCCGAGAAGGAGGGCAAGGTGCCGTGGTAAACGCAGACGAAGAAAGCCCCATCCTCGCCGTTGTTTCCGCGTTGCGGGCTGCCGCCGACATCGTGGGGCGGAACATCGCGAACCTGCCGGGCGCAACAACGGTCGCGAAGACAAGGACGCTCGAACGGGAGAACCGCGCATTTGAATTGCGGGCGTTCGCGAAGCGCCTGGAGGAAGCATACGACGACGAGGTTATCCCGCTCGCGTCCGACGCGGACGCCGCGAACACGGCGCTCGACCGGGCGAACGACTTCGCCGCCAGGCAATACGACCTCATCCGCCGTCTCGCGGACCGGCTGGAAGAGCTCGAAGGAAACAAGAACACGCCCCTGCTCGTCGAGGCGCGCATGGACGCCTGGCGGTTCAAGGACGAGCCTGACCCCGCCACGGGATCATCCGACCATCCGACCGTCAGACCATCCGACCAACCGTGAAGCTCCGCCCCGATCCGCTCCTCCCCGTCCCGACGCTCGCGGCCGCCGAAGCGCTCGCCGCGCGCCTCGGGCAGAATCCCGCCGACATCCACCGGCTGATGTGCGACGCGCGGGAGGAGCAGATCGACGCGCGGAAGAAGGACCCGTTCGGCCACGGCTACGTGCCGCCCATCTGGACGGTCGTTTGGTCGCTCTTGGACTGGCCGTGGTGGCCGCTTTCGCTGGAGAAGTCCGCCCTCGCGCGGTTCGGCGACGCCGACCTGCACGCCTTCATGGCGCGGATGCGGCGCGCGCTCGGCTTCCAGCACCCGGTGAAGCTGCTGTGGGTGTCCGGCGCGAACCGCGCCGGCAAGACCGAGATGACGGCGTACATGATCAACGCGCAGATGGCGGCCAAGCCCGGCCAGCGCATCGTTCCGCTCGCGACCTCGCACGGCGCGTCGCTCGACTCCGAGTTCCAGGCGAAGCTGTGGAGGTACATCCCCCACGAGTGGCGCGGCCTCGGCCGCACCGCGAGCGCCTACATCTCCTACAAGGAGCAGACCGGCTTCTCCGACAGCACCTACACCTTCCCCAACTCCTCGCGGTGCTCCTTCGTGTTCTACTCGCAGGACCCCGAAAGCGCGATGGAGGGCTTCGACGCCGACGCGATTTTCCCCGACGAAACCATCCCGGCGCCGTTCTTCGACCGCATCCTGCCGCGCGTCGCCGGGCGCGCCGGCTACTCGGTCCTGACCAACACGCCGCAGGCCGGCTACGATGCGGTCGTCCACCAGTTCCTGAGCGGCGCCACCGTCACGCGCTGGTCGCCGGCGTACATGCTGCCGCGCGACGGCGGCGCGCCCGACCCCGCCCGCGCCCTGGGCCTCGCCCCCGAAGAGCTCGCGGAGCTTACCGCCGACTTCGACGCCCGCCCGCAGCGCGCCTCCCGCATCCCCGAATCCCGCCCCGAGGACTGCTGGTCCTGGATCGCCGAGGCCGAGGAGTGTAGCACCGGGCCGACCCCGGCCCGGTGGGCGCAGGCCGCGCGCCCGCTTCGCGAAGGAGGCCCATCGGTCCCCACGCCCGACGGCCGCCTCTTCGAGAGCGCGCCGCGTGTCGCCCGCTGCGCCGACCCCGACCGCGCCGTCGTGTGGTTCCACGGAGCGGACAACCCCTTCTCCCTCCCGCGCAACCTCCTCCGCAACTCCGTCTCGCAGGACCGGGACTGGACGCGCTGCCGCATCTACGGCGTCGTCTCCCCGCAGACCAAGAGCGTCTTCACGATGTTCCGGGAAGCCGTCCACGTCGTGCCCGAGAGCGCCGTCCCCCTCGCCGGCACCAACTACCACGTGATGGACCCCGCCTTCGCCCGCAACCCCTTCATGCTGTGGATCCGCGCCGCGGGCGACGCCGCCTACGTCTACCGCGAATTCCCCTCCCTCGCGTATCCCGTCCCCGAGAAAGGCGTCCTCGGCCCCTGGGCGCGCATCTCCGGCAAGAAGAACGGCGCCAACGACGGCGAGCGCGACGAAGGCGCGGCCTCCGTCGGCTGGGGCTACATCCGCTTCAAGAACCTCATCGCCCGCCTGGAGGGCTGGAAGAGCGCAAAGGACCTCCCGCCCGACGCCCCGTGGGACCCCGAGGAAGAAGTGCGCCTCTGGCGCGACAGCCCCGAGCCCGGCGACGCCCGCGAAATCATCCACCGGCGCCTGATGGACCCGCGCGGCGGGTCCGCCACCTTCGTCGAGCGCGAGGGCGTCTCGACGCCCCTCCTCGAATACGCGCGCCTCGGGATGCGCTTCGAGAGCGCCGCGGGCGGCGCCATCACCGCCGGCGTGGACAAAGTGATCGACGCCCTCGACTGGGCCCCGGGCAAGCGCCCGCGCCTCTTCATCAGCGAAACCTGCAAGAACCTCATCTGGGCGATGCTCAACTGGAAGAACATCGACGGAGAAAAGGCCGCCACCAAAGACCCCATCGACTGCATCCGCTACTACTACACCTCCGGCTGCACCGACTGCTCCACCCTCCCCGCCGCCCCCTCCTCCCGCTGGTCCGCCTCACTGGGCCGCTTCACCACCTCCCCTACGAGTCGTGCTCCTACCCCTCCCCACCGCGCCCTAACCGGCCGCGTCTTCCGATAACCACAACCGAAAGGAAACAACAATGAAAATTCTCGGAGAAAACTCCCCGGAGGAAATGGCCCTTCCTCCGAATGAACGAACAATCAAGATCGGGACGAAACTCAACACATCGGCGCTTGAGCTCGCCCTGGCAATCAACGAATTCATCACCGAAAAGGTTCTTCCGGCGATTGCGAAAGTCTGCACCGACGACGGCGAATGCCATCTGGAACTTCTCGACTTCCTGGAAATGTCCCGCGATTTCGTCTGCGCGAAAGTGCGCGAACAATGGGAGCGAGAATGGAGAGCGTCTCACCCCGCCACCGAAAGCGAGGTCCGCGATGCCTGAACTCGTCCTCGACCTCTCCGCCCTCGTCGGCCGGTGGAACCGACACGCGGACCTGGAGGCGCTCGTCCGCGCCGTTCCGCAGGTGAAGCAGGGCGGCTGCGCCTTCGTGGGCCCGTTCCACATCCAGCGCAGCGGGAACCTCGTGGAAGTGATGCCACACGTCCCGAACGAGCCGCAGCACGGCGTCGTGAAGCTGCGCCGCGGAGAATGCCTCGTCCTGCCGCTCGTCCTCAAGGGCAGGTGGTATCGGATGATCGAGAGCGGCGAGAAGCGGGAGGAGTACCGAGACCTCACGCGCTACTGGCACGAGCGCCTGCTGCGGTTCAACCGCGAGCTCCTGCATTCCGGCAGGAAGCCCGTAGTCGAATTCCGTCACGGCTACGCCGCCGACGCGCCGCGGATGGCCTTCGAGATCGTCACGACCGGCCCCTTCGGCTCCTCCGCCTACGCCATCCTCCACGGCCGCCGCCGCGGCGGAGAGCGCTTCGGCGAACCCGACGGCTACCACTTCTCCATCCAGCTCGGCCGCCGCGTCGAATGGGAGGCCCGCGATGCCTGACACCAATCAAGGTCCTGCCGCGGGCGATCCGGCGGCCGCTGGCCTTCGGTGGGTCAAAACCGAGATTCCCATCACGCGCCGTGCGGACGAACTGGACGCGCACCTGAAGGTCCTCGACGACTTCGAGAAGTCCCACCTTGAAGAGGTCAACTCGACCGGCGGCCCCATCTACATCACGACCCGACAGCTCGTCAAGCTCCGCTCCGACCTCGACGAGGCGTGCAGGCGGGAGGCCGATTACGTTTCCGCCTACTGGAGTTCCATATGCGACAGACTGCGCGCCGAACTGGCCGCGGCCGGCGAGCTGCTTCAATGCTGGCTTTCCGAAGCACCCGGCGATCCGGAGACGCACGAATGGCTGGCTCGCAACGGATTCAAGGACCCGTATCCGGAGTGTTGGCAGCGCGACGGGGAGGACGCGAACGCGGCCGCCACTTGCTTCCCTGCGCCCTCTGTGGTATCTTCCTCCCAGAACCACGAAAATCCCTAGACTTCCCGCGTATCTCCCTCCGTATCCCTCCGCTCCCTTCCCACGAATCCCCGCTCCCACACACAACTTCAAAGGAAAATCCAATGCGCCTCCCCGTCACATAGTTTGCGCTTGACTTTGGAAACGGATTTGCTAGAATAAGCGGCGTTTTGCAAGTCCGGGAGGGCACAAATGGAGAATGACGAAAGCCGCACAAAGGCGCACAAGGTTGCACAAGAGGAAGGCGAAATCCGTATCACGGCTGTATCACTCGGCCGCGAGGGGAGGCCGGACAAGAGCCTGCATCCCGCTTTCAACGCGAAGGGCGAGAGGATCCGCGGCGTGTCCTACCGCGTGCGGAAGGACGGCGGGAGGACCTACTACGCCCGCGTCGTGGATCCGAAGACCGGCCGCGAAACCTGGCGCAGCAGTCCCGACGGGAGCGTGCGCCTCGCCGCCGACATGGTGAAGGAGGCCGAGAAGGCCGTCGGCGAGGTGCGCGCCAATGCCTTCCACGAGGCGCTGGGCGTCATCCGCAGGAGGACGGACGGCTGGACCATCGGCCGCGCGCTGGAAACCTACCGCAGGGTCGCGCCGGGGCACTTCGCCGTGCTCTCGACCGGCGGGAGGCGACGCGGCGGCGGGCTCAAGCATTCGCTCTGGAGCATGGAGGAGGTCTTCAAGGACGCGATGGAGAAGCCGATCTCCGAGGCGCCGCGCATCCTCGCCGCGTGGGTCGAGGCGCGCGTCCTCGCCGGGACGAAGCTTCCCACGGTCGTCGGCATGGCGAAGCAGGCCAAGTCTCTCTTCGCCCGCTGGGCGCTCGACGCCTTCGCCGACGAGGGCTGCCGTGTGCCGGACCTGCGCTGGCGCGCGCTTCCCGCGGACGGCTACCAGTTCGAGCTTCCGCCGAAGGAGCTGCGCGAGCGCACCATCGCGGCCGGCAAGGAGGAGATCGCGAAGGGCTCGGACATCGGCCGCGCGTTCCTGCTGGAGTTCTTCTGCGCGATGTCGGCCGCGGATTCCTGCCGCGCGCGCTGGGACTGGCTCGACGCCGGCGGGACGGTCCACTACGTGCGGGCGAAGACCGGGAAGAATGCGGACCCCCGGCTTTCGCCCGAGGTGGCGCAGCGGTGGCGGGAATTGGCCGGCGCGGAGGCCGGCCATCAGGACTTCGTGATTCCGCGCGGGACGGAGGGCGAACGGCGAGAGTTCATCCTGAAGGAGTTCTCGCAATGGATGCGCGGGCTCTGGTGGACCGGCCCGAAGACCGGCCACGAGCTTCGGAAGCTCATGTGCTCGATCTGGTACACGACGCCCGGGATCGGCGCGGAGTGGACGCAGGCCTGGAGCGGAGACTCGCTGGAGGTGCTGCAGAAGCACTACGCGCGGCTCCTGCCGGAGAAGGCTCCGCCGGCGCCGACGGTGTAGGCCGGGGCGGAGCCCGGCCATCAGGACGCGGGGCGGGAGGCGAGGAGCTTCCCGCCCCGCGGAGTATCCCAAATCGTGTCAAAGTATGTCAAAGTGTGTCATCCTCGCGCAAAATTTTGATTTCGACTTGACGATTTGATTTAGTTCGCCATAGCGAGCGGCGCATGGGGCGCCGGCCGCGGAAGCCCCTTAGCGGGCGAGAGGAAAACGCTATGGCAGACGAAGCAGCCGACATCACGGCACAGGGCGGCGATCCGAGCCCTGCCGGGGAACCCACGCCCCCCGCGATCCAGGACGAGCACGCGGCGGACGCCGCGGCGCAGAACAAAGACGAGGGCGGGGACCCGAACCCCGATGCGAACGGCGCCGATTCCGAAGGCGCCGACGAGAAGAACACGGACGCGCGCTGGCAGCGGCGCGTGGACAAGCTCACGGCCCGCGCAAAGGGGGCCGAGGAGGAGAACGCGAAGCTGCGCGAGGAGCTGGAGGGCTTCAAGAGCGAACGCGACAAGCGCGAGCTCGAAGGGCTCAAAGGGCTCCCCGTGATGCCCGAGGCGCTGACGGCGGACGAGCGGAAGGAGGTCAAGACCCTCCGGCCGCAGCTCGACGAAGCGACGAGGGACGCGGATTTCTGGTTCTCGCACGCCGAAGACGGGGTAGAGCTCAAAGACGGACGCAGGTTCGAGGGAGAGCAATGCCGCCAATTCGGCCGCATGAAGGAACGGGAGGCGGCGAAGCTGGAGGCCCGGCTCGACGCGATCATGGATTCGGGCCGGGGTCGGCTCTCGCGCCTCCTGAAGAAGCACGGCGCGGAGCTCCTGGGCGAGGACGCGGCGGAACCCCCGAAGGTTCCCGCGGCGCCGAAAGCGCCCCCGAAAGCGCAACCGCCGAAACAGGCGCCCGAGCGGGCTCCCGGCGGAGGCGCGCCCGCGGCCGCGAAGGACGGCGCGGGCAACTCCCCGCCGCCCAGGCTCTCGCAGGAGCAGCTGCGGGCCGCGTGGGCGACATAGCCGCGGCGGGAGCCGCGGCGGAACAACCAACCCATTCAAGAAAGAAGGCACAAGATGCCCGACATCAACGAAAACTACGCGATTGGCCTTTCCGAGAACCTTCTCGCCAACGAGATGCCGGAGGTCGAGCGCATCGTCACTCTCGCCACCGCGGACAAGTACCCCCTCGCCGCCGCGGCGCAGGAGAAGGGAAAGCCCGCGGATTCGGTCTTCCGCTGGGGCGCCTACAAGCGCCCGGAGAAGGCGTCGAAGCCCGTCGTGGACGGCTACCGCACGGTCCCGAAGAACTACGAGCAGGCCACGCAGGTCTACTCGCTCACCGAGGAACTGCGCTCCGACTGGAAGATCACGCGTCGCACCGAGGCGGTCCAGGACTACTTCAACGAGTCCAACCCGTCGGTCCAGATGCGCCGCGCGCTCGACAAGCTCCAGATGATGAAGGAGAACGTCTTCGGCTCGCTCCAGATCCCGAAGGTCGGAACCCTCACGCAGGGCCAGCAGACCCGCGGCCTGCTGGAGATGCTGCTCCCCTCGACCGTGACGCTCACGGGCGACAACTGGCAGCCGTTCCCGAACATCGCGAAGCTCCGCACGGCGGCGTACTCCAACAAGGCGCTCTCCGGCGACGGCGCGTACACGCTCGACGACCTCCGCACGCAGCTCGCGGCCGTCGCGAAGTACTATAAGGGCGACGTGAACCTGATGTGCTTCTGCGGTTCGGCGTACAAGTCGCTCGTGACCTCATTCGTCTGGTACGACCAAGTCAATAGCGGCCCCAAGCCGAACGTCATCCAGTACCGCCGTGGCGACAAGTCCGAGCCCGTCTCGCTCTACGTGGACATCCTCAAGACCGACTTCGGCGAGCTCCGCGTCGTCACCGACTACTACCTGGGCGTCAACACCGCCACGGGCGAGGACGGCGACTTCACGGACGGCGCCGCGGTGATGATCGACCCGTCGATGCTCTTCACCCGCACGCTCCAGCCGCTCCGCCACACGGCCGCGGAGGAGCAGGGCCAGGGCAAGGGCGGCTTCTACTCCGTGGACGTGGGCCTCGCGTACCGGTTCCCGGCGCGCGCCGCGCTCGTGCTCCCCGGGGCGTCCTCGACCATCGCCCCGCCGAACCCCGAATCCGAGGGTCCCGACATCGAGGAATCCTCCTCGTCGTCGTGATGACGTAGCGCGAGCCCCGCCCCCGATGGCGCACGCCGTAAATAAAGCGGTAGCGCCGGAGGGGACGGGGCGAACCTTCGCCGGGCGGGAGCCCGGCGCGCAAGACCCCCGATGGACCTGCTCTACGTGATCGGCCCGGACCGGACGGGCAGCGGCAACCGCGACCTGCGGTGGAGCCTCCGAAGCGTGGCACGCCACGCGACGGGGGTTTCGCGCGTCCTGGTGGCCGGCTATCCGCCGGACTGGCTCGCGGAGGAGGTGGTGCGACTCCCGGTTCCGAACGTGTGGCCGAAGGGCAAGCTGCGGAACCAGGGAGTCGCGCTCCTCGCGGCCATCGACGCGGGGGAAATCCACGGGGAGTTCGCCTGGACGGACGACGACGTGATCCTCTCGGCGCCGCTCGACCTCAACGCGCTCCCCTTCTTCTGCCGCGGCAAGGCGATCCCGCGCCCCGAGCGCATGGAGAGCAGGGGCGCCTACGCGGAGTTCCTGACGAACACCCGCGAAACGCTCGTGGCCGAGGGCTACCCCGCCGTGGACGCGGTGGGCCACGCCCTGCGCCGGCTGCGCGCGGAGGAGGCGCCCGAGGTCCGGCGGCTCTTCGAGCTCGCCGGACCGCTCGGCATCGAGATGCAGGCCGCGTTCCAGAACGTGAGGGCCCGGCGCGAGCGCGTGGACTTCACGTTCCGGAAGGACTGGAAGCTGCGGAGCTTCGACGCCGACGCGGTGCGGAGCGGGATGTTCTCGCTCTCCGACGACGCGCTCAAGGACGCGCGGATGCGCGACTGGCTCCAGGCGGAGCTGGGCGCGCCCTGCCGGTACGAGAAGGAGGCCGCGGCGTGAAGATCGACCGCATCTTCTACGTGTGCTTCACGGGCTACCCGGACCGGGCGCGGAAGATGGAGCGCGTGGCGGCGAAGGCCTCCGCGGCGCTCGGAGCGCCGGCGGAGCGCATCTGGCAGTTCCCCTCGCCGTGGAACCGCTGGGTGCTCGACCGCGTGCCGCACATCGGCTTCCTCGACACACATCCCGGATGCTTCGGGGCCGGGCTCGGCCAGTACCGCGCCATCAAGACGGCCTACGAGCTCGGCGCGCAGGGGGCGCTCTTCATGGAGGACGACTGCCGCTTCCGAAAGGGCGCGGACATCGCCCCGGCGCTCTCCTCCGCGCCGCCGGACGCCGACGTGCTGATGCTCGACCACTTCGCCGACCGCGGCGTGATGCCCGGCCACGGCTGGCGGCGCGCCGACAAGTCCGCCTCCAGCGCCTGCTACGCGCTCTCGCGCTCCGGGATGGAGGCGATCCTGCGCGTCTACGAAGCTCCCGCGACGGGCGAAGGGTGCAAGGAGTGGAGGATGCTCCGCAACTGCGACCACTACACGGACATCGCGCTCCTGCCGAACGCCAGCATTTACCTCGCCTTCCCGAACCTCGCCGTGCAGGCGCCGTGCCCCGGCGGGAGCAACTGCGGCGAGAACCACATGGTGTCCAAGTACGCCAGGATGGGCATCGACCTCAAGGACTACGACGGCTATGACGAAGGATGAAGTCAGGGTGAACACGGCGAAGGCCGTGGGGATGCTGGAGGCGGAGCGCAGGAGCCGCGTGCGCGCCGGCTGGGACGCCGCGCGCCGCATGGCGAAGCGCAGGCGCGACGAGCCGAAGGGCTCGTGCCCGCACTACCACATCCCGACCGACATCTTCTGGCAGGGGGTGAGAAACGGCGGAGGGCTCGACGCGATGCGCCCGAGCTCCGACTACTTCCGCGACATGGTGCGCCGCCACCCCGAGCTCGGCGACCCGCACGACCTCCAGGGCTCGGGCCTCAAGCCCACGCTCTTCTTCCGCGACGGCAAATGGTATCGCGCCGACGGCACGGAGGTGCCGAAGACGACGGCCGCGCCGTGGTGGTGCGACCATCAGACCGTTTGACCATCAGACCATCCGACCGACCATGAACGACTTGATCTTCGAGGGCGTGAGCACGAGGCGGCTCCTGGACCAGATCGCGCGGCTGCGCGGCTGGGACCCGAGCACCTACGCGCCGCGGCAGGAGGAGCTGGACCGAATGTGCCAGCTCGCGAACCACATGATGGAGCGCGCCTGGCGCAAGGCCATGTGGCCGCAGCTCACGCTCACGCGCTCCGTGACCTACCGCCCGAGCTGGACGGAGGCCGGCGCGCCCTACCCGCTCGGCTCGCAGGTCTTCTGGGACGGCCACTACTACGAGGCCGCGGTGGACGGCGCCGCGACGACGCCCGGCCCGAAGAACCCCGACTGGTCCAACTGCGAATGCGTGATGACCTGCGGCATCTCCTACGAGCGCTACGGCATCGAGGAAATCGACCTCGTGCGCGGCGTGTACACGCTCAACCCCGACACGCGGGCCGACGCGCGGCCGCTGCCCGCGTTCCGCGTCGCATTCGGCGCCGTGGTGCAGCGCGTGCCCGGGCGGCCGTTCGTCGCGATGCCCTGGATCCGATTCCGCCCCTACGCGCCGCGGCTCTCCGCCGTGCCGTGGGCGAACAACGTCGCCTACCCGAAGGGCTCGCTCGTGATGGGAAGCGACGGCGACACCTACGAGGCGTGGGTGGACATCGAGGCGGGCGTGAACCCCGCCACGGCGAACGACCCGGCCGTGTGGGCGCCGCGGCGGTGCCCGCGAATGTTCGAGGACTACGTGGTGGAGGCCGCGGCCGCGGAGCTGCAGACGGACGACAACGCCAGGGGCCGCGGGCTCGCGAGCGCGGACAAGACGCTGAGCGAGCTCTACAACAACCTGGTGCGGCAGATCAACCAGCCCGGAAGGGCGATGACGAGGGTCTTCAGATGAAGGTCGAATGGTCTGATGGTCCGATGGTCTGATGGTCCCGACCATACGACGATACGACCATAAGACCATACGACCATACGACCATACGACCACAAGGAGCGAAGCGACGATGAGCGAAGAGACACAGATGCCGAGCCAGAGCTTCTTCGGGCTGCCGAAGGAGCTGGTCCGCAGGGCGATCCTCTACATCAAGGGCGACACGGGGGCGCGCGGCGAAACCGGACCGACCGGAAGCACGGGCGCGACGGGTCCGCAGGGGCAGAGCATCACCGGCGCGACCGGCGCCACCGGCGCACAAGGGGCGACCGGCGAGCGCGGTCCGACCGGAAGCACGGGTCCGACCGGCGCCACCGGCGCCACGGGCGCGAGCGTCACCGGGGCGACTGGCGAAGCTGGTCCGACCGGCGCGACCGGACCGACCGGCGCGACCGGACCGACCGGAGCCACGGGGGCCACGGGCCCCGCGCCGAGCACGGACGACTTCGTGCAGAAGTCCGGAGACACGATGACGGGGCCGCTCGAAGCCCCGCTCGTCAAGGTGTCGAGCGTCGGCGCGGTGGTGGTCGAAACGAGCGACGGGACCGTGTCGTTCGCCGCGACGGCCGCCGGCGCGCCGGTCGTCTCGTCGTCCGCCGCCTCCGGCGGCGGAGGCGGATCGTACAACCAGCGCTTCCGGTTTCACGAGAACCCGTCGCTGCCGAACGACACGGTCCGCGACGTCTCCACGATGGAGAACCTCGCCCCCGCGTTCTCCGCCTCGTCCACATACGCCGTCGGGGACTACTGCACCTACGAGGGCCTCCTCTACAAATGCACGACCGCCGTCACGACCGCTGGCGCGTGGGACTCGACGAAGTGGACGGCGGTCACATCGACCGGAGAACTGAACGCGGTCAAGGCGACCATCCCCACGGTCGATTCCGCGATGTCCTCGTCCTCGACGAACCCGGTTCAGAACAAGGTCGTAAACACGGCGATTGACGGGCGCGTGCCGTGGGCGAACGCGGAAAAGACATCTGTGGCGTTCGGAACGTCGTCGGCGGCGTCGTCCGGCTCGTCGTTCGCGCATGGCAACATCGCCAAAGCCTCCGGCGCGCATTCGCACGCGGAGGGCGATTCGACGAACGCGACTGGCACTTCTTCGCACGCAGAGGGTGTCGCGTCAACGGCAAGCGGACTCGGATCGCACGCAGAGGGTCGCGGATGTTCTGCCGCTGGCGACTACTCACACGCGCAAGGCCGAAAGGCCGTTTGCGCCGCGTCGGGAAGCGGTACATCCACTTCCTCTCCGCACGCCTACGCATGGGTGTGGCAGGGAACGACCGCGAACGGCGCGCCCGACTACTACCGCTCGCACGGCGACGGAACCTTCAATGTGAATCCCGTTCCCGCCTCCGGCTCGACCGACCCGGCGACGGGGTTTTGGATCGGCGAGAAGAAGCTGCCGGAGGTAATCGCGCAGAACACGAACTACCTCCCCTACGCCTCGACCACGACCCTCGCGCCGGAGAAGGCGGTCTACCGCTCGGCCTTCGCTGCGGACGGCACGTTCCCGACGATCACGGACACGGCGATTCCGACGGCCTCGGCCTACTTCCAGTTTGAACTTGAGTTGACCGTCCCCAGCACGGTGCCGTCCACCATCACCGGGCCGACGGGGTGGACTTGGATGGACGGCGGAAGCCTTCCAGACCCGTCCGACCTCTCCGGCGGGGAAACAATCTACATCGCGTGCCGCTTGGACTGCACGGCGCGGACGATCAAGGCGAACTGCTACGAGGTGAGGTGACGCGATGGCGTGCTTTCCGGTGAGAGGCTTGTTCCCGATGGGAGGGCGGCGGGTGACACTTCCGTATGACGCGGAGGTGGAGTATCTGGAGTCCTCCGGCACGCAGTACATCAACACGGGCGTCCTGCCGTCGACCGGGATGCAGATCGGCGTGAAGGTGTCCCGCACGTCGAACAACTCCGACTGGGACGGCATCGTCGGCGCGTGGACGCAGGACGCCGTCCTGAACGCCGTCTCGATGCGCTACACCGGGACGGCCGGCACGAAGCTCGTCCCGGCCTACGGCGGACAGCCGGACGCGTCGACGCGGCCCGTCATCACGAGCGGGCAACTCGTCGAGCTCGTCCTCTCGCAGGGTTCGTTCTCGGTCGACGGAACGGAGCGTTGCACGTGGACGCCGGACACTTCGGCGTTGCCATCCGTGCCGTTCTTCTGCTTCGTCGAAAACCTCGGCGGTTCGCCGTGGAGCCGCCGCTACCTCAAAGGGCGAATCTACTACCTTTGGATGCTTCGCGACGGGAAGCTCGTCTTCGACGCGATCCCCGTCCGCGAAGGCACGACCGGCTATCTGTACGACAAGGTTTCCAAGCAACTCTTCGGCAATGCTGGGACGGGCAACTTCACCATCGGGCCGGACAAGAATTGAGTGACGGGTGACGAGTGACGAGTGACGAGATGAAGACGCTCAGAACAGCAGTAGACCTCACGGCGGACGACCGGAGGAGGATCGAGGAGGCGTGGCCGGAGGAGGCGGACGAGTGCCTTGTCACGGTCGAGGACGGCTTTCTCTGCGCGCGGTTCGTGAAGACGCACGAGCACTTCGAGCGCATCCGGCGGATCACCGGGTATCTCACGGGCACGCTGGAGAAGTGGAACAACGCGAAGCGCGCGGAGGAAAGGGATCGCGTGAAGCACGCGCTTCGCAATGAAGGGGCCGCCTGCGGCGGCAATGACGGGTGCGGCTACGCCGCAAATGAAGGGCCCGGCGATGCCGGAAATGAAGGGCCCGCTTCGCGGGAATAAAGGTGAAGCGGGAGAAAATTCTGGAGACGGTGCTGATGCTGCTGGGCTTTGCGCTCTGCATGGGCGTGATCGCGCTGGTGGCGCACTACGAGAACGGACTTTGGTGGGAGTGAGACGATGGGCAAGGAATCGAAGGTGAAGCACGTGCGGAAGCTGCGGGAGCTGTGCGAGAAGTACGAGCTCGACGGCCGCGTGGTGCTGGACTACTACTCGGACTGGGACCTCGCCGGCATCTACAACGGGCTCGGAAGCGACGGGATGCCGGCCTGGCTCCGGGAGGCGGCGACGTTCCTTTCGCCGGACCTGGAGCCGACCGCCCTCATCCACGACGTGGACTTCGAGCGCGCGGACGGGACGAAGGCCGGCTTCGACGCGGCGAACAAGCGCTTCAAGGCGAACGGCCGGCGCACGGCGAAGAAGCTCTTCGCCTGGTACGACCCGCGGCGCTACGCGCTGATGAACAGGGCGCGGCGCTACGGGAACTACTGCCAGATGTTCGGCTGGAGCGCTTGGCGGACGCCAAGCGAATGAAGGGTCCGCTGCGCGGAAATGAAGGGCCCGCCTGCGGCGGGAATGAAGGGTCGAACGAAATGAAGGGCCCGCCTGAGGCGGGAATGAAGAGATGAGCGAAGAGGCAATCGAGGAGAGAATCAGGACGCTGTTCCAGAGGCTGGAGAAGCTGGAGGAG
>Ga0310690_10006217_pt1 | contig 15795 bp, 11 predicted proteins | sample AusTroGonzalo_MG_2_FD_207661 | JGI IMG/M metagenome (GOLD analysis project Ga0310690, IMG submission 207661) | Bovine rumen microbial communities from tropical cattle in Woodstock, Queensland, Australia - Gonzalo_04 (v2) (version 2) | ecosystem: Host-associated > Mammals > Digestive system >... | reverse complement strand
ATCAAGGTCAGCGACAAGTTTTTCACCGACGACGAGATTTCCCGTCTCTCCGTCGTCGCCCCGAAAGTCATCCTCAACATCATCCGCGACTACGAGGTCGTAGAGAAGAAGACCGTTGAGACCCCAGAGGTTATCAAGGGCATCGTGAAGTGCAACAACCCCAAGTGTATCACCAACAACGAGCCCATGGCCACCCTATTCCACGTCACTGACGACATCCTGACCTGCCACTATTGCGAGAAGGAGCAGGACATCAACAAGGTCGAGCTCGTATAAACCGGCATGGACATACATTTCACAGGCATCATCATCGCCGTCATGACGTTTGTCACGATCGGCATCTGGCACCCCATCGTCATCAAGACTGAATACTACTGGGGTACATGGCCGTGGGTCGTCTACCTCGTCACAGGTATCGTGTGCTGTGGCGCGGCATTGTTCGTCGAGAACATCTACCTGTCGTCCTTCCTGGGCGTCTTCGGAGCCTCGGCACTATGGGGCATCGGCGAACTCTTTGCCCAGAAAAAGCGCGTGGAGAAAGGCTGGTTTCCCAAGAATCCCAAGCGCCAGTAGCAGGCTTGTACCCAAAAGCCTGTGATTAGCCGGGAGGAACTATCGGAGGAGTTGGATGTATTCGTCGTAGGGGATGTAGCGGGCACCCATGGAACGGAGGTGTGGGGTCTCAAGCTGACAGTCGATGAGACGGCCTCCGTGTTGCTGGAAGAGGCGGGCAAGGTGGATGAGAGCGAGTTTTGAGGCGTTGGGGACAAGCGAGAACATGCTCTCACCGAAAAAGGACGAACCAATGGTTACACCATAGAGGCCGCCAACGAGCCGGCGATCCTTCTGATCGCTGGACGGTGACCATACCTCGACGCTGGCGGCAAAGCCCTGCCAATGGAGTTCGGTATACGCTCGGATGATGTCCGGCCCAATCCACGCCCCGTCCTCGCTGTCGCGGTTTTGGGCAGTGGCACAGCCCCGTATGACGCCATCGAAATCTTGATTGACGGTAACGGTGTACTGCTGTTTTTTGATGAGTTGCTGCATGGAGTGGCTGACGTGAATCTCGGCGGGAAAGATGACAAAACGCTGGAGGGGACAATACCAGAGCGGTTCGTCGCGATGGCGGTAGGAGTACCAGGGAAAGAATCCATGAGAATAGGCCAACAGCAGGCGGTCGACGGAGAGGTCGCCACCAACGGCTATCAGTCCGTCATCCTCGCCGAGATGGGGGTCGGGAAACCAAAGCTCATCGTCCAATTGATAAACCATTTTTATTGAACTATTTGACTATCGAACATTGACCATTGACGAGTCCGACAGTAACATGTCCTCCGTTCTTCAGACTTCCGAAGAGGATTTCGCGCATCAGCAGGGGCTTTAACTGTTGGGCAATGACACGATCCATTTCGCGAGCACCATACTCAGCGGTAAAGCCCTCCTTCAGCAGATGGTCGAAAGCCTCGGCGGTGAGGGTCATCGTGACCTGCTTCGCTTCGAGCTTGGCATCCAGTTCGCGGAGTTTCTTCCTTAAGATAAGCGTCGCCATTTCCTTGTCCATATCGCGGAAGACGACGGTGCCCGACAAGCGATTGAGAAACTCGGGCTTGAAGGTACGCTTCACCTGTTTCATCATCGCCTCGCCACGACTGACGCTGCTATTGAAACCAACGCTCTGACCTGCAAACTGTGCTCCAGCATTGGACGTCATGATGAGCACGACGTTGCGGAAATCGGCCTTACGTCCTTTGTTGTCGGTCAGTCGGGCATAGTCCATCACCTGCAACAGAATGTTATAGATGTCCTGATGGGCTTTCTCAATCTCGTCGAGCAGCAACACGGCATTGGGTGACTTGCGGATGGCATCGGTCAGCAGACCGCCGTCCTCGTAGCCCACATAGCCCGCAGGTGAACCGATGAGCTTAGCGACGGCATGTTTCTCGGTGTATTCGCTCATGTCGAAGCGTATCAGTTCGATACCCAATTCCCGGGCCAGTACGCGCGCCACCTCCGTCTTGCCCACGCCCGTAGGGCCGACGAAGAGCAACGAGGCCAGAGGTTTGTTGTCGTCCAACAGTCCTGCGCGCGACATCTGCACAGCCTCAACGACCTGACGAATGGCCTCGTCCTGACCGTAAATCTGTGAAAGCATTCGCGGCGCGAGGCTCTCTAACTGCTGGTAGTCGTCGTCCTTGGCAATGGCCAGCGCATCGACCTTGCAGGTCTTCGCCAAGACGTCGGCGATGTCAGCCTTGCTGATGCTGACGGGAAAACCGTCAGACACACTATGCCCAGTGGTCAAAGAACTGTCAGCCACAGTTTCCGCTGCGGCACCGGCTTCGTCGATGAGGTCGATGGCCTTGTCGGGCAGGAAGCGGTCGTTGACGAATTTGGCACTCGCCTCTACTGCGAAGTCCATGGCCTCGTCGTCGTATTTGACATGGTGGAACTCCTCGTAGCGAGGCTGCAACTGCCGTAGGATATTTTTGGCCTCGGCAACAGTCGGCTCGGCAATGTCAATCTGCTGGAAACGGCGAATCATGCCTTTCGAACGCGAGAAATGGCGGTTGTATTCCTCGTAGGTCGTGGAACCGATGAAGCGGATGTTGCCCGCCTCGAGATAGGGTTTCAGCATGTTCGAAGCATCCATTGCTCCCTCGCCAATGGCTCCGGCACCCACAAGCGTATGAATCTCGTCGATATATACGACGTTGTTGGGGCCCTCCCATTGTACGCCGTCCATAATCATCTTGATACGGTTTTCGAAGTCGCCGCGATACTGCGTACCAGCCAAGAGTGTTCCCATGTCAAGCTGATAGACCTTGCAGCCCATCAGCCGCTCAGGCACCCGCCCCTCTTCGATGAGCCTAACCAGTCCCCAGACCAGCGCGGTCTTGCCCACGCCAGGCTCACCGACATGCAGCGGATTGTTCTTGTCACGACGGCACAGCACCTGAATGGTTCGCTGCAACTCCTGCTCACGGCCTATCAACGGATTCTGCTGTTGATAGAGATCGTTCATGCAAGTGACGAGCCGTTTCCAAGCCGCCTTGTCTGTAGAGGCCGATTCGTCGTCCGCAGCATCTCCTGCCGCATCCAGTTCGTCGTCGAAATCGTAGAAATTGATCAGCTGACTCATGAAGTTGGCCTCCTTGCCAGAGAGACTATCTTTCAGCAGGTAGGCCGCCCACGAATCTTCAAGGGCGAGGAGGCCCTTTGTCAGGTGCGGGATGTCGAGTGCATCGGCACTGCTCGAAGCCACCGACTGCACAGCCAGTTCCAGCATTTTCCCCATCTGTACCGAAGTCTCAGGAACGTACTCCGTGCCTTCAGGCAACGATTCCACGGTTTCCAAATAGTCATTGAGACGTTCCTCCAGTAGTGAGGGATTGCAGAAAATGTTAAGTGCGGCATTGAAGTTAAAGTCCTCTATCAGCACGAGCAAAAGGTGTTCGGGCATGATGAACTCATGCCTGTAGCCTTTACAGCACTCGTAGGATTTGTTCAGCACCTTCGAGGCGCGGTGAGTCTGTTTGATCTCTGCCATACTTGTTCAACGTTCAATGTTTAACGTTTCACTCTGCTTCTTCAACAGTCAGTCTCAGCGGATAGCCCTGTTCGCGAGCCATGTTTGTGGCCTTGCGGGCCTTCGAAACGGCGACGTCGTAGCTGTAGATGCCCACTACCGCCTTGTCGGAGTGGTGCACCTGCAGCATCAACGCATTGGCTTCCTCTTCACTTTTCAAGAATACCTGCACCAGTATCATCACCACAAACTCCATCGTCGTGAAATCGTCATTGTAGATGATGACCTTGAAACGGCGCGGTTCCCGAAGATTCGTCCGCTGCCGTTCGCGAATCTGGGACTGTTCTTTCGCCATACAACTTTAGAATGGGAAGCCCTGAGGACGAGGAGCCTTTTCGGGTTCACCAAGGAAGGAGGCTTCGGCGTCCTGATCGTTCAGCTTGAAGACCATGAACTTCGGGCTCTTCTCAGTGCAGGGAGTCCATGCGCCACCCTTGGGACCGTTCGGATCGCTATACTTGGCGAAGTTGGTCCATGCGGTAAGCATCTTTTCGCTGAGATCCCAGTCGCCCTTGGTCCACGGACGCCAACAATGCTTCAACGACTTAAAGACAAACCACAGGTCGCTGGAGTGGAAAGCACCCTTCAGACGCTGGGTAACCTCGGGATGCGAGCCGTCGTCGGGCAACGGACGGGCAAACTGGTAGGCCCATGCCTTACCGCCCTTCTCACTGCGCACCTTGCAGAACTCGGCGATGTTCGGAGCCATATTGCCCATATCGTTCAGCGTGAAACCAATCATATAAGGTACATCGGCCAGCGTGCCGCCGCGCGTAGCATCATCGAAACTCTTGACACTGACATAGCCGTCAATCATCGGCATGAAGGGCAGGCCGCGGCGCATGAAGGGCATTCCCCCACCCTGCTCCTGACCTTCGACAATCTGGTAGTACAGCGTGTTCAGCGCAAAGACGGTCTCGGTCGACGCCTGACGCATCTTCTGCAAATCAGTCAAGCCAGCCCAATCAAAGACCTTCTTGGCATTAGCTTCGGCATCGGCAAATGAGCCGCCGCTGTAACGACCACCCATCGGGTTGCCGTTGGCATCGGAAATGGAGAGGCCCTGTGCGCTCATGATGACCGCCTTGTGGAACAGACCGCGAGCCAAGGGGCTCTCGCACAGTGTACGCACGCTACCACCGCCTGCACTTTGTCCGAAAATAGTCACGTTATTCGGATCACCACCAAACTGGGCGATATTCTTCTTTATCCACTTCAGTGCCTCAATCTGGTCGAGGATGCCATAGTTGCCAGAAACCTTGTGCGGACTCTCAGCCGACAGTAAAGGATGAACAAGGAATCCGAAGACACCCAAGCGGTAGTTGATGGATACGAGCACCACATCTTTGGCACCCCACTCTTGCCCGTCGAACTCAGGTTCTGAGCCGAAGCCCTCACGATAGCCACCACCATGAATCCACAGGGCTACAGGCAACTTTTTGTCAGCCTTTCCAGGAGCCTTCGTCCACACGTTCAGATAGAGACAGTCCTCGCTAAAGGCAGCCTCCTTGCCATAGCCCCACTCGGTGTAATAACCACCGGTGTACTGGATAGCCTGAAAACTCGGGCGACCGAAAGTGTCGCAGATTTTCACGCCCTTCCACGGCTTTACAGGTTGCGGTTCACGCCAGCGGTTCTCCTTAATAGGCGGGGCAGCATAGGGTATGCCACGATAGACGTAGACGTCGGGATGATCGTCGGCCAAGACGCCTTGCACCTGACCGCCTTCGATGGTTAACACGGGGTTGTTCTGGGCATTTGCCGATACTGCTACGAGGAGCAGAAGAGGTAAGAATAGCTTTTTCATAATCAGTTGTTTTTGAAATAGGTTTATTGTTCGTGTGTGCAAATTTACGAATTATTAGCGAAACTGCCAAATCTTTTTCGATTTTGTTTGGCTGGTTCGAAAAAAATGCCTAAATTTGCAACTGAACTAAGCAAAAACTATGACTAAAGAGAACAACAAACTGAACGAAGGGCGCAGAGAATTCCTGCGTCGCTTGGGAATGGGTGCCGGTGCAGCTGTGGCCATGAGTATGATGGGACCACTGCGCCTGTTTGCACAAGACGAGAAAACGACGGAGGCTGTAGGTCAGAACCGAATGACCTACCGTGTACAGCACGGTTCGGGAGAGCAAATCTCGCTGCTGGGTTTCGGCATGATGCGTCTGCCCAGAGAACAGGAGGAGGTAGACCGACTGGTAGACTATGCCATTGCGCACGGCGTGAACTACTTCGATACGGCGCCGATGTATATGGGCGGACAGTCGGAGGTGTTGACAGGCAACACGCTGAGCCGTTTTCCACGTGACAAATACTTCGTCGCCACGAAGATGTCGAACCAGCGAGACAACCTGTGGGACTTCGACACGTCGAAGCGGATGTACGAGCAGTCGTTTGAGCGTCTAAAGGTGGACCACATAGACTACTACTTGCTGCACAGCATCGGCGGTGGGGGTATGGACGCGCTGAAAGGACGATTCTTGGACAACGGCCTGCTGGACTTCCTGTTGAAGGAACGCGAGGCAGGACGTATCAAGCACCTTGGATTCTCGTATCACGGCGACGTGCGCCCCTTCGACTGGCTGTTGGACCATCAGTCGGAGTATCACTGGGACTTCTGTCAGATACAGATGAACTTCTTGGACTGGCGTCACGCATCAATGGGTAACGGCTGGCGAAAGGATGCCGATGCCGAATACCTATATAATAAATGTGAGAAGACGGGCGTGCAGTGTGTCATCATGGAACCCCTGCGCGGCGGTTCCTTCGGCAAGATGGCCAAGGAACTGGAAGACCAGCTGAGGGCCGTTCGTCCCAACGACAGCACGGCACGGTGGGCGTTCCGCTGGGTGGGTTCCTATCCCAACATCCTGACGACGCTGAGCGGCATGAACCAGATGGACCACTTGGTAGATAACGTCGAGACCTTCTCGCCATTGGAGGTGTGTACGGAGGCTGAGAACGCGCTGCTGGCGGAGATTGCCGACCAGATGTCGGGATTCCCTACGATACCGTGTACGACGTGCGAATACTGTATGCCCTGCCCCTACGGCGTGAACATCCCCGGCAACTTCGCCTACTACAACGAGGCGGTAAACAACCACATACTGCCGCTGCCCGACAAGGCGGCCGCCGACTATGCCGAGAAGAAACAACAGTTTGCAGACGGATTGCGTAAGGCACTGCCGAACGTCGAGGCGTGGGCACGGAGCTGTACGGACTGCGAGGAATGTCTGCCGAAATGTCCGCAGTCTATCCGCATTCCGAACCAGATGTCGCGAATCGTGGAACTGTTAAGAAAACGATAACGAAAACGAAATTTGTTTTGCATTTCGCTCACTTATTCGTAACTTTTTCGCAAGCGAAGAAGGTACTTTCGTTCGGAAATGAAAATAAAACTAAATTTATTTTGCATTTCGCTCACTTATTCGTAACTTTGCAAACTCAAAAGATGTACTTTTTATAACACGATAACAAACAATGGAAAGAGACAATCAGATTTTCGAGTTGATTGAGCAGGAGCATCAGCGCCAGTTGAAGGGCATTGAGCTCATTGCCAGTGAGAACTTTGTAAGTGACCAGGTGATGGAAGCCATGGGTTCGTACCTGACCAACAAATATGCCGAGGGCTATCCCGGCCACAGATACTATGGCGGTTGCCAGGTGGTGGATAAGGTGGAACAGCTGGCCATCGACCGCGTATGTAAGCTGTTCGATGCCGAGTATGCCAACGTGCAGCCCCACTCCGGTGCACAGGCCAATGCTGCCGTGATGCTGGCAGTGCTGAACCCCGGCGACTGCTTCATGGGACTGAACCTGGACCACGGTGGTCACTTGAGCCATGGTTCGAAAGTGAACACAAGCGGTATCCTGTTCAAGCCCGTGGGCTACAACCTGAACAAGGAAACCGGTCGTGTGGACTACGATGAAATGGAGAAGCTGGCTATTGAGAACAAGCCGAAACTGATTATCGGCGGTGGCTCGGCCTACAGCCGCGAGTGGGATTACAAGCGCATGCGCGAGATTGCCGACAAGGTTGGTGCTCTGCTGATGATTGATATGGCCCACCCCGCTGGTCTGATTGCTGCCGGTCTGCTGGAGAACCCCGTAAAGTGGGCGCATATCGTGACGTCTACGACGCACAAGACCCTGCGCGGTCCGCGCGGTGGTATCATCCTTTTAGGTAAGGACTTCGACAATCCTTGGGGCTACACCACGCCGAAGGGTGTCGTGAAGAAGATGTCGCAGCTGCTGAACAGTGCTGTTTTCCCCGGCATCCAGGGTGGTCCGTTAGAGCACGTCATCGCTGCCAAGGCCGTTGCCTTCGGCGAGGCCCTGAAACCTGAGTTCAAGGAGTGGGCCAAGCAGGTGCAGAAGAACGCAAAGGTGCTGGCCGAGGAGCTGATGAAGCGTGGTTTCGGCATCGTCAGTGGTGGTACCGACAACCACTCGATGTTGGTTGACCTTCGTTCGAAGTATCCCGAGCTGACCGGTAAGGTAGCCGAGAACGCACTGGTTGCTGCCGACATCACCGTCAATAAGAATATGGTGCCGTTCGATACACGTTCGGCCTTCCAGACCTCTGGTATCCGTCTGGGTACTCCCGCCATCACGACACGTGGTGCAAAGGAAGACCTGATGGTGCAGATTGCCGCCTGGATAGAGGAGGTGCTGAACGCTCCCGAGGACGAACAGGTGATTGCCTCAGTCCGCGCTCGCGTCAACGAGACGATGAAGGCATATCCCCTCTTTGCCTATTAATCAGGCATTGAGTATAAGATACAACGATGAAGAAATCATTTATCATCATGCTGTGTGGCGCCATGCTGATGGCTGCCTGTAAGAAGGACAAGGACGACGAACCCGTGAAGACGTTAGCCGATAGGACGGTGATGGTCTATATTTCGGGCGACAACAACTTGACGAGTGCAGCGCTAAGCGACATCAAAGAGATGGAGCAAGGGGCTGCGGGCATTCCGGCGAATAGCCACTTGGTGGTATTTGTAGACCGCGCGACCGGCAGTGAGAAGCCCTTTATCGCCGAGGTAAAGAACAACCAGCAGCAGCCACTGGACACCTTGTATAAGTATCCGAATGATTTCTACGCCTCCGACCCCGATTTGTTCTGCGAGGTGTTGCAGCGCATTGCCGCTGAGCGTCCCGCGAAGGAATACGGTTTGGTACTGTGGGGACACGGTTCCGGATGGATTGTCGAGAAAGACACCATTGCCCAGAAGCGCGCCTACGGCATAGACAATACGGGTAACAACCAGGGCGGCGACCGCTGGATGAATCTCACGCAGATGGCCAAAGCACTGAAGAACCAGAGCGTATTGCCAAAGCTAAGCTACATCTTTGCCGACTGCTGTAACATGATGTGTGTGGAGGTGGGCTACGAGCTGAAGGACGTGACGGAGTACCTGATTGGCGCGCCATCCGAAATCCCTGGCTGGGGAGCACCGTACGACAAGATGGTGGCGCAACTGTTCAAGAGCGGCAGCAACTTGTATCGGGGTATTATCGACACGTACTACGACTACTATGCGGACTACAACAACCTGACGCAGGCGGAGCGTAATACGTGGCCGTATATGAAGGATGGCTACAGTGTGCCGCTGTCAGTCATTGACACAAAATATGTCGGTGATCTGGCGGATAGGACGCACGATATGCTGGAGCGCGCTGTTGGCGGCTATCCCATGTCCCCCGAGAGTCCTGACCTGACGAGCATCATGTTCTATCTGTACAACCCCATTGACATCATGTACGACATGAGGGCTATCATGGAGCGGCTGTTGTCGGCAGAGGATTTTGCGACATGGGACAAGACCTATCAGCAGGCTGTGCCATACTACAGGAAGTCTATGATGTGGATGACGGAGTTCTCGACGCAGTATCAGGCGTTCTTTGGCTTTGACAAGAACCTGCAGTACGGTTGCGTCAGTATGTTCATCCCACGCCAAGGACAATACTACAGCTACGGCAATATGCCGTACAACAAAACGGTGCAGAACTTTGCCTGGAGCCGCGTAATGGACTGGGGACGTTTCGGCTGGGAGTAAAAATACTCTTGGAATAAAAAGAATTACTCTTGGAGAAAAAAGAATTACTCCAAGAGTATTTTTATTTAGTCCCTTCTTCTTGTTCGTGCATAACCACTTTTACCTTTGAGATTCGGCGCTCTTCCATATCGAGAATCTCGAAGGTGAAGTTCTGATAGTCTATCTTCTCGTGAAGCTTCGGAAAGTCGCCTTTGATTTCAAGCAACAGTCCCGCAACGGTATCGGCGTCACCCTCGACCTCCTCGAAGATTTCGTCATCAACGTGCAGAATCTTGTAAAAGTCAGACAGCAGCGTCTTACCCTCGAAGACGAAGGTGTTTGCATTGATGCGCACATAGGTCTTCTCGTCCTCGTCGTATTCGTCGTTGATTTCGCCGACGATTTCCTCCAAGATATCCTCCAGCGTCACAATACCGCTGGTGCCGCCAAACTCATCGACGACAATAGCAATGTGTACCTTGTTCTCCTGGAACTCGCGCAAGAGGTCGTCAATCTTCTTTGTCTCGGGAACGAAGTAAGGCGGGCGGATGAGCGACTGCCAGCGGAAGCCTGCGCCCTTCGACAGATGCGGCAGCAAGTCCTTGATATACAGGATACCGCGCACGTTGTCGCTATTGTCCTGATAGACAGGAATGCGCGAATAGTTGTTGGCCACAACACAACGCAGCACTTCGGCAAACGACGCCTTGAAGTCGAGGTCGACAACATCCTGACGCGACGTCATAATCTCCTTCGCTGTCTCGTCGCCAAAACGCACAATACCCTCAAGCATACGCTTCTCCTCGCGGATATCGTTCTTATCGGTCAGTTCCAGCGCCTGTTCCAAATCGTCGACGCTGAGCGTATGACTCTCCTTACGCACCACCTTATCAGCCCAAATGCCAGACTTGATGAGGATAGAGGCGAAAGGATAGAACAGTTTACGGCAGAACATGATGCCGTTGACGACACGACGGCAGAATCTCAGCGGATGCTGTCCGGTATAAACCTTCGGCATGATTTCGCCAAAGAGTAGCAGAATGAATGTCAGCAGGACGGTGACGAACAGGAACTGCAGCCAGTAGGAACCGCCAAAGTCAACGACATGGGCAATGAAATAGTTCAACAGCATGATGATGGTGACGTTTACCAGATTGTTGGTAATCAGTATCGTCGCCAGCGTGCGTTCCGAATCCTCACGCAATTGCTTAATCTTGATGTCAGTATCGGTGCGTTCTTCGTCCAACTCGCTCAGGTCGCTGGGCGACAGAGAGAAAAAAGCTATCTCAGAACCAGAGGCGAAACCCGACACCAGCAACAGCACGCAGGCCAGCACTCCGGCAATAATAGCTCCCAACGTCGGCGTCATCAGCGTCACACCGTCGAAAAGCTGAAAGAATTGTTGAAGATATTCGTCCATGATTACTCAGTAGCCGTTGCGCCCTCCGTCGGAGCCGCCGATGATGAACGCGGAGTGAGCAACTCCATATTGTCGGCCCATATCTCCGTCATACTACGGCGCTGTCCCTGCTTGTCGTCGTAGGCCGAATAACGGATTCGTCCTTCGATATACAGCTTGTCTCCCTTATGAACATACTTCTCGACGATTTCAGCAAGTTTACGCCACAGGATGACATTATGCCAATCGGTATGGTCGGGGACCTGCGTACCGTTCTGCAACGTATAGCCACGTTCGGTAGTAGCCAGACGAACACGTGCTACTGCAACCCCCTGATCAACATAGCGAATCTCAGGATCCTGGCCTACGTTGCCTATCAACATCACCTTATTCATAAACGCTTACTTGCAGAGTCCTAAGAAAGTAAACTTAAAATTCTTGCCCTTGGCTGAGGGAAACTGGCTGCGGGGATCGACACGTTCGCTCAAATGATCGACAATGCGGTTGTAACAATCCATACCCGATACCGCCTTGCATCGAGCCACAAAATGAGTGTCGCGATACTGGAACTTGTTCGTGCCGGGAACAACGGATACACGCTTGAAATCGAACGCACCCTCATACCAGCCGAAGCGCTCTTCGTTAAGACGCACCAATATCGGAGCCTCTTGCTTTACAGGAGCAGCAGGACGCACGGCTTTCTTCTCCTTGAAATCGTCCATCGATTCTGCCTCCGTTTTGATAATGATAAAGTAAACACGCGGACGAACTTTGTAACGCTTGGGGTACAACACATTGCTGTCGACATATTCACGGATGTCGCGCTCAAGCATCGGATTCATTCCAATCTCATCTATTTCGGCGAGAAACGCAATCGCTTCGTCTGCATTTTTCACCAATACTTCCTCGTCAAAGTATCGAATATATAAGTTCATATAAAAAGGTTGCTTTGTTTTTCCGTATAAAAAAGAGCGGAAAACGGGACTCGGACCCGCGACCCCAACCTTGGCAAGGTTGTGCTCTACCAACTGAGCTATTTCCGCAAACTAAAACCGCAAGTGAACAAGTGAAGAGGAGGAGACTCGAACTCCCACGTCGCAATTGACACTACCCCCTCAAAGTAGCGCGTCTACCAATTCCGCCACCTCTCCAGCACTTGATAACGTGTGAATAAAAAAGAGTGCCCAGAACAGGACTCGAACCTGCACGCCTCGCGGCACACGCACCTGAAACGTGCGCGTCTACCAATTCCGCCACCTGGGCATTACTCATTAGAACCCAGCGTCCTAATGCTCTTTTTTGTTCAACATGTGGAGCGGAAAACGGGACTCGGACCCGCGACCCCAACCTTGGCAAGGTTGTGCTCTACCAACTGAGCTATTTCCGCATTTTGTTACGTCTCATCTCGCTAGATGGCGTCTTTGTGATTCCGGCGGGATTCAAACCCACAACCTTCTGATCCGTAGTCAGATGCTCTATTCAGTTGAGCTACGGAACCTCCATTTATTTCCCGAAAACCGGGCTGCAAAAAAGTTCCTATCTCTGATTTGCGGGTGCAAAGGTAATCACTTTTTGCGAAACTGCCAAACTTTTTGAGGACTTTTTTCAAAAAAAGAGGCAGATTCCTAAAAATCCGCCTCTTTCTGTATGAAATCATTTCCCGATTACTTCACTATGCGCTTCTTTCCGCCCTTCAGATAGATGCCCTTGCGGTTTGGCTGCTGCTGCAACTGACGACCGTCAAGCGTGTACCACTGACCCTCTTCGGCTGTTTCGGCAGTGACACCTTTCACCGAAGTTATAGGCTCACCTTCCCACTGAGTAGTCAGTGTCTTGCCCTGATCGTTAATACCTGTCAGATACGCCTCGAAAGGTGCTGCATAGTCGTATGTTGCCTGACGGAACATCTTTACGTCGTTGTCGTAAACGTACGAATCACTGAACAGTGAGCGGAACTCATAAGTACCAACAAACTTAGAGTCGGCCATATTCTCAAGAGGCTCTACTCTGACACCAAGTTCATCAATAATCTCTTCCCCATCCTCTTTGAGCTGCAGGTAATACGGTTTGTTGGGCTCAACGGTTGTGGCCTTCTTCATCGAGACAATATCGTCTTCAATCTTGTCGAACTCGAAGAACGTACCATAGCGCTCAGGCTCCGGAATACCAAATGGAATATAGAGCGGAAGTTTCTTATCAGCGGCAAACGGACGTTCGAATATTGCACGGCCAGCAGTAAAGCCTCCCTCTGCAACCTCGAACATATGAACTCTGTCGCCCAGCAGCAGGCTGTCACACACGGAACCCACCACCATGTTCGGGCTATGGACTTCGTTACCAGCAGGCAGATAGATGAACGTCGTAACAGGTATACCCTTGAAGGGACCTTCCTCACGGCTATAATCCTTACCCGTAATGCTGGTGCCGCGCAAGTCGATATAAGAAATATCATAGTCCGAAGCAGCACGCTTGGATGCGTAACCGCCACCTCCATTACCAGCCATATCTTCAAAGGTGTCGTCGCTAAGGTCAGTAATCTCGTCGTTTGCTACAATAATGTGGCCGACACCACCCTCAGGCATCATGAGGTCGTCTTTCGACATACACAGATAGTTTGGCTTTCCTCCTGGGGGCGAATCGATACTGCTGGCCGATACCGACAGTCCACCGATACCTGTCGAAACGGTAGCCTTAGGACCAATGCGGTGATTGTCCATATCAGGAGCACCGGCTACATCAGACAACTGAATATGATATATATAAACATAGGTGGCCGACGTACAAGTATAATTATAATCGAATGTCAAAGTAGCGCCAAGAGTCTTCAGTAGATACGGCTTATTACCACCAACGCTTATACACAGGGCGTGCCCAATCTTCGTGTATGCCGTGATGGTGACAGTACCCGATCCGGCAGGAACCATAAATGTGACACCTTTGAAGTTCTCTGCGAACTCGTCAGTTGTAGGTGTCATTTGGAGAGCATCCTCTAACTTATCATCGGTCATGACAGAGTTGATAATCAGCATGCCATTGTAGAAACCATCATCGTTCTTATTTGGTTCCTGTGTGTCGTTGAGTGTGTAAAGCACGTTGTCCACAACGGTATTCGTCAGGGTCTTGTCATCAACACCGCCGCCAGAGCCATAGTCGACATTGTTATTCTTATTGCCGTTGTCGACAATAGGATCCAACGGAGAACCCAACAGTACATACGTAACATCCTCTTCATTGAGGTATGATACATAATCGGGGTCTATGATGGTCATCGGTTCCTTGATGGAGATTTCCTTGAATCCTGATACCACCTGCGTCTTACTGTTCAAATCCAGTTTACCCGGAGACGTCATATCGGTATAAATATGCAGATACTGCTTCCCACCTGTCATATCCCAGATGGCGTAGTCCGTAGTCGACTCAATGATATTATCGCCAATAACATAGATCTCCAACGTGTCCAGTCCGCTCTCGATACCCGAAATGTGGGCATCCGTAAGCGTCAGTGTTGCCTTACCGTCGAACATCACCGACTTTTCGAACAATTCCCCACGGTTTTCTTCTGTCACCACCATGCCGTCAATCTTCAGCTTGTATGCGTAACTCGTCACGGTAAGCGTGTAGCTTGCATCAGCATACTGATAGTTGGGGTCGTTGATAGCAGCCTTGATGGTGGTCGTACCGATAGCCTTCATCTCTACCGAACCAGTCTCCTCATCAACCGTAGCCACTTCCGGTTTCGAGCTCGTATAGGCTATAATCGCACCTTGTGGATTGGACAATACTGGCCATTCGGGTGTCTCGTTGACAGCAGCCGTCAGCTCAGACTTGTCATACGACAACGTTGCCTTTGCCGGACTGATGGTAAACGTTGCCGTCTTTGTCTTCGCCGTAGAGAAGTTCTTGTCCTTAGACGTCAGCGTCACTGTACCTGCACCAGCACCAGCGTTTATATTTTCGCCATATGCCACATCATACTCATCATCAGAAACTGCATTACCATTAAATGTTACCGTCACAGCAGGCGTAATCTGGGAACCAGTATACGTCTGAGCGTCAATTGCTGCAATCGTCACTGTCGACAGATCTGCCTTTGCAATCGTTGCTGACACATTGGCGACTGCAGATTCAGAATGGTTCTCGTCACCGGTTGCCTTATAGTAAACCGTATAGTCGCCGGCGTCAGTTGCCTGGGGAATCGTCTCCGTAAACGCTCCGTCAGCGGTCAGCGAATAAACTACCGTACCATTATCCGTCTCACCGGCTGCCACGAGGTCCTGGGCAGAAGCGGTGTACGTCGGATTCAAAGCTTCAGGGGCTTTCTTCACCATTGCGGCAACAGCGCTGATAGAGAATGTCTTCACCACCGAACCGGTGTAGTTGCCCTTACCTGTTACCATCGCCTTGGCGGTATTCACACCAACATTGACATTGTCAGAATAGGACACTTCGTAGTCCTCGCCCTTTACCAAAATAGCGTCACCGTCAGTCACCGTCACTGTCGGCGTCAAAGGCTCTCCGGTATACAACTGGGTAGCAATATCGCCAACCATATCCTCCGTCAGCGCCTTGGCGACAATCTTGAACGTTGCCGTCTTTGTCTTAGCTGTCGAGAAGTTCTTGTCCTTAGATGTCAGCGTCGCAGTAGCCGTGCCGGCATTGATATTGTCGCTGTAGGCTACGTCGTATTCGTCAGCAGCAACAGCCTTGCCGTTGAACGTCACCGTCACGGCGGGCTCGATCTCAGCACCCGTAAACGTCTGGTC
>Ga0310690_10006216_pt1 | contig 15802 bp, 13 predicted proteins | sample AusTroGonzalo_MG_2_FD_207661 | JGI IMG/M metagenome (GOLD analysis project Ga0310690, IMG submission 207661) | Bovine rumen microbial communities from tropical cattle in Woodstock, Queensland, Australia - Gonzalo_04 (v2) (version 2) | ecosystem: Host-associated > Mammals > Digestive system >... | reverse complement strand
CTTAAGAACAAGCACATAGCAAGAAAGAAGTTAACGCAGGAAGAAGTTAAGGCCGAGGTCATAGCCCTGCAGGATATGGGTCATAAGCGTCTTGCTATCGAAGCGGGTGAGGATCCAGTCAACAACCCGATAGAATACATCCTCGACTGCATAAAAACGATCTACAGCGTACATCATAAAAACGGTGATATAAGACGTGTCAATGTAAATATCGCTGCAACAACGGTTGAGAATTATAAAAGATTAAAGGATGCCGGTATAGGCACATATATCCTGTTCCAGGAGACCTATCATAAGGAGAGCTATCTGCACTTGCATCCCACAGGCCCCAAGCATGACTATGACTATCACACCGAGGCGATGGACCGCGCTATGGAGGGCGGTATCGACGACGTCGGTCTGGGCGTTCTGTTCGGTCTGGAGCTGTACAAGTACGAGTTCGCGGGGCTCATCATGCACGCCGAGCATCTTGAGGCTGTGCACGGAGTAGGGCCTCATACTATCTCTGTTCCCAGAGTCAAGCGTGCCGACGATATCGACCCCGACGAGTTCGACGGCGGTATCGACGACGAGACCTTTGAGAAGATCACCGCCTGCATCCGTCTGGCTGTACCCTACACAGGCATGATAATTTCGACACGCGAGAGCGAGGAGGTGCGCTCAAAGCTGCTGCGTCTGGGCATCTCTCAGGTATCCGGCGGCTCGCGCACATCCGTCGGTGGCTATGCTGAGAAGGAGCGTCCGCACGACACCGAGCAGTTCGATGTATCCGACCAGCGTACCCTTGACGAGGTCGTACAGTGGCTGATGAGGAACGGTCATATCCCGTCGTTCTGCACCGCGTGCTACCGCGAGGGCAGGACGGGCGACCGCTTTATGTCGCTGTGCAAGTCGGGTCAGATCCTCAACTGCTGCCATCCGAACGCGCTGATGACCCTCGCCGAATATCTCGTCGACTACGCGAGCGAGGAGACCAAGCAGATCGGCTTTGACATGATCGGCAAGGAGCTAAAGCGCATACCCAAGGAGAAGGTGCGCGACATCGCGACCCAAAACATCCGCGATATCATCATGTCCAACAGAAGAGATTTCAGGTTCTGATTATTTAATGGTCATTGCGAGCCCTTTAGGGCGTGGCAATCCCACAAACAGGGAATGTATCTTTCTGATACATCAACCGGTATTTACGACAGGGGGATTGCCACGGTCGCTTAGTAGCTCCCTCGCAATGACACTGTTTTTATAAGGTGAAATATATGACATCATTGAACTCAACCGTTTCCGCCGAGAGGCCGCATATAGCGTTCTTCGGCAGACGGAACGCAGGTAAATCGAGCGTCGTGAACGCCGTTACAAATCAAAAGCTGTCCGTCGTTTCCGACACCCCCGGCACCACCACCGACCCCGTCAAAAAGGCGATGGAGCTCCTGCCGCTCGGACCGGTCGTGATAATCGACACCCCGGGCTTCGACGACGAGGGCGCTTTGGGCGAGCTGCGCGTCGAGCGCACTCGTGAAGCGCTCAGAAGAGCCGATATAGCTGTGCTCGTCGTGGACGGCACGGTAGGTCTGACCGACGCGGACAGGGAGCTTCTCAAAGAGCTTGACAGCCGAAAGCTTCCGTATCTGATCGCGATGAATAAGTCTGACCTGATCGATTTGCTTCCGGCAAAGGATGAATATACGCTGTATGTGAGCGCTTTGACAGGAGAGGGGATAGGAGCGCTCAAAGACCGCCTCGCGCACCTTGTCAAGGACGGCAAAAAAGAGAAGCCTATAGTCGCCGACATAGTAGGTGATCACGGTACAGTGGTTCTTGTGATACCGATAGACGAGTCCGCTCCCAAGGGGCGCATAATCCTGCCGCAGCAGCAGGTTCTCCGCGAGCTGCTCGATCACCGCTGCACCGTCGTGTGCTGTCAGGATACGGAGTTGAAGCAGACTATTGCGGCATTATCCTCGAAGCCGTCGCTGGTCATCACCGACTCGCAGGCGTTCGCAAGAGTCGCAAAAGACACCCCCGACGACGTACCGATGACCTCGTTCTCGATACTGTTCGCGCGGTACAAGGGCAGCCTTGACGGGCTTATCCGCGGTGCTGAGGCTCTGAAGTCGCTCAAGAGCGGCGACCGCGTTCTGATATCCGAGGGCTGCACCCATCACCGCCAGTGCGGAGATATCGGCACGGTCAAGATGCCGGCGTGGATAAAGAGCTATACCGGCGCGGATATAGAATACGATTTCACCTCGGGCGCAGGATTCCCCGATGATCTGACTCCTTACAAAGTCATCATCCACTGCGGCGGCTGTATGCTCAACGAGAAGGAGATGCAGTATCGTCAGAAGGCGGCTCAGCAGGCAGGCGTGCCGATGGTCAACTACGGCATAGCGATAGCCGCGATGAACGGCATCCTCGACCGGGCGCTGAAGCCGTTATCATAGGCTCCCTTTGGGAAAGGGGACGTGCGGCGTCACGCTGTCGCCCCCGGATCATCGGAATCTCACAAAGGCTCCCTTTGGGAAAGGGAGCTGTCAGCGCAAGCTGACTGAGGAATTGTATTATTTGATTGACCGAAGGGAGAAACCATAATTAATTAGGTTGGTCGCTGCGCTCCATTTATACAATTCATCCGTCACCCTTCGGGTGCCACCTTCCTTTCGCAAAGGAAGGCTTGGCGTTCTTTTGGCATTTGAAAAATAGTGCATAATCCAAAATCATCGGTCAATAATACTATTACCAAACATTCAGGAGGTAAAACTATTATGACCGACAAAGAATTGCTCTATATCGAGGACGCCCTCGGTCACGAGCAGTATTTTCAACAGAAATGCAAAGAGACCGCGCAGAGCCTGAGCGACCCCGCTCTCAAGACCTGCGTCGAGCATTACGCCGACCGCCACACACAGATCTTCGACCGCTTTTACGCGCTGCTGTAAGGAGGCTTAGCATGGATGACAGAAACCTGATGCAGAACCTTCTGCTGCTCGAAAAAGGCGGCTGCGACCTGTATATGCACGGCGCGGTCGAATCCGCTAACCAGAGCGTGCTCTGCGCCTTTCGCAACGCGTACGACGACTCGCTGTCGATGCAGAGCGACATTTTCTCAAAGATGACCGACAAGGGCTGGTACAATCCAGAGCAGGTCGAACAGCAAAAGATAGACAAGCTCAGACAGCAGTTTTCGCAGACGAGCTAAGAAAAGAGCTCCCATCATGGGAGCTCTTTCGCTTATGCTTACTTATATTATTCTTATGTGGAATTAAAGCAAAACAACATTATTCTGATAAAGAATCAAAATTCTTGCTTTATGGAGCGTGTGAACAGCGCCGAGAGCTCTGTGTCGGGGTCGGCGTCCATGAAGAGTATCCTGTAAACGGCGTTGGTTATCGGCAGGTCTACGCCGAGTTTTTCGCCTAGCTCGCACATCGCCTTTGAGGTCATCACGCCCTCGGCGAGCTTGCCGAATTTCTCGCCCTGCACGAACTTCTCTCCGTAGCGTCGGTTGTGGCTCCAACGGGAGAATAGCGTCGCCTCGTAGTCGCCCAGGTGGCAGAGACCGTATGCGGATATTTCGTTGCCGCCCGCGGCTTTTATCAGCCTCGCTACCTCGCGTGTGCCTCGCGCCATCAATGCGCCCTTGAGCGATGTATAGCCCGAGCCGTCGAGCATGCCCGCGGCGATTCCGATGACGTTCTTCGCTGCTGCGCCTATCTCCGAGCCGATCAGGTCTGTGCCCAGATAGAAGCGGATAAGCTCGCTGTTGAAGCTGTTGACCAAGGTGCGCTTGACGTCCTCGTTCTCGCTGTCGATGACCATGCAGTTCGGGATGCCCTTGACGTAGTCCTGCGGATGTCCGGGGCCTACCCACACGGCGACGGGGGTCTTGTCGGTATCGACAAAGTCGCCGACCACCTGGGTCAGACGTTTGCCTGTGCTGACCTCGATACCTTTCATGCACAGCACGATGACCTTGCCGTCAAGGTCGAACTGCGTGATGGTCTTCATGTAATCGCGCAGGTGCTGGGACGATATGGAGATGACGATGACCTCGGCACGCTCTACGGCGAACTTGTGGTCGTATGTAACGGTGATGCTGTCGGGGAAGGAGAGGTAGTCGTTGTGGCGTTCGTTGAGAAGCTGCTGAAGCTCGGGGGCTTCTTTAAGTCCGCATGAGCAGACCTCGTGCCCGATCTTGTCAAGATACCACGCGATACAGCTGCCCCATCTGCCGCAGCCTAATACGGAAATCTTCATTTTTAGTACACCATACTTTTACGTTTGTTATTTTCGGAAGTTTGATATATCGCAGCGTCAGGCGGCATAGTCAAACCGCGCCCTCTGCAACAATGGAAAAAACGACATACTGTGCTCTACGAAACGTTAGTCCGAGATTTGTAGGGGAGGGGCTTGCTCCTCCCGATTTCCCGATATCGACGTTGGGATAAAGCAACACACAGCGCTCTATCAAATGCCGCAGGCAAATCACGGCGTAGCCAAATCATGAGCGAAGCTCAATTCATGCCATAGGCAAATCATCATATAAAATGGTTTCTTGCTGCGCTAGGTCAATTGATGCAATCCCTCGGTCATCATGCGGTGACGCTCTCCTCAGGCGGAGGCAGCTTACCATTTTGTCCGCTTTGCGGATATTTCCCCTGACAGGGGAATCTCCTTTACCAAAGGGAGCCTTTTTGCGTTTTGCAATGACCTGCCCGTGTTTTTGACATAAAGAATCCCGCCTGATCGTAACAGCCTTAAGATAACCTGCCTACATAATGACAGGTGGGTGCCCGCCCTGCGGCTTTAGGCTCCCTTCTTCCATACGGATGGGAGGTCTGCACACCGCCGAAGGAGCTAAGCTCCCGATTTAAGGGTTGTAGGGTTATTTGTGGCTGATACGCGGATCAGGCAGGATATTGAACTTAGTTTATTGATCCTCTTCTACGTCGTCGAACATTTCTTCAAAGTGCTGCTCGAAAACAGCGGATAACTCATCGAGAAGAGCTTCGTCTTCGACCTCTGCGAGCTGTTCCTCGCCGTCCTCTTCTATGACTTCCATGATGTAATACTCGCCGCTGTCCTCGACGGATTCTTCAGCGCTGTCGAAGATCGGATACAGGGCATAGAAGGTACCCTTTTCGTTCTCGATAATATCGAGGATCTCAAAGTTATGCTCGACATTCTCATCATCTATCAGAGTGATGAGGTCGGGCTTGTAATCGTCGCCCATCGGTAGGACTCCCTTCATAAGAATTCGCTCTCTGTGCGCGTTTCGCGCAGCCGCTGCCCGTTCCGATACATTGGAGAATTGAGCGTGAATAACATACATTTTTACATTTCTGAACGAGCGGTTTTCTTAATGCAAAATCTATCTTTTTCTATACTCATATTTTACTCTTTCAAACGCTCTAAGTCAAGGGATTTTTGTAATATTTCGTCAAGACTATTTTTCGATTATATATTGAAAATTATCTGCATATATAGTATAATAAAAACGAATATGGGTCAAAAATAACCGACTCCTTATCGGTATTATATCACCAAGGAGCTGTATTAACCGTTTCTGTGCGCTTTATTTGCGCGACGGAGGAATTATGATTCTCTTACCGTTTGAAAAACTGCCTGTCGAGTTCCAATGCGACGAGGTAAAAAAATACTACGATATACTGGACAGAGAACGCTTCGGTTTGTGCGTCAAGCGTGTTATAGATATCCTGCTGTCGCTTGTCATGATCGTCCTGCTGCTTTTGCCTATGGCGGTGATCGCGGTCATCATCAAGGCTACGTCAAAGGGTCCCGTGCTGTATAAGCAGGTCAGGGTCACAAAATACAACAAGACCTTCAAGATATGGAAGTTCCGCACCATGGCGGTCGGCGCGGATGAAGCCGGAGCGCTGGTCACCTCGGCGAATGACAGCCGCATTACCGGCGCCGGCGCGACTCTCAGAAAATTTCGCCTCGACGAGCTGCCGCAGATCTTCCATGTTCTGTCGGGCAAAATGAGCATCGTCGGCACGCGGCCGGAGGTTCCGAAGTACGTCGAGAAGTACACCCCGGAGATGATGGCGACCCTGCTGATGCCTGCGGGTATCACTTCTCTCGCTTCCATACGCTTCAAGGATGAGGACGCGCTGATAGGCGACGTCAGCGACCCCGAAGAGGTCGACCGCATCTATGTCGAAGAGATACTGCCGAAGAAGATGAGATACAACCTCAGGTATATCTCACGCTTCGGAGTACGTCGCGATATTTATCTGATGTTCTCCACCGTGAAAAACGTGTTCACATAATTAATGACTCAACCACTTAAAAGGAATTGATCAGGGGTTTATGAGTAAGTTCAGAAAAGCGCTTCTGGACACCTCGCTGTTCAGGCGCAGTTATATCATATGCTTGTTCTGCAGCAATATCTCTTTCGTGCTGATACCTGCGTACGCGGTGCTGGCGGCGCTGTTCATCTGGGGAGTTTTCCTCATGGTGTACAACGAGGTCAAGCGTCAGACTATACAGAGGACGCGATACGGATTATGGCTCGCGGCGTTCGTGGTATCGTCGTTCATAACGATCCTCGTCCACCTTGCGAGCACGCCGCTGTATAACGTCTTGAACGTCGTGATGGTTCTGCACGTTGCGATATGCTTCTTCGTGTTCTACTCGGTGCATACCGAGGATGGGCTCAACTTCCGCAGGGAGCTTTATTCGATATGCCGTTTTATCGTCTACACCACTACTGTGCTGGGTATTGCGGGTCTTGCTTTCCTGATGGCGGAGATCAGCTTCGAGGTGCTGTGGTTCAAGTTCATCGTTTTTGAGAACCGATTTGACGGAATGTTCGTCAATCCGAACCAGCTCGGATTTGTAAACGCGGTGGCGATATTCTGCTGTCATATGCTGCTCAAGAAGGACTTCATCGCGATCTCCGGACGCGAGAGGGTCAGCCGCATATGGATCAGCTCGTGCATCGCCGTGAACGCGATATCGCTGATCCTGTCCGACTCCAACGGCGCGCTGGTGCTGATGCTGGGATACGTCATCTTCTTCCTGATATACAAGATGTTCGGCTCCGAGCGCAAATTCTCTTTCAAACAGATAATCACCAAGTCGGCGGCTTGTCTGCTGGCAGGTGTGTTCATAGTCGCGGCGCTGTTCTTTATGCGAAACATAACTCAGGCGGGCTTTTCGCAGATAATGAAGGATACAAAGCCCGTCGTGGTAGCCTCTGACGACATCGACATCATCGTCGAGGGCGAGGCGGGCGTGACCTTTGAGCATATGAACAAGAACATCGACTCCGGCCGCTTCAAGCTGTGGAAGCAGGCGGCGAAGATGTTTGCCGAGAATCCCGTCCTCGGCATCGGCAAGGGCAACGTCTACGAATACGGCAACCGGCTGTTCGAGGGCGGCATAAAGTTCTCTGACAGCTACGGAATACTCGCGCCGATAATGACCGACTTCCACAACGGATACATCATGATCCTGATATGCTCCGGCATAATCGGATTCATCCTGTTCTGCATCTTCGGTCTGAGGCTGTTCTGGCACGTGACAGGTCACGTGTTCCGCGAGGACGGTCTGAGCGAGAGCATAATGCCCTGTATGTATTCTTTCCTGTGCGCCTACCTGATATACACGTTCATCGAGGTAGGACTTCTGTTCAATCTCAATTTCATGGTGCTGTTCTTCTGGCTGATACTAGGGTACACATCGTGCTTCCTCGTGAAGTATGAGCCTGACAGCGAGCTCGGCACATTCGAGCTGTTCGGACGCACGTTCAGTCGCGGATTGTTATAAACGCGGATGTATTATTTTTGGCTCCTGACCGATAATATCAGTGGGTGATGACTTTGAAACTGGTTTTACAACGTGATATTTCGGATGTGAACTCCCGGTACAGGGTGTTCGGCGACAGGGGAGAGCTATGCTTTATTGTTACCGGAAAGAGGACTACATCCGGCGAAAGCATGAGGATCTGTGATCCCGACGGCGAACAGGTCTGCAGGATACGTGGACTGGGCTTTTCGGCTCTGTCGGTATACAGCATAAGGGTCGGAGGCGAGAGCATCCGGCTGAATATAGCGGTCGCGCCCGGACGAGCCGCTGTGCGGTTCAGGGGGATAAGCTTCCTTGTCAGGGGCGATATTCCGTCCGGCTCCTATTCCATCCTCGACGCGGATACGTCTGTTATCTGCGAGGTGGGGAAAGACTTCGTAAAGGGTCAGACCTGCTTAGAGATTTTCGAGGATGAACGCGCGATGTTCTGCCTGGCGGCGGTAGCGTGTATAGAGAGCCTGTCCGTCGGACAGGTACCTGCATTGCAGATGACGTGAAGCGTTAGACAGTGTGTGGAAACGAACACATAATCGCGGTCATTGCGAGGGAGCATCGCGACCGTGGCAATCCCACAAAGAGGGACTGCACTAATCTGTTATACAAACCGGTATTTAGAGGTGTGGGATTCCCACGTCGGGCAATAAATAGGTTGAGATTGCCACGGCTCTTGACAGAGCCTCGCAATGACATTTTATAGTGCCCTCCTCGGAATGACATGAAAAAGGATGCGTTCCTAAAATATATTCACATAATCAACAAACGATTCAATATAGAAAGGTACGGAAAAATATGGATAAGTTGTTACAGTTATTGAGCGAAAATTCTTCCTACAGCACAGAACAGCTCTCGATGATGCTCGGCGAGCCCGAGGATTATATCAAGGCGCAGATCGCCGAGTATGAGAACAGCGGCGTCATCCGCGGCTATCAGGCTGTCGTGGACTGGGACGAAGTCCCCGATTCCGGCGTCATGGCTATCATCGAGCTCAAGGTCGCGCCTCAGTTGCAAAAGGGCTTCGATGAGATTGCCGACCGCATCCAGGCTTACGACGAGGTCGAGTCCGTCTATCTTATGGCAGGCTCGTACGACCTCCTGCTCACCGTCAAGGGCGCGACTATCCAGGAGATATCCTCCTTTGTAGCAAAGCGTCTGGCGGCTATGGAGGGCATACTGTCCACAGCTACCCACTTCATGCTCAAGCGATATAAGGAAAAGGGCGTTTCGCTGACAGAAGGCAAAAATGACGGAAGGGAAATGATCGTTTGATGGATTACAACGATAAGCTGGCGCAGTCGATACGCTCGGTCAAGCCCTCCGGCATCCGGCGCTTCTTCGATATCGTCAACGAGATGGATCATGTCATCTCGCTGTCGGTGGGCGAGCCGGATTTCAGGACCCCGTGGCACGTGCGCCAGGCAGGCATAGCATCCCTTGAACAGGGCAAGACCTGGTATACGCCGAACCGAGGCTTCAAGGAGCTGTGCAAAGAGATAACAAATTTCTATAAAAGAAAATACAACCTTACATATGACCCGCTGAACGAGTGCGTCGTCACCGTCGGCGGCAGCGAGGCGATAGATATCGCCCTGCGCTGTATGGTATCGCGAGGCGACGAGGTGCTGATACCTCAGCCGTCCTTCGTATGCTACGAACCTCTAACAGTCATGGCGGGCGCGACTCCCGTTCTGATCGAGACAAAGGTCGAGAACGACTTCCGACTGACTCCCGAGCAGATCGAGGAGAATATCACTCCCGATACAAAGCTGCTGATCCTGCCGTATCCGAACAACCCGACCGGCGGCATCATGGAGCGAGCCGACCTCGAGGCGATAGCCAAGGTCATCGTAAAGCACGACCTGATGGTGCTGTCTGACGAGATATACTCCGAGCTGACCTACGGCGGCAAAAGGCACGTTTCTGTCGCTGAGATCGAGGGCATGAAAGAGAGGACGGTCGTCATCAACGGCTTCTCGAAGGCGTATGCAATGACCGGCTGGCGCTTGGGTTACGCTCTCGGACCGTCCGAGATAATCTCGATGATGGTCAAGCTGCATCAGTTCTGCATCATGTCCGCTCCCACCACCGCTCAGTACGCAGCCATCGAGGCGCTGCGCAACGGCGACAGCGATATCGAAGCCATGCGTAATGAGTACGATATGCGCCGCCGATTTGTCGTCGCTTCGCTCAACGCGATGGGGCTGAGCTGCTTCAACCCCGAGGGCGCGTTCTACTGCTTCCCGTGCATCAAAAGCACTGGGCTGTCGAGCGAGGAGTTCTGCACAAGGCTGCTTCAGAGCAAGCACGTTGCTTTAGTGCCGGGCTCTGCTTTTGGCGAGTGCGGCGAGGGCTATGTCAGGCTGAGCTACTCGTATTCGATCAAGCATTTAACAAGAGCTATGGAGCTTATCAGAGAATTTCTGAAGGAACTGAAAGATGAAGATAACAGTTAAAGCTCCGGCTAAGATCAACCTGACGCTGGATATAGTCGGCAGACGTCCCGACGGCTATCACGAGGTCGCCATGGTCATGCAGACGATCTCGCTGTATGATACCGTGACGGTTGAATCTGTTGACGGTGAGGGCGACTCGATAGAGGTCAGTTGTCCTGCGTATCCCGACGTCCCTGCCGACGACAGCAACATCGTATGCAAGGCTGCGAGGGCTTTCTGCAAGTATACCGAGTGTGAGCCGATGCCTTTGAAGATCACCATCGACAAAGTCATACCGACTCAGGCGGGGCTTGCCGGAGGATCGTCGGACGGCGCGGCTGTGGTAGCCGCGCTGAATCTGCTGTACGGCACGCATCTCAAATCTGCCGAGATGGCGGAGATATGCTCGCGGTTCGGATCTGATGTGCCGTTCTGTCTGCTGGGCGGTACGATGCTCGCGACTGGCACAGGCACGACGCTCAAAAAACTGCCGTCGATGCCGAAGTGTCATATCGTTATATGCAAGCCCGATATAAGCGTGTCGACAGCCGAGGCGTACGCCGCCTGCGACGCTAAGCCGCCGAAGGGCTTCCTCTACACCGATGAGCTTGTCAACCGTTTGTACAGCCGCGATATCCGGGGGCTTTCATCTTGCCTGTACAACGAGTTTGAGCAGGTGCTTGAGCTGCCGGTGATAAACGAGATAAAGAAGACCATGCTGCGCTGCAAGGCTTTGGGCGCTTCTATGAGCGGATCAGGCTCTGCGGTTTACGGCATCTTCCTCGATGAAAAGAAGGCGCAAAAGTGCGTTAATATTCTCAAAGAGAATTATAACAAAGTTTTCCTGACGCAGCCAACCACAGACGGCTGTAAAATAGAACATACTGAATAAACTGTTTTTTACCTGCCGATGATAGAGGCATAACGATCTCACAAAGGCAGGTAATTCTTTTGAAGAAATATATCCATCTGTTGGTGCTGGCGGTAATCCTGTCGGGGATGGCGCTGACTCTGCCGTTTTTTGATTCTTGTGAAGAATTATACGGCGATATCCTGAGGATACATGTCCTCGCGAACTCCGACTCCGCCGCCGACCAGAGTTTGAAGCTCGCCGTGCGCGACAGGGTGCTTGAAAAATGCTCGCAGTGGTATGACGGTTGCTGCGATAAAGACGAGGCGCTGACGGTCACGCGTGAGCATTTGTCGGAGATCGAGGCGGCGGCTCATCGAGAGATACGCGACCGCGGCTTTGGATATACGGTTAAGGCGGAGGTTGCTCCGGTTGATTTCGACACGCGATACTACGAGGGCTTCACTATGCCGGCGGGAAGATATGACGCGCTTAGTCTGACTATCGGCGAGGGCGCGGGCAAAAACTGGTGGTGTGTGATGTACCCGTCGCTTTGCATCGGCGCGGCAAGCAAGGATGAACTGCGCGACGAGCTCGACGACGGCGAGTACCGCGTCGTGACCGCCGACCGCTTTGACTGCCGCTTCAAGCTGGTGGAGTATTACGAAGCCGTCAGGGGATGGTTTCGGTGATTATAGAGAGAATAGTCATTGCGAGCCCTTTAGGGCGTGGCAATCCCATTGTCATTACTACCGGTTTCAAGAGGAAGGGGATTCCCACGTCGGGACGGTGTCCCTCCTCGGAATGACAGCATACAAATCGTCATTGCGAGGGCTGTGCCCGCGGCAATCTCAACCGATAAATAATTGAGGTGAAATATGCTTAGATTCGTACTCGGTAGCTCCGGCTACGGGAAAAGTGAATATCTGCGCAGGCATTTCGCCGAACTCGCGAAGCAGGGGGAAGAAAAGCTCCTGTTCCTCGTGCCGGATCAGATCTCTTTCGAGACCGAGGCGGCGTTCCTCGACCTGCTCGGACCGGCTCTCTCACGCAGGATACTGGTGCTCGGATTCTCGAGAATGTGCGACTATGTCTTCGAGGCTACCGGCAACCGATTCGCGACCTTTGCCGACGACGGCGTGCGCAATATGATCATGAGCCTCGCTATAGAGCAGGTGCGCGACGGGCTGACCGTGTTCGGCAGAGGCGACAGCGCCGCGACCCGCGATATGCTGCTCTCGGCTGTCAAGGAGTACAAGAAGTGCGCGATCGGCTCGGCGGCTCTTTTGGTGGCTGCCGATCACTGCGATGACGATACTCTGAGCGCGAAGCTGCGCGATACGGCGCTCGTCTATGACGCGTATGACGCGATCATGGCGCGCAGCTATATGGATCCGCTCGATTCGCTCACCAAGGTGCGCTATCTGCTGTGTGATAACCGTCTGTTCGACGGCTATACGATAGCTGCTGACGCTTTCTATGGCTTCACGGCGCAGGAGTACGAGGTGCTGGAGCAGCTCATGCGACAGTCCGCCGATATGCTCGTTGCGCTAACAGACGACGGCGTTCCCTGCTCGGAGAGTCTGTTCTTCGTCCCGAGGCGCACACGCTCCCGACTGACCCGCATGGCGCATGACTCGGGCATCGAAGTCGCGCCGATAACGCATTTACATACGCCGTACCGCTTCGGCGACAACGAGGCTCTGACGACTCTGGAAGAGAACGCCTACCGCGTCGAAAAAGAGCCGTATACCGACGAAACCGACGCCGTCACCGTTTACCGTGCGTCGGGTATCTATGACGAGTGCGACTTTGTCGCGCGCACTATACGCGGACTGGTCGAGGACGGCTGCCGCTATCGCGATATAGTCGTCACAGCTCGCTCTGTCGACGGTTATCTTGGCGTTTTGGATACCTGCCTCGAAAAGTACGACATCCCGTTCTTCATGGACAGGCCGCAGAACATAGACGCGATGCCGTTGGTGCGGCTGGTCGGCGCGGCATTTGACATAGTGACACGCGGCTTTGACCGCGAGGATGTGCTGATCCTGCTCAAGACCGGATTGTGCGGATATACTGCCGCTCAGATCGCCGAGCTCGAGAATTATCTGTTCGTATGGGATATCAGCGGTAGGGGCTTTTATGAGCCGTTCACAAACGCTCCGTCCGGCTTCACCGACGAGATGACCGATGACGATAAACAGAGCCTTGATAGGATAGAGAAGCTCCGCGCGGATATCGTCGGCAAGCTCAGACGCTTCGGCTCAGCGATCCGAGATACCGATGGAAGGATGATTTCAAAGGCATTGATGAAGCTGCTGTACGATCTCAAGGTAGACGACAACATCGGCAAGATGTGCGACGATCTCGAGAAGCGAGGGGAAGAAGCTCTCGCCTCCGACCTCGTCAGGATGTGGAACGTCCTGTGCGGGATCCTCGACAAGACCGTAGCAGTGATCGGCGATCAACCGATCGAGCCGAAGAGATTCGCTCAGCTTTTGTATACGAACTTCGCCGCCTCCGAGGTCGCGACCATCCCGCGCGGTCTGGACGAGGTGGATATCAGCGCCGCCGACCGCAGCCTGATATCGGATAAAAAGATCGTATTCCTGATCGGCTGTGTGGAGGGCGAGTTCCCCAGAACGCCTGTTGAGGCAGGAGTGTTCACCGACGACGAGCGCGTGAAGCTCAGGGACAGCTTCGATCTGCCTCTCTCCGACTCTGTCGAGGAGCTGATCGCCACCGAGAGGTTCTATGCGTACTCTGCTATGACCGACGCATCCGATCGGCTTTTCATCAGCTATCCTGCCGCCGATATGCACGGCGAGATTTTGACGCCGTCGGATATCGTAACCGAGGCGCAGTTCAGCCTGCCCGGTTTGATGTTCCGCAACTATGATACCGTCACACTCAGCGAACGCCTGCGCTGCCGCAGAGCGGCGTTCGATTGGTTGGTGGCGCACTACAGGAGTTCATCGTCTGATGTTGCCGCCTTGAAGGAGTATTTCAGAGGGCAGGACGGATATTGTGATGTCATTCGCTCCATCGACTCCGTGCTCAGCAAAAGGGCTCGGAGGATCGAGAGCAAGGAGCTCACAAAAGAACTGTTCGGCAGGAGCATGAAGCTCTCCGCAAGCAGGATCGACGTCTACCACAAGTGCGCGTTCCGCTACTTCTGCGAGTACGGACTCAAGGCTAAGGAGCGCCGCAGAGCTGCTGTAGACGCGCTCGAGTACGGCACGCTGATACATCATATTTTCGAGATCTTTTTCAGTCGTCACGACAGGGCTGATTACATAAACTTGGACGAGAATGCGGTCGCCGAAGAGGTCTCCGCGATACTTGACGATTATATCGAGAGCCACTTCGGGGGCTTGGAGGGTAAGTCGCAGAGATTCGTCTTCCTCCTGATGCGAACAAAGTCGACCGCGACAAAGCTCGTGATGCATATGCTCGGCGAGCTGTCGCAGAGCGACTTCACCCCTATAGACTTCGAGCTCGGGGTGGGAGAGGATATCCCCGCGTTCACCGTGCCGCTCGATGATGGGCTGAGCCTGACCGTGCGCGGCAGCGTCGACAGGGTCGACAGCTGTGAAGCCGACGGCGTGAGTTATATCCGTGTCGTCGACTACAAGACCGGCACGAAGGAGTTCAGCGTTAACGACATCCTCTACGGTCTGAATCTGCAAATGTTCATCTATCTGCACGCCATCGAGAAGAACGGAACTGAGCGCTACGGCGAGATCGTTCCGGCGGGCGTGCTGTATATGCCGGCGGTCTCTCCGTCGGTAGCCGCCGACCCGGGCGCGGATAAGGATAAGCTGCGCGCCGAGGTAATGAAGAAGTACATGATGAAAGGCGTCATCCTCAACGATGCCGACGTCATAGAGCATATGGAGCACGACGGCAAGGGCATCTATATCCCTGCAAAGCTAAAGGACGGCGTTGTTTCGGCTAACGCCGGAAGTCTTGCGACTCTCGAAGAGATGGGCGCAGTGTTCCGCAGGGTGGAGCTGCTTATCACTCAGATGGCTGAGAGCCTGTATGACGGCGACGTCGCCGCTCTGCCGCTCAAAAGCCGCAAATATGACGGCTGCGCCTACTGCCCGTACGCGGCTGTCTGCCTCAGGGAAGAGGACGACCCCTGCCGTGAGGCTGAGGATATGAGCGCCGAAGAGGCGTTAAATGAGCTTATGGGAAAGGAGGCGCGGCATGAGCAGGAATTGGACACCGAATCAGAGTGACGCGATAACCGCCCGCGGCGGTTCGGTGATCGTTTCCGCGGCGGCAGGTTCGGGCAAGACAGCGGTGCTTGTTGAGCGAGTGATCAGGATGATCACGGACGCGGAAAACGGCGTTGACGCAGATCGTCTGCTCGTTGTCACCTACACCCGTAAGGCGGCGGCTGAGCTGAGAGAAAGGCTGAAAGACGCTCTGACCGAATGCATCCGCCGTGACCCGTCGAATCCCTTTTTGCTCCGTCAGCAAAGCCTTCTGTCAAAGGCTCGCATATCGACGGTCGATTCGTTCTGCATGGCGCTGTGCAAGGAGTATTTCTACGAGCTCGACATAGACCGAAATATTCGCATAGCCGACGCAGGCGAGCTGACCGTTCTGCGCGGCGACGCTATGCGAATGACGCTCGATACGCTGTACACAGAGGGCGATCCGCGCTTCCACAGACTTGTGGAAA
>Ga0310690_10006215_pt1 | contig 15803 bp, 29 predicted proteins | sample AusTroGonzalo_MG_2_FD_207661 | JGI IMG/M metagenome (GOLD analysis project Ga0310690, IMG submission 207661) | Bovine rumen microbial communities from tropical cattle in Woodstock, Queensland, Australia - Gonzalo_04 (v2) (version 2) | ecosystem: Host-associated > Mammals > Digestive system >... | reverse complement strand
AACAGCTAATTCAAGATACCCCTTAATTTTTTGAAGTTGTTTTAAGTAAAATATAGCACTATTAATTGTGGCAACATCATAATTAACATCTTCACCATCATAATCAGGTTTGCCAATCTCTAGGGCATGAATAAGTTTTTCCATATCAGTCACATGCATCTCTATTTCTCCGCGCATTGTTGTCTACAACATCGTTAAACCATCTTCCACCGATTTGAAATCTCGGTATTATGATACCGGGAACGTTATCAAGATCAGCTAACCGGATACATACAATATGTAAATCATCTGGGTACGCATTGTTTCCAGTTAGTCCGTAATATACATTCATTAGTTCCCCCGAGATGACATAAATGTCAGGATTTACCATATGACAATTGTGAATATTTAACCATTTGATCAAATCATTAAGATTGTCTTCACTCGTATCAAATCCTACCATTGTAAACGCATTGTCTGCGTATAATTCCGGAAGATCATCTGCTGTGCACGTTATTATGTTGAGATTCATATCTGATTATCGCCTTTCCGGTTTTTAATCATATTAACGATTGCATATGAAAAATAATTCTTTAATCGTTAATATAGGTATAAGGCAAATTAATCAATAGAGGAGCATTCTCATATGCCTAGAACTAAAGTTAAATGCGGACATAAGTCCTTTTGGTGGATAAATTTTAAAAATCTCGGTATTTCTATGTCGGTTTTAAGCGCAGCTACCGGAATTGACCCTGAACGCTTAGAGCACTTCCTTACCGGTCAATCTATGCCTCCGAGGAATATAGCAATTACATTGTGCAATCAGTTTGAGATTCCGCAATCAACCGGATTCAAAGAATTTAGAAAAGCACATAAGGCTTGGAAGATATCTCATATAGATAAGCCTGTTGCTACAAAAGAAGATATTACTGCCACATATATCTTTGAACTTCCTAAGCTTTTAGACGGTAGGGCACATAATCCAGGTCGTCCTAAGAAGCAACCAGCCTCAAGTATCTTGGTTTTACCTTCGTCGATTGCAGCACAAGCAGCCGCTCCGATAGTATTTGATGACGATCTCGAACTCATTTATGGTAAAGTCTCATACATTACCTATATGAAGTTCCGTAAAGGTGAAGTCACACTTAAGGATATACTTAGTGAGCTATACGGTAAGATAGATTTAGATACTTATCTTAAAATTTATAAGTCCTGAGCGATCAGGGCTTATTCTTTTTACCTTTTATATTTATGACTTATTTTCTAGGAGGGTTTAACTATGCCTATAGATATGGAAAAATTTGAGGCAACTGATATTCTTATTGCTAACGAGTTTATGCTGCTGGAGTTGGCTAAGCCTGAAGCATATGAATATTACAGATATAATCATGATGGCACATTAGATTACATTGTTGGTACTGAACGTCCAATGTCTCCAGAAGAGTTGCTTCAGCTTTATGTTAACGGATATTTTGATTCCTGATAACCTTATATCTAATTATATTATCCATTATATAAGGAGTTATTGATATGAGATTTGATTTTGCACCTCAAGATATTTCATCCCAGACTGTTGCCGGCGTAGCTGGTGATAAAGAAGATCCTCGTCTTACTGCGGTAGAAGATCTCCAGGATAAAGTTGAGGATGATTTCGATTATGTTATGTTGGGTGTTGAAAGATTGATCCGTGAGGGTATGATCGATGACGCAGCTAACCTTTTGAACACATTGTCTGAGACACTCAATTCTGCTGTAGGTATTATCGGAAATGATTTTGACAAAGCTGAGGGTTGACCTATGAAGAGATCCTTTACTAAATATCCTAGTAGCTATGTAAAGTCTTCCTACTCTATTCCGGCCACTAACGAATGCGTCCCGTATTGGCAGTTTATCAAATCGGATCTTCCGGGATCACTCAAAGAGTTGGTAATGACAATTAAGGAGAATCTCGCCAGTTTAGGTTTTGTATCAAACGTGGGAGGCTCCGGATTTGAGTCTGTCGATTCTGATACTATTGGTATCGATATTGACGTTAAGTTAGATAAGTCCGCTGCTGAGCTTTCTGATGATGAGGTTTCCGCTATTAACGAATGCGGAGCTGAGCTTGGCGGTATAAATTTCGAAATATAATTAGGAGGCCTCATTTATGGCAGTATACAGAGTTTGGGCAAAGATGACTAGCTATTGCTATCTTGACGTAGAAGCAGATAGCGTTGAGGATGCATTGAACTATGCAGAAAACGCTGATGGCGGAGATTTTATAGAAGATCCGGCTTCCGGTGACTGGGAAATGTTAGATGATGAAGTAGAAGAGCTCGAGGACTAATAAGGTGAAACTACTTCATTCTTCAACTACAATGCTCACCACAAAAGAGTTCAACAAGTTATCCGATAAGATCATAGATAAGCTCTATGGTCTTAATCCGGATATTCAGGAAATATACGATATCCATGTTAATTATGTTGATGACGTCTGGAGGATCGACTTTCTCCCTCTCGTGGATCAGCTGCCGGTTATTAAAGTAGATACATATACTGATCAGGATGACGCCGGCGGGGAAGTTTTAAAGGTTTCTCCGGCATTACTTACTGATTTTCCTGGCAAGCTGAAGATCGGAGGAGATGACTCTTATGGCCTTTGCGTAAACTACGTAGCTCTGTTTGAGTTCCTAGTAGCGTTGTATGATTTTGAATATCGATTAAGTTGAGATAATAGTATGATTTCAGCTGATGCAATGGAACGTATAGAAGAGCAGGCGTTTAATAAGTTTGTCGATGTAGGTAAGGCTTCTAGGATCGAAGATGACTTTGTTGAAGGAGAGATCCCGGTATGGACTGACGCGGATGATTATTACATGACTTCCGCAAAGTGTACAATTCCTGGGGCTGTAATTAAAGACTGGTTATACGACGATTTTCGTACTAATGTAGAGAAGTATTTACATGCTTGTGGATATCGTGCGATTAGTAATATGGTCGATCCTAACGATATTCCGTCGCCGATATATTATTTTGAGTACTGTATGGACATATATGATGATATTGTGGACTACTTTTGGGATTACATCTATCCAGATAAACAGCAGCAGTATTTTGAAGATCACGCCGAACGAAGCTATGACTAGCTGAAATAAAATATAGCACCCTTTCTTCATTACGAGATTGGGTGCTTTTTAGTTACTGCTTATGTTCTAAACCAATAGATATGTTCTGAGAATATCGAGTCCTTAATTTCCCTACGATCTTCATATAAAAATCCCATTTCCTTCTCGTATTCCTTGGGGACTGAGAACTGATCGATACCATCAGGCTCGATTATTACGCAGCCCTGATGCTCTATATAGCGAGTAATTATTCCGGGCTCAGATCTGTACCAGACCTTTCTTCCGATACACTTCTTATCAAAATCTCGCTCGTTTAGATTAAGCGGGTGCTCATCTAGTATTCCATCTTTAATATAAGCGATTGCTTGATGGAATGTCATCATATCATCATAGAACGGTTTACCATTACGTGTAATGATGATTTTGCGGCCCCGACGTATTTCTGTCTCGTCCCATTTGGATTTAATATAATTTGTTGAGGAATATTCCAGCCCCCAAGTAGGGCCCGGTTCCCCATCAAACTCTACAAGGTTCTCAAAGGTCATATGTTCGTTTAATGGGTATGCCCAGAAATCATTTCCGTTGCCCCGGTCCAAGTGTCCTCCAATACAGTGGACAAACCCGTCTACTTTAATGATCTGATAAGGTACTCCTTTGACCTCAACGTCCCAATCCATATTCCTATATTTGAGGTTCGGAATGTCTTCTTTAGTTATTAATCGTATTTCTGCCATTATTCTTCTCCGTGCAAAATCATGTGTCTGCTCTTCCTATATACTCACACTGATCCAGCCAGTCTTCTCCACAGAAGAAATAATCTTCTGACGTGCAGCACTGTTTCTGATCGTTATAGATGTCTAGTGCATACATCATGTCCGGAGGTCGGCACTCATTGACATTTACAATATAGACGTCATAATCATGACCGTCCTTGGAGTGTAGTATTAACTTGTCACCTTTGCGGTATTCTTTAGTATTCATATCAATAATCCTCTTCCCAGAATTCCGGATCTTTCAATTTTTGTCCTACGGAGTTGTACCACTGTCCACATCCGGGACAGTCACACGCATACGCCGGCGGCATACATATAGCTGCAAATTCTTCTCCACAGTCACATTGAAGTATATTCGCGGTACGATTTCTAAATCCGTCAAAATATGTTGTATGATCAATAATTTTCATTGAGCCTTCGATTAATCCTCAGATTTTACATTTTCTTGGTAGATTTGGTACATCTCGCACCACTCTTTAGCTGCACAAGTTTTACACTCAGCATTTACATATATTTCATCTAAACAATAATCTAAACAATGCCACCCGAAATCTCGTACAAGTCTGACCCGATGTTCTGGATTCTCCCAATCTACTTCCGGCTTGCCATCATAATATTGATCGTATTCAGGGAATCTTCTAGCTTCCATATCTGTCCATTTGCAGTCTTCATATTCATCACAACTGCTCAATGCGGTATAGATGGCTTTAGCTCGTGTTTCCGCAAATATGATATTGACTCCACAATCACTGTACTTATCAATGACTTTCCAAGCTCTTATTTTGGGACTGGCTTTTGGTTGTGTTAGTGCCTTTACTGCCTGACCTAACTTACAGTTCTTATTATCGCAAGCATAGGGACCATTACCGTGAGAACACGAACAGCTCATATTTTTAAGAAATTCTTTAGCTTCAGATACATTCATCTATTTTTGTTCCTTACCTATATTGGTCATAGCATCTCGCAATTTCATGTTTAATGCTTCAAGCTCCTTATACAGCACAGTATCAGGCTCGAGTTTCATCTGAGCCTGATCTACTGCCAATTCCAATGCAAAAATTTCAGAGGGGGATAAATCAACTAGCATTTGTCTATTCCTTACGTGATTTACGTCGCATCGCATTGTATTCACTCACTGTATACTCACCACGGGCCTTGCGCTCATCTCGTTCCTTTGTTTCAGCCAGGTTCCGCTGGACATCCTGGCGTGAGAAATATGGCGTATTCGCAGCTACGATCCTATCTACAATATTATTGACATAGTCCCAATCGATTTCACCAAAGACTCGTTTCTCGCCTAAGACCGTGACCCCATAGATCTTGATCGCAGGTTCTGCGGTTTCGTATGGCGGCCTAACTTTAATGTATGCTGCAACATCTCCAATATCTTGCTTAAACTTCTTTTGCAGTATTCTGGTTGCCTCAGCATATGCCGGTACTAATACGCCGTCTTTCAGAAACTGATATGCAATCTTCTTAGCATAGGTTACCAAGTAATTAGGGTTCTCATATCCGGTGAACTCAAATTTATCATACTGACGACACCAAGCTTTCTGAAAGTCCTTAAGTAATTTGTCATGATACTCAAACGGCTCAGCCTTCTGAACTCTAAGTGACTTCGGAATAGATTTTACTTTTTTGATGGACATATGATTGTCTCCTTTCTGTAATTACTTTAATTGTAATTACAATATACAACACCGGATGAGTACAATTTGTACCATCGTTCTCATCCGGTATTTCTATCCCAAATTATTCACCTATGAGATCATAGATTCGGTTGAACGTAGCACAATCAACCTTGCCATAAATCTGCTCCAGTACCCCAGCATTGGACTTTCCTGACATAACGATATCATGTACTATACAGTAATCCTTATAGGAAAGTACACTGTATACGTTCTCGCAGATCTTGTCCTTGATATCCTGGGCTACAGGTTCCGGTTCCGTCTCGATTTCGGTCATTGTTTCCATGATTTTATTAATATCTAAGCTATGATCCGGATACTCATCAAGTACTTGAGGATCATTTGCCTGTTTTGCCGTCTTAAGGGTTTCTTCTGTAGGAGCTGTCAGGCTGTGCCAGCTCATCCATTCATCGTGTGCACGTTTAAACTGTTCTTTGCCAAACTCGAATTCAACATCAAATGCCGCGCATATTGCCCTACATTCTGATTCCGGAGGTACCAATTGGCCTGTAAAATACTCACCGACAGTTGTAACGGACTTGGAGGTGCCGAGTAATTCAGTAATCTCGTTCAGATTTAATCCACTGGCCTTACGCTTATCTCTCCAAAATGTTTCCTTCGGTGGTTCATGCTCAATACGCTTACCCGAGACATTTCGAGATCCTAACTTTCTACTATCATAAAACGCCTGGAGTTCTGTTTCATCCATTTTTAAGAGATCTGCCAGCTTACGAAGTACTTCTTCAGTCGGTCTATATTTACCTGACATCCAATTGCCCACACTCTGCCCCGTGGTATTTAATTGTTTTGCCATGTCGTCAAGTGTAAGTCCAAGTTTAATTCGTCTGGCATTGAGTACAGATGTGGTTTCTTCTCTTTTCTTAGGCACCTTTAATGACATATTTAATTTCCTTTCTGTCTTTTGACGTCTTAGTGCTTTCGCAGATTTTTTACCGTACTAGTCATATTAACGATTACTCTTCCAAAACTTTTTGAGTTCTACTATTGACACCTAAAAATATCTAACCTTATATATAGTCAAGAGTGAAATTTTATTTTTCGACTGGTCATCGAAAAACTAAATTTTTTATTAGGAGGCAAACAAGTTATGGCAGTCATAACCATTACTTACACACCCGCCACATCTTTCGTATCTGATGCTGCAGTTCAGCAGATCTTCGGTCTTTGGAATCCCGCTTCTACGGCTTCCGATAACGCTGCTTTTGACGGCACATACTATGATACAAACAAGTGGGACAAGGGCGAATTCGCTTATGCTCAGTCTCTTGAGGCTTTCGTAGCTTCACAGGTTGCTCATCCTGGTCTTATTGCTGCTCTTAGAGCTGCAGTCAGAGCTTATGATGCAGATGCTGGCAAGGGCGTTTACAACTGGGAAGCAACTGATGCTGATGTCCTCTACATCGAGGAACTCACACCTGCACTCGCAGATCAGGGCTTCACATTTGCAACTGGATCAGGTTCTTGATCTTAATTCGTTAAGGTAGGCAGTTTTACTTATGACAATGCAGGAAATCGTACAGCGAGTCAGTTTTATGCTCGGCATTCCCTCTAATCAGAATGTTGAGGACTTACAAGTTGAACAAGCTGTTATGATTGCATTCGATGAGTTAAAAAGGTATATGAAAACCCCAGTTGACAAGACGGTCCCTTTTGCAAAGCGACTTGATCTTGTCAAACTGGGTATCAATACCAAAAAGGTCATTAATGTCCAAGCTGCTTACCCCAGAATTGGATTAACTATGAGCTCCATTGATAGCGGAAACGTTTTTCAGGTAGCTGCTGCTGTTAACACTTATTCCGCCATCGGTCAGACTTCTTCGATCAACATTGATCCGATCATGACTGAAATGGCTATGGCGCAAGTCAGGAATTCGTTAACAACAGACTTCCAGTGGAGATTCGACATAGACAATCAAGTTGTTTATTGTACTCATAGGGAACCAATACCAACCCACGTTACGATCACTTATATGCCTGATTATAAGGATGTAAGTGAAATTCAGAATGATACTTGGATCAATTATCTTATCCGTATGTCCGAAGCTTTTATGAAGAAGTCCTTGGGCCGCTCTAGAAGCAAGTACCGGATCGAGGGTTCCAATGTATCAAACGACGGCGAAATACTCTTACAGGAAGCCAATACTGAGTTAGAGGCAATAAGGACAGAGTTAGAAGCCAAGAAACCAAAATTAGTAGTATTAAACTAAGGAGACAAATAACATGAAGTACACAAAGACTATTCGTGCCAGCAAGACCGCTAAGTCTGCTCGCCCCGTTAGTGCATCTCGTGCTGCTCTCAGAAGAAGAGCTGTTAAGGCTGATGAAGAGATCATCGATGATGAGATCATTGATGATGAGATCGTTGATGAGGCACCCGTTGAAGAAGGCGAAGCTGAAGTTTACGTTGATGACGCAGCTACAGAGCTTCTCTTTGAAGCTGAGGATGTTGCAGAGCTCATCGCAGAGGTTACAGATTCTCCCGTTGACGTTACAGTAGATGATGACACAGTTATCTTTACTGTAGGTGACGATGAGTTCACAGTTACACCTGAAGGTGACGAAGAGATCGTTGAGCAGTCAACAAAGATCAGAAGACTTTCTACGGCTGTTGCAGCTTCTAAGGCTGTTAAGCCTGCCGCTCGCAAGGTTGCTGCTTCTCGCAAAATCCGCAAGTGATTTGTTAATTCGAATTAGCACATCAACGCACCCCATAGGAGTAATATCCCATGGGGTGTATTTTTATGACCTTATATAGGTATATATTCTTATTTATAGCGAGGCATAACCATGGCTGGATCAGGTATTGGTAAGAAAGTATTAAATTTCTTAGATGGTCTTTTTAAGACATTAGCTTCCCCTATTCCTGGATACGATGTAGATGATGTTAAGGTAAAGAAAAATGGAGATAACTTCTCTTCTTTATTTCAATTTCAGAATGTCGATGCTGAAGGTAACGTTCAGAAATTACAGGATAAGCGTGGAGGAGATATTAGAGATATCGAGGGAAATAAAATTGAACTTGCAATTTTATTGACTACATTAAATGCTAAAGAAGTAATTGGTCCCCTTTATGATGCTATGAATGATCTTGGCTTAAGTGACGACGAGTTCGGCACCAAATATGGTGTTGGCGGTAAATCTGATTTTGAGGGTTTGATGAAAAATATCTTTGAGTCAGATTTTAAGGGATTTAATTATGATCAGGAGTTAGGTGCTTTTGATAATAAGATGTGGTCTTGGGCCGATATCCGGGATAGTTTATCTTATGCATTAGAATGTACTTCTCCTGGACGTGATTACGGTGCTATTGAAGGTAAAGGTATAAACGATTGTGGAAAACTCATATCTGAGTATTTAAGTCAGGTTGGTCTCATTAAGTCCGAGACCGAAGTTCAGATTGATTCTAAGACTTTAGTTATTCCTATATTACAATCTATGCAGCAGGATTTAGCAGGATACTACACAAAGGCAGAAGAAAAGTACCTTGGTAAGGACTATTCCTCTAATTCGGCTCCTGAGGATTCTCTTGACGAAGCTCAGGCCGCAGATGAAGCCGCAGATCAAATTGAAAACGCATTTGGGGATAACGACATGACAGCAGCTAAGCACATCGATGTAACATTACGTAAAATCACAGCAACCTCGGAACTGGAGATGACTATGATCAAGGCCAATTATTCTCCCTCATTGGTCCTTGCAGATATTGAAGAGATCCTCGATCAGCCGGAATTCATGGAAGCACTTCCGGAAGATCTCACTTCATATTCAATCGATGTAGACAATGACGGTTTTGATATTGAACCTTGTGAGGAATGCATAGAATGCAACCCTTGTGAGAGTTTATGCGAAGTATTCAAGGCCGGTATCCGAGCATATAGAAATCTCTACATCCTTCACTGGATGTCTCATGGCAATGATATGATGAAACTGCATAATCTTTCAGAAGAGATGTACGACGAGTTGCAGGGTGAGATTGATACTATCGGAGAACTTCTTGTAGAAAAGCAGGGAACAGTTCCGCAGTTAGACTTCCCCTGTGATTATATTCCGGTACAGCAGTATGATTTCCAGACCGGGTTAGATCAGATTAAATCGTTGATACAAATGTACATAGATTGTATTGATTACGCATATTGCAATCAGGATTCAGATGTTCAGAGCACATTAGATGAATGGTTGAGATACTGGAATAAACAGTTGAATTACTTTGTAAAAGGACAGGAAGTATGAAAAGATACGTAAAGTTCACCCAACCTATATTTGCCGGCACCAGATATGACAAGCAGGCTGCAAAGATCCTCGTTGACTCCGGCCTGTATAATGAAGACCAGGCAACTAGGATCATTGATGCATTGTTCCATGAAGATATCCACGCCTTTGTACATGCACCGAACTGGTTAGAGAAATACCTTAAGGGTATTGCCAGAATGTGTGTAGAGGAAGGACATGGCAGTCAGCAGGGTGTTTCTCGTTTCTTGGAAGACTCCGTTAACAATTTTGATAAGTTCCTTAATTACGTTAAGGAGAATCGTGATAAGCTTGGTGGCGCCGCATTTGATACTAAGTTTAACGACACTATGCATTATAGTGATGTGGTCTCCATTTTAACTGATATTCAAGAAGAACTGGATCGTCAGAGTGAAGCTGAACTTGCTAAGATGCAGGATGCCAGAGCAGCTTCTAACTATAAACTGGTTCCCATCAGTACATTTGATCAATTCAACCATATGTTTGGTGGTCATTGGACCGGTGACGGTTCTTCTGATAAATATGCCGGTGGGGGTGGAACTGCTTGGTGTCATGCTAACTCTCGTTCTGTATATGACTCTTGGAGAAGACGTGGTAAGTTTTACGTCTTAGCTCGTAAGGATTTTAAAGATATTCCTTTTAATGCTGAGTCTAACCGTCAGGACCCTAAGGATGAGTACGGTAATTCCCTTATTGCTATGTTAGTAAATCCTACAACTGGTACATTGGAAAATGCTACGCTTAGGTGTAACCATGTAGGTGTATCTATGAGTGCAGATAACCAGTATAAAACTTATGCAGAATTGTCTCAGATAGCTGGGTTTAACGTTAAGGACGCCGTTCTCGAAGATCTTGGCGATTCCATCGGTGAGATCAAAACCAGGGCTGCTACTTATGACAAGCCACAGTTTGCTGTAGGTGACCAGTTTACTGTAGAAGATGGGGTACATGATACGTATACACTTACTGCGGTTAAACGTGGCCCCGGAAGTGCATTATTTATATCAAATGTTTCTTTGGGTGAATCTGTCATGGATAACGTTGGTGATGTATTGGATTCCATTGATGAGATGCTTCCGGGAGAACTTAGGAACAGATTGGATGGCCTCAGACTTCTTCAAGCCTCCGAGATATTTAGCGATTGTGATGAACCTGATGAATGGGATTATCTGGAGAATTGCCAGGTGGATATGGAAAATCCCCAGATCCCTTACTTTAGAATGAAAGCCCATCGAGTTGCTGACAATGATACCCAGTGGTGGACAAGTACCCCCTCTGAGGGTGGCAACCACTATGTAGTTGTAGATAGAGATGGTGAGTGCAACTGTTTAAGAGGATCTAGACCCAGAGGAGTGCGCCCGGCATTTATTTTCTTAGATTTAGTCTGATTATGTATTGCAAAATAAATACATTAATGATAAACTATGATTAGTTAAATCAAGGTGGTGACAATATCATGAAAGAAACCGTTTATGTAAAAGACTGTAAGGCACAGTTCCACCCTACACTTGCTAATGATAAGTTGGGTGGCAAGAGCCAGAAGATTATGGCCGTATCTTATGTTCCAGGCAAGGACCTCATTACTCTTAAGAGTGGTGCCCTTGTGTCAGATTGCATGGGTACCTGTAGGAATGTAGATTGCTCTCAGTGTGGACATAGGGGCGTATGCTATGCTATCGACAGTTATACTCAGTACCCTGCGGTCACTAAAAACAGGGTGGAAAACACCATTCAGCTCAGAGAAGATATCGATCAGCATTTTGAGGATATTTATAATACGGCTATTAAGAATAAAGTAGAAATCATCAGGTATACTGAATCTGGTGAGTTTGAGGACTATAATCATTTCAAGCATTTTATTGCACTGGCTGAAAGGCTCCCGGAAGTTCAGCTTTACGTTTATACCAAGAACTATGCAGTTCTTCGTGAGCATTTCGGAAACAATCTTGAATTGCCTGATAACGTAACAGTTCTTATCAGCGTCTGGGGAGAACAGGGCATTGCTGAATACAATGAATTCAAGGACCATAAAAACATTAAGTGCTTTGCAGTTAACTCTACTATTAAGTGCGATGCTACATGTCCTGCGTACAAGCAGGATGAGAACGGCAAGGTTTACCGAGTAAAGAGTGACGCCGTAAAGTGTGGTAAGTGTGGACTTTGTACAGGTAAGGTTCCTCAGATTAAAGTCATTAAGTGTATTGAGCATTAATATCAGGGGTAATTTTATGAAAATCTATCAGTCCGATTGGGCATATAACAGTGATGATAATGACATCAATACATTAAAAGAGTTAATGTCTGAAAATGTTGCATATCAGGATGACGCTGAAGTTGGGATTTTCTGGTACGATCCGGAAGCTGACGAGTTGTTCGGTGTCAAATCTGCAGATGTTAATGATGTTCCTTATTATAAATCCAATCTTTTCGAAGGTCGAGAAGTTAAAACTTGTAGGCCACTTCATTACAAGGTTTGGGAAAGAGAGTATTATAGGGGCAAGGATCATAGATTCTCTGGAGATTATACCCTGGTGCCTCGTGGCCGGGTATTTTTCGTCAAGGATACTGGATTTATTGTTGTAGTCGGTGATTGGATTAATGAATACCCCGATGCTAAACGGTTAATCCTCTCGGAGTTTAATCTTCCTAGCGATACAGAATTTAAAATTATACAATTATGTATGGATATATTTATTTAACGACAAATATAATAAATAATAAAATATATATAGGTAAACATAAATCTGAAGTATTTGACCCAAACTACTACGGTTCTGGCAAATTACTTAGATATGCATTATCTAAATATGGGAATGTGAATTTTACTGTACAAATGTTGCAGTCATGTGAGTCCTTGCAAGAATTAAACCAAATGGAGAAATTTTATATTCATCAATTTAATTCCACTAATATCCATATTGGTTATAATATATCCCATGGTGGGGATGGTGGGAATACTACTGGAGGAAGATTTCTCGTGCATTTAGGTAATTTTCATAAATTTGTATATGCGACAGAATTGCCTAATTATTTGTCACTTGGATATACTCCTGGATTATCAGATGATTTCAGACAAAAAATAAAGGCAAGCCGACCGGCTAGATTTGGAAAGAATAACCCTTGGTATGGTAAACATCATTCCGAGTCAACTAAACGCCTTATTGGGTTATCTGCTAAAGGACGCCCCGGCTATGGCGATGCTAATATATCTAAACGCCCGGAAGTTAGGGCAAAATTATCGCAAAAAGCAAAAAGGTCAACCAATTATTTTAAGACACATAAATTTTATTATATAAATAATGGAGATATTGAATTGCGTGTTGTTCAAGATGGTCATGAACTTCCTGATGGTTTTGTTATTGGTCGCCTTTCGCATTGTTGGGTACATAATACGAAGCAAGAATGTTGTATCTTAACTAAACATATTAATTCTTATTTGTCAAAAGGGTATGTCCGTGGGCGCATATCAAGAAAATCTGCCCAAACCACGTCATAAATTAATTTGCTTGGAGCATAATTCTATATGTCTTTATTACACAGTCCAACATATACAGAACTATGCGAATCCATCGGACCCTATCAAGCTACTATCCAAATAGCTCAGATTGCCCGAGAGATTGCCAGTTCTCTAGACTATCGAATCCCTTGGGCTACTGCTTTGGATTATGCAGCACGCGGGGAGTTACCTGACCCGAAGGATTATCCTGACCATCGATTAGATCGTGTTAAGGATTACTTAACTTCAGTTAATGATGTTGAGGTTAGATCCGCCGTATTAAGCTCTTACGAGCAGTCTCTTGGAAAAAATCACCTTATATATGATTATATGTTTGTGGAAGACGAGCCGAGACGTGCTCGAATACGAATAATATTAAACATATTGTGGGATAAACGTCCACATAAGAATAATTAAAGGAGATTGACAAATGGCTAGAAAGAAGTCTGAAGTTACAGAAGTAGCAGACGAAATCCAGAGTATTGAACCTACTATTGAAGAGACTCCCGTAACAGAAGTTGTTGAGGAGAAGCCTAAGCGTGGTAGAAAGAAGAAGGTTGAAGAACCTGCAGCAGTTATTGAAGATATTCCTACTGTAGAGGAAGTTCCGGAGGTTGTAGAGTCTCCTGTAGAAGAAGCTGCTCCTGAGGTTGTGATTTCTGAACCAGAGGTCGTATCTGCACCGGTTGTAGAAGAGGTTAAGCCGGAACCCGTTATTGAGGAAAAGCCTAAGGCTTCTAAGAAGGCTGAAGCTGCTTCACCTAAGAAGTCCTCAGGTATGGCAGTTACAAAATCTGCTGTATATGTCCTGAAAGTTCCCGGAGACCTTAGCAGTAAGATTGGTAATTTCCCTGCTGGCACTAAGTTCGAGATCCTTGAGGAGTCTAAGGGTTGGGGTAAGGTCGCTGAAGGTAAGTGGATCAACCTTAATTACATCGAAAGAATTTAACAGGAGGATATTATTATGACTTGGGACGATTTGGTAGAGAAGGCTATAGCCTATTTTGAAGAGCATATTGACGAGTGGAACTCACTGGCTGAGGAAGCTGATCTTATTGATCCTGATGATCGTCATGAGCCCATGGATTATATTAATGAGATCTACTCTGAACCGTTAGAGGCGATTACTCGTGCTTTCTATGGATATGATGCAGACAGCTCAGGTGGAGACAATTACGCACCGTTTAACCCCAATAGGGATTATTTTTACTTTAATGGCTACGGTAACTTAGTGTCTACTGATGAGACTGCTGATTATTCTGATAGTCTTGATGAGTCTGGAATTTCTGAACTTTATGAGAATCGTGAATATTACGATTTCCCCAGATACATTGAGAAGCTCTTTGACGCTTATGCGGATGAAATCGAAGAGGACGAAGAGGAGTAACTTGATATGCTTTGGGATGATGTAGTCGAAAAGGCTGTAGCATATTTTACAGAGCATGAATCTGTTTTTGATGACCTGACAAGGGAAATGGTTGAAGACGGCATCATTATGGGGAACGGAGAATACCATCTTATGGAGGAGCTCGACGAAATCTACAGGGGTGACGCCACCCTTGACATCATGACAGCAGCTTTAAACGGGTCTGATGAGTACGGCGGAGACTTTGACTTAGACCGTGAGTATTTTTATTATAACGCTAACGAAGAGTTAGTTTCTACTGATGATTACGCGCCAGATGTTAATCTGGACGACGCTACTATTTCTACACTGTATGAGCATCGTGATTCTTATGAGTTACCCAAAGTTATCAAAAAGTTATTTGCTGCATACGATGATGAGGGGGAAGACTGATGAGCTGGGATGATTTGATCGAGGACCTTTTAAGTTATTTTCGAGAGAATACCGGAGAGTTTAATTACTCTATAGAAGAGTTAGACTCAGATAGTGGATATCTCGATGGATACCGTATCGAACCCATGGAATACTTAGATGACTTCTTCATTGACAGTACTCCTCGCCAGATCATGGAGACAGCACTTAAAGGCACCGATAGCCGTGAAAGAGATTTTAATCCGGATAGAGAATATTTTTATTGGGATTATAATCAACTTGTTTCTACAGATGAATACGACTATTCTAGTTACCTTGATAGATACTTTGTTGAGCGTCTGTATGAATGCTGGCAGAGAAATCGAGAACGCGGCGGATATAATATGGACCTCCCGGAATACGTAGAATCTAAGTTTGAAGAATACTATGCCGATGAGGAATAATAATGTTTGAACCTGGTGACATTGTAAAACTTAGCCCCGATGCGATATACTATACAGGCCGACGGATATCCCCGTTGATCTTATCTTTAGAATGGGTAGTATCCAGCATATCTGGTGACCGGGTAGTTCTCGGAAAATCTGCGGACGGTTACTATGATCTAAACGCGCCGGTTGCAGCAAAATATTTAATTAAGCAAAATACCTAATTCTTGGTAGTTCTGTTCATGGAGAGGCCTCTGATTTCGATCAGAGGCTTTTCTTATGCATGTAATCG
>Ga0310690_10006214_pt1 | contig 15803 bp, 15 predicted proteins | sample AusTroGonzalo_MG_2_FD_207661 | JGI IMG/M metagenome (GOLD analysis project Ga0310690, IMG submission 207661) | Bovine rumen microbial communities from tropical cattle in Woodstock, Queensland, Australia - Gonzalo_04 (v2) (version 2) | ecosystem: Host-associated > Mammals > Digestive system >... | reverse complement strand
CCCACGCTTTCGCATCTCAGCGTCAGTTGTTAGCCAGATAATCGCTTTCGCCACTGGTGTTCTACCCAATATCTACGAATTCCACCTCTACACTGGGTATTCCATTATCCCCTCTAACACTCTAGATGAACCGTATTAAAGGCAATTCCGAGGTTGAGCCCCGGGATTTCACCCCTAACTAATTCATCCGCCTACATGCCCTTTACGCCCAGTAATTCCGAACAACGCTTGCACCCTTCGTATTACCGCGGCTGCTGGCACGAAGTTAGCCGGTGCTTATTCTTACGGTACCGTCATCATCTTCCCGTACAAAAGAGCTTTACAACCCGAAGGCCTTCTTCACTCACGCGGCATGGCTGGATCAGGGTTTCCCCCATTGTCCAATATTCCTTACTGCTGCCTCCCGTAGGAGTCTGGGCCGTGTCTCAGTCCCAATGTGGCTGATCGTCCTCTCAGACCAGCTATGGATCATTGCCTTGGTCAGCCGTTACCCAACCAACTAGCTAATCCAACGCGGGCCACTCCATCTGCGATAAATCTTTCCCCCGTAGGGCGTATGCGGTATTACCTTTCGTTTCCAAAAGCTATTCCCCACAAATGGACATGTTCCCACGCGTTACTCACCCGTGCGCCGGTTGTGTATTGCTACACCCCCTTGACTTGCATGTGTTAAGCCTGCCGCCAGCGTTCGTTCTGAGCCAGGATCAAACTCTCATGTTTAATACATATTGCTATGTTTCCAACGAAAGCCGTATCCTGCGCATTTCAAAACGCTAACATTAGCGTTCATTACTGTTCAAAGTATTAACAAGAAGCTCACAAAACATTTCTGTCTTATAAGTATCCTATACTTGTACACAACAAAATATCTTTCGATATTCCGTCATTAATGCACTGTCAACAGCCCCGTCTATAACTTATAGATTAACGACTGTCCGTGCATCTATTTTTCTTCTTTTAAACCAATCTAACAACAAACCCTTTCGGGCGTTCCTTATCGGAACAGGTTCTGCATCATATACAACTTTTTTTATGATGTCAACACTTTTTTTAAAAATTTTTAAACTTTTTTTAATTTTTATTTCAAAAGGCCGGTTTTGCGGGCATTTGCACGCCCCGATGACCTTTGAAATTTAAAGAGTAACAAGTCTTTCGACCGATTACGTATGTCACTATACCATAAGATTCGTAAAAAATCAACACTTTTTTAATCTTTTTTTAATAAAATTTAGCAATTCTTTTTGTTTCAATCGACTCGGCCGCGCGACTCCGTCAGTGACAGAGGGCGTAACGGGTATTATCACTCCGGCGGCCTAAAGTGACAAGTTTATTGGCTATACCAATAGTATAAGCATGGGCCGAATTTCCATAATCATCCAACCAATGGTAATAACCTTTTTCCCACTTATCATGAATGGCGTTAAATACGCTTGATTCCATACAGTAGGTTGGCGTTGGAACTGTTATATCGGGTATACCAACATTACCGCATCCGATATCAGTACGGGTGGCTGGTTTCAATCCTTGTGCACTGCACCAATTTTGAGCCGACCACCAATTCATAGAATGCCAACTACGTGTCCAAGTCCGACCATCTGACATTGTAGCTGTCTCTGCCGGAAAATTTGTATCCGTCAATTTTTCGCATCGTCCAACACCGGCAGCTGAATAATCTGAATTATTTGGATACCAACAGAACGCCCCGCCGCAGCATTCTGCATTGGATAAACATTTAACATGTGTTTCCCCTTCGTCGGGATTGTTACATTGGGCGGAAGTATCACCGAAGTAAAGGACAACATCGTTTGTGTCGTTGCAAATGTCTTTGTGAAAGGAGTCATAAATCGTACCGATATTGGACATCTGCGAAACCGAATAGCGTTCCTCACTTCCCGGCATAACACGCACTTTGTATTCTATTGATGCTTTGGGAACCAAAGATTCACACACCCCGCGCGGAACTTTTGTCACGACAATCCCAAATTGTCCGCCGGCCGCCATAAAAGCATCAAGGTTATACGTTCCTGTATAGGGAACGCTATCGATAAGGTCTTCTTCCATAAAGTCATTGGTCTGAAAAGCCTGATTGCTTTCTAATATCACAAAGGCTAACCTGTTCGCATCGTCAAGAATCTGATTTGCTTGGTGATTATTCACCGCGCGGCGGTAACCCAATAAACCACCAATTGATAACACACCTATAATGGCTAAAACCCCTAGCATTTCTATCATTGAACGACCCGTTTGTAATATCTTCATTTTCCACACTCCTACACGTTGGTTTTTATTATCTTTGACTATTACACAAACCTTCTTTTGTGTAACAACGTGTTTGGGAGAAAACGTGTCGGCGCGTGTTACCCCTCTCTGTCCCTTATTTTCTAAGGGATTGAGAAGGTTTTATAAAAAATTGCATTTTTCCTAAAATAGGTATTTACAAAAACCAACGTTTGTGTAATAGCTAAGGACTTTGTTTTTCAAGGGGTTGAAGGGGATTTTTGTGAACGTCATTCTGAACCCCTTTATGGGGGTGAAGAATCCATACTTTCCGCTTTTGTTTTTGGGCAGAAGCCCAAAAAAGTTGCTGTTATGGACTCTTCGCTTCGCTCAGAGTGACGAAGAAGAGAGGGGCTCAGAATGACGAAAGAGAGAAGCTCAGAGTGACGATAAAAAGAAACGTAACCACCCGTCGCCCCGGACAAGCGTAGCGCACTGGAAATAAAGGGGGTCAGAACTTTTGTGATATGCGCACAACAGGGATTTCGTAGTCTTCCCCGTAATGGTACAACAAAACAACAGATCGATGTTGGCCGTCTACAATCACGTTATCTTGGTCTACAACAATAACCGATCGGGTTGGGTCGTACCCGTTTTTCAATATGTCCTTTTCCAAGCGAATTAAGCCGTCAACCGTCCAAAGGTTGTCCTTTGAAACGACTCCGATATCAACGTGTTTTTGAACGTAATTTTGATAAATTTTCTCGTCGCGCGTTTGTAAAAACTTATAGGGGGAACATTCCGTCAAAGAATATAACTTTCCTTTCCAACGTCGCCTGATATCCTTTAACTTTATGCGTTCCAATGAAAAATGGTTACCGACGCCGCATGCCTCGGCGGGGATGCTGATATTATAATGTTGTTTAAAAAGCAGGTAATTTTTTTGATACGCCTGATAATTTTCCAACAGCTGCAAGCTTTCACACAACACACCGTATTTTTTTACATTCATTTTTCGGCGTAATTGCTTTTTCTTTTGGGCGTAGCGTTTTCGTTTTTCTCCTTTTGACAGCTCTGACAACAACTTGTATTTCAAGTAAGACATTTTTTGGAACATAAACACACCTCTTTTAAGAGCGAAAAATTAACCACCTTTTTTTCAAAGGTGGTCGGAGAGTTCACAAATCAACACACGAGAATGATTCCCCCTGTTTTTAAGACCTTACAGTCCCTGAACATATACAGGGGGCTCCCCGACCTTTTGGGACGGAGTTTCATTTAAATGGTGTGCTTTTCATTAGGAAAGAAGACACGCCATTATATGGACAGGGTGTCCGCCTGCCCCTCGGTGTGAGCTTGTGACAGCTCTTCGCACCTTTTAAAAGGTACTCGCACTTCCTTTGAAGTACTTGTGTGAAAGTGTAGAGGTGTTTTAGGTGAATGTCAAATAAAAAATTTTGAGAAGTTCCCTTTTTGCGTCATTCTGGGGACGCCCTCAGCGTGACGCAGGAAAGAGCCCAAAGTAACGTAAAGTGGATAATCAGAGCGGCACCCGTTTACCCTCGTGTCAGGCGGATGTTTTTCCACTTTCCGGCGATTTTCACACGGTACTTGTTCCGCCCGAAAATCCAAGACCGCTTCTGCGCATTTAAAAACCGCGCCAACAACAACGGCTTCGGGCATTTGTATTCATCATGCGGTGCCACTTTGACCTCAAAAGGCATCTTTTGCAAAGTCCGCGCAAAAGCCTTTTCGTCCGCGAATCCGTATTCGGCCAACAACCCGCGGTCATGGAAATCCGGCAGGCGCGCATAGCTTTTCTTCAACTCGTCCGCCGTAAAGCCGAACAAAAACAGCAGGTTTTCATTGGCCTCAGCCGCACAATCGCTGGCATGCACCAAATGCCCGCCGCCCGTCCATTGACGATATTTGACCTTGAATTGAACCATTTTGGCGTTTTTATTGCCTTTTTGATGACGCGCCGCTCCTTTATCCAAAACAAGCGCCACCGTAAACGCCCCTGTTCCGGTCGATTTTTCTTTCTTGTAGGATTTTTTCAGCTTTTTACCGTAGAATCGGGAAAGATTCGTTTTAAAGTCCTTTTTTTCCCAAAAGACGTTAACAATTTTCAACAAAGAAAAATTTTGTTCAATGTCGTTTAAGATGCGCTTTTCCTTATATCTCCCGCGCTCCCAGATTAAAAAAAGATGTAATTCTTCGCGTTTCATATGAAAAGAATATCAAATTTTACTTTTTTTTCAATAAAAAAATCTTTACAATCAGAGTCGTGAGGGAGAAAGAGTCGCGGGGGGAAATGTTTTTTTTAAAAAAAGAGGATTAAAACCATGCAAGTTTTTTATTTGGATTTAGATTTAATCAGAAATCGATCGGATTTGCTTTCGTTGTACGAATACTGGTTATCGGCAGCGGAACGGGAAAGATTTCTTCAGATACAGGACGAAGAAAGAAAGCTGGCCTTTTTGGGCGGACATGCTTTGATTCATGATGTGGTGGGGTTGATGGAAACCTGCCCGCCGCAGTTTGTAATGGTGGATTTGCGCAATAACGTCCCGTTTTTGGACACCATCCCGTTATACGTCAATTTGTCGCACAGCGGCGGCTTGGTGGCTTTGGCGGTCGATAAAATGCCCGTCGGTTTAGACATAGAGCGGACATCCGCCCGCCCGAACGTCAACGGTATGATTGATGAAGCCTTCGAAGGCCACGCGGCACGGACATTCAGCCTTTTGAAAAAATCGGAACGGCGGCCGTTTTTCTTTCGCGTGTGGACGATGCGGGAAGCGGCCTACAAATGGCAAACTTTATTTTCAACCAACAAAAAATTGATGGAAGATTTGCCCAAACGCGACAAAACCTATGAAACGGGCGAGTTGTATATGCCGTTGCATTTTTATTCGGGTATCATCAATGATATGTATTTTTCGTTGGCGGCGGCGGATCCTTTGACCTGTGTAACGGTCATAGCTAAAGTTCCCGGCGAACCGAAAGAAACGATTTTGTCGCCGCGGGACGTGTTTTTGGTGTAATAAAACTTTTTAATAAAGGAGATAAAAATGAAGAAAACTTTGATTTTTTTGATGTTGGCTGGGATTTGTTTTCCGGCGATGGCGGAAATTGAACCGGTCAAAGAAGGCGGCATGATGTTGCCGGACGGACAAATGATGCGAGCTTCGGACTTCGAGTCGGTGGCGGAATCTTTACCGGACGGAATGGCTTTGCCCGATGAGAAAGAACCGGCGCCGCAACAAAAGGTGGCGGAACAAGCGGACAGCCTTGACGCGTCTGCACAGGGACCGGAACAAGCGGTTGAAAAGACCAAAAAGAAGGGCAAAGACCGGTCGAAATCGGCGCGGCGGCGGAAAAGACGTGGGGATAGGAAATCGGACAGGCAGCCGGACGCACAGCCAAATAACGGCGAAGCGCCGGTTGAAGTGAAAGCGCCGGCGGACGAAGCTGTTGCGCCTGTCGCGGCTCCGGCCGAGTCGAATGAAGCCGTCGAAGCAGCTACGCCGAACGAGGAACCGGTGGCGAAAACCAAAGTCCGCACCCAAAAGCGCGCTCGATAGCCCGATATTCTTTTACGATTTTAGGAAACATCCGCCACAAAAGCGGATGTTTTTTGTAACAATACAACCTATACCTACGCGACAGAAGTTTTACACCAATTTTTAATTTCGGGCGGGAGCGATAAATGATAATCCGCCGTTATTGAATCATACAGATCCGACAAATCTTTCCGAAAATCCTTTTGCTTTTCGACAGGTAAAAGAATATAGTTTTTATACGCCTTAACAGCATATCCCAAAAACAGGTTTGAAAAAGCCTCGTCATCAGCGTACTGTTTGGCTATTTTCAAAGTCATCCGGCATATCTTGCAATAATCCGGAAAATTGTTGGCCATATTTTGGGTAATAGCCGCCCCGTGCACGCGCCGATGATACAACTTTTCCGGAAGTGCACCCACACGCTTTGCCTTAAAGAAGCTTTCGATAAAAAACGGGCTGTCCTCATAGCACAAACGTTGATTAATCCAATGAATGTCATTTTCCTTTAAAAAGTCATGTTTGTAAAATGTCAAACACGCCGTAACAGCAACACCCATTATAACCTCTTTAACGTTTTGCCAAGAAAACACTTGAATAAAGTTTTCGGGCAACCATTTCAAACAATGATACGGTTGTTCAAACTCTTCTCCGCTTTCGTTCTTAAATTCTATGGCCGAGAAAAGTAACATTTCCAAATCATAAAGTTTGCTATACAGATAAAGGCTTTTGCACGTATCCAAATCCAAATAATCGTCTGAATCCAAAAATTGAATGTATTCCCCACTTGCAATTTTCATAGCATTTGCGCGTGAAATGGGAAGCCCCTGATTTTCTTGCGTAATGATTTTAATCCGTTTGTCACGTCGGGCGTACTGTTGCAAAATGTCGAGGCTGTTGTCCGTGGATCCGTCATTAACGCAAATAATTTCAATGTCCTCTAACGTCTGATGGATACAACTGTCCAAACATTCGGGCAAAAACTTGGCCGCATTATACACCGGAACAATTATGGAAACAGCCGGCAATCGAGATCCAAACAAAGCCTTATAAAGGTCAGAATGAAGATAATTTTGAATCGAACATAAAGAAGCTTTCATTTTACTTTGTGGCAAACACGAATAAAACCAAAGCAAAGAACTTTGAACCCTGTTAATGTAGGCAGGAAGGAGGTCAAAAGGCAAATCGCACTCTTTTAAATACAAATAAGCTCTGGACAATGTCTGACATAAATCAGATACAGATGTTTCTTTCGTATATGCCGTTTGACTGTTTGAATGAATGCGATAATAAATAAACGGTTCAAGCATAACACTTATCTTTTGCGCAGCCCCGATTGAGCAAAGACCAAAGAAAACATCGTCTGCGTGACGAGCTTGTTCATCAAACCGAATAGCTGTTTTTTTCAAAAAATCCAACCGAATCAATTTGTTCCAAGGGACGTTTGCCGCAAAAAGAAACAGATTGTTTCCGATATCTTGCCTTTCCAGCGGGGATTTTTGAATGTATTCGTCGGGCATTTTGACTTGTCGTACAACCTTTTGTTCGTTTTGTGAAAATTGCCACCATCCGCACACGACGACGTCGGATTGGTCTTTTTGCGCGGTGGCAAGCATCTTTTCCAGCATATCCGCCGCAAAGAAATCGTCAGCGTCCAAAAAAATGATGTATTCGCCGGTGGCCTCTTTCATCCCGCGATTGCGCGCCACCGCCGCACCGGCATTTTCTTGATGGATGACTTTCAACCGTTCGTCCATTTGGGTATAGGCAGCCAAAACTTCCGAACTGTTGTCCGTGGACCCGTCATTGACACAAATAACTTCTATGTCCATCAAAGTCTGCAACAAAATCGTATCCAAACATTGCGGAAGATATGCGGAAGCATTGTACACGGGAATAACAACAGAAACTTTCGGGGACATAAAAACTCCTTTTTCAAAGGTAAATATAACATCGTATGATGAAAAGTCAAGGCTTTGTGCACCATCGTCCGCGCACACAAAACCGACATAAAAAAACCGGCACGAAAGAATCGTACCGGTCGGACGAAAAAAGGTTAAAAATTATTCGCGTGGCTGAGCCGCACGGTAATTCGTAACCCTGGGTTGTTTGCAATAAACAGCTGTCGTTACCGGTGTATAAATACCGATCGTCAAATACCGTAACCAACTTTGGCCGGCGTTTTCTTTTTCTTCCACCATTGCGACATTACCGGCGGAACCACACACTTGAATCGTGTCAATGGTTGATTTTTTACCCCACCAAGTATAATGTTGCGTTCTGGAATACGAAGGTTCTGCCGGAACAGAATCGGAAAGCACAAAACGTGTGTCATGACAGGCTGTCAGAGTGACACATAACAAGGCAAATATCAAAAACTTTTTCATAAATCTCCCTTTCTTTTAACAACGAATGGTAACAGCGTAGCATTAAATTTATGCTTCTGTCAATACATTTGTAGGCATTATTCAAAAAAATTGAAGAAGTTGTACCATTGATCCGGATGCATCAAAAGGTGTTGTTCCACGAAACAAAGGTATTGTTGCGCCATTTCGGCAACCGAATCGCGAGTGTTTATTTTTTTCAAAAACAGCGTGTATTTTCCGACGCTTGTACGCAACAATAAAATAGCGTACGTCGGCCGACCTATTTTTTGCGCCATTTGAAACACGCCGGCGGGAAGGGAACATTTTTTGCCCAACATTTCGGCTTTTAAGGCGTTTTGGGTATTTTGCGAAGAAACCCGATCACCGGCCATTAAAACCATTTCGCCGGCCGATATTTTTTCATACAGTGTCATCATTTCTGCAAAGCCCAACTTTTGCGTGTCATAAAGAGTGAAAAAATCGTTGCGGGTCCGCGCCTCGATAAACTGTTGAAAAACACTGTTTTGGCCGATTTCCATCAGCGCATTGACTTTTTTAAACGGCAACGCCGGAAAGTATTTGGGCAGAGCGCAAAGAACCTGCACGTTACCCAGATGAGAGCTGATTAAAAATACACCGCCCGCCAAATCTTTTTGAAAGCAGTCCCAATTTTCGTCCTGATGAATGTCAAAGGTCAATCGACATTTTTCGTCGCACAAAGCACTCATTTTTTCAGCCAACCCGAAAGCATACGAATAAATGTGTCGGTATGTGGAAAACGAAGGGATTTTCACCCCGCGCGCTTGCTTGTATTCGGCCAAAACCGCCCGATATTGTCGCGACGCCGTACGGCCGTTTCTTGAAAAAAGGACAGCCCCGCCGACAATCGGATACAAAATCCACCTCAATCCCCGCAGGTGAAAAATTTTATACACCCACCACAAAAACAAAAGACGTCCCCGACCGGCGCATTGTTCTTTCACGGCATACCAGCGGGTCATTTTCTCTTGCCTTTTTTACCAAAAAAATTTATCATAAAAGCCATGAAAATCTTTATAACAGATTTGTCCCAAATAGGCAATACGGACGTTTTTTTAAAAAAGAAGGCGGGTCTTTTGACGCCGGCAGACGCGGCACGATTTGCGGGTTTTCGTTCCGTCAAACGCCGGATTGAATTTTTGGTCGGGCGATTGATGATTTACCGATTTTTCGGCACGGATTTTACAATCGAAGAATCGGGAAAACCCGTCAGCACGCACGGCTATTTTTCATTAACGCACAGCGGAAATTTGGTGGCTTTGGTGATATCGGATTCGCCCGTCGGCATTGATGCGGAAAACACAACCCGCACACGCAACTACCAAGGGGTCAGCCGCTTTTTACATCTGGGCGCGTGTGACGATAAACAAACCTTTTACCGACGATTTACGCAATACGAAGCGGACTTTAAAATGGGCGACGTTAAACGAAAAAAACAGCACTTTTTTTGGATGTGGAAGACGTACCTGATTTGCGTGGCGCACGACCGCGGCGGACGTTTGCCGCCGGTGTATCAATACTTTCCGACGACAGAATAAAGGAAAACAAAAACGACAGTCCCAACCCCAACGCCAACGTCTTTCCCATAATAGCAATCATCGGAAAATGAATGAAACTCAACAAACCAAAGCCGATAAAGCTGGTTAAAAACGAAAACAAAACCGGTCGAAACGATTCGCGCGGGGAATTGAACAAAAACACGGTGTAATCCATACTCATTCCCACAACAACAAACAAACCAAGCCAATGGAAAAAGGTCAAACTTTCCCCGCACAACGCCAAAATCGAAAGCGTCCCCAAACTGCCGATAACAGACGGCAACAAATAAAGCGGCGCTTTGCCCCGATAAAGAACGCCCAACAAACCGGCCAAAAGCAGAAAACTGACCGCTAAAAGACCATAACTGTCCGTCGCCTGACGATCCAACGCCGCCGACAAATGCTTGGCCGGCTCAAAGAACAAAACGTCTTTGTCACCCAAATCGGGGACATCGGCGGGAACGGGCGTCACAGTCCATACATCGCGGGGCGTCCGAACCACAAAGGCGGACATCATCAAAAAAGCGTCCCAAAAGGCTTTTTCATCCACCGCGGGGGTTTCTTTGTACGCCACTTGAAAGGTCAATCCCAACGCCGATTGCAAAGCGGCGGATTGTTCTTTGTACAGCCGCTGAACAAATTGCCGATTTTGTTCTTGATTTGCGGGCAACAAAACGGACAGGCCGAAAAAATCGTGTTTTTGACGAAGCGATTCTTCTTTTGCCAATGCTTCCCAAAGCGTATCGCCCCGCACCCACAAAAGCCGACCGGCCGCCGGACCGTTCAATTTGGCAAACAAAGCTTCTTCACGTTGCAACGCGGGGGACGGTTGATACAACACCGACGGATTATGATTTAAATGCCAACCGCCGACCCCCATCAAAACAATCAACACACCAAGGGCAACAAAGGCCACCTTTGATCGGCGGGACAAAACAAATCGCGGACAACGGACAGCGGGCGGATTGACCTTTGGTACCGGCGCCACAAGAACCCATAAAAAAGTCCCCGTCAGGCCGCCCAACGTGAACACAGCGACTTGAAACAGCAAAGAAAAAGACGAAAACAGCAACGGAACAAAGCAACACACCGTGGTCAAAAAAGAGCTTGTCATATTTTTCAAAACAGCTCGCGACCCTTCGGGGCCGGCATAAAAACGGTGGAACGAATAATCAATGCAAAGCCCGATCAGCGAACTTCCGAACGCAAAGGTCAAAATATGCACGACCGGACAAAACAAAAACAACGCCACGCACCCGCACAAAAAGCCGATACCCAAATTCATCGCCCCAAGCAACAACGCCCGCCGCGTGCGAAAAAGCCTGTACGTTAAAATCAACAAACCCAAAAGGGACAAAACGGAAATAACGGCAATTTCCTGACGGCATTTTTGAAACATTTGTTCGGTGTGAACAGGCGCCCCCGAAAGGTGTAACTTCGTCGCCGCCGATAACGGCGTTTGTTTAATCAAATCTATCTGTTGCATCATAAGATAAACATCTTTTTTCTCTAACGGGGCAACCATTAGGATATAGTTTTCTCCGTCCGAAAATTGGTGTAAAACGCCCTCTTTTTCGTTCCACAAAGACATCGGGCGCGGCATATTTTGGACATAATCGGACATCAACAAAAAAGGATCTTCCCTCAACGGAAGCACCGTCGGCGCAAGGGATGTTTTGACTTTTTGTACAGCCCGTTGGCGGACCGCCTCTGTTGATGATAAACGGGTTTTGTCGGTCACGTACGAATTTTTATGCTTTTTTAAAAAATCAATCATTTGCGCCGTCATATTTTCCGGCACGCGGTAAGTGATGTCCTGTATTCCGGCGGCGGTCATTTTCTGATAAAGCCTGTCCGCATCTTTTCGGGCGGCATCAAAATCCGGCGATTGTAAAACGATGTTTAACATCCCCGTGTATTTGGCCAATCCGTCGGCGGGCAAAGGGGTATCCCCGACTTTAACAGGAAAAAGGTCCGTCAAGGACGCTTGGAAAGTCGGCGGGCAAAGCATCAACGCCACCGCACCCAAAAAGGCCATACCGGCCACCCACCGTTTAACAATCGATTTCATTTGAAAAATCCTGTTTGATCGGGACAAAATCCATCTCTATTCGGGTACCGTCGGTGTATTCAATTTTCCAAAAAGAAATCTTTTCTTTCCCGCGTAAAGTTATTTTCCGGACGAATTGAGCCACCCTTTTTTGCGTCGGCGTAATGTCCACAAACCAAAGCCCGTCCTTTTCCATATAGGCGACATCACCGATTTGATACAAAGCTTCGTCTTGTCCGGACAAAAGGTCATCTACCGCTTTTTTTATGTATGAAAAATACGGCAAATCCGCCAAATCGCCGGCTTTATCATCAAAACAATATCGTGTCGGCGTGGAAACAAAAACCCACGGTTCGGGATTTTTTTGCTTTAAAATCACGCCTTTGTCCCGCACCAATTGAAACACGCCGTCGGCTTCAAAGGGGCGTTCCACGTCCGAAACAAACTTTTTTTGATGATACAAAAAAGCCCCGTCGTCAAGGCTTTTTATCCCCTTTAAAAACAAAGTGTCATCGATTTGGGCGTGCGCCCCGACGGATAAAAGCAGCAAAAAAAGCCCAAAAAAATACTTCATTTCCCACCCAACTGTTTTCGAATGCGTTCGGGGATTTCGAACAAACTTTCCTTTGTTTTAAGGCAAACACACATCTGTTTTGTCTGGGCTTTGCACAATTTTTCGCCCGTTTCGGCATCGACGAATTCGTATTTAAACACCAAAAAGCTGTCACACGCATCCAATCGCGTCTTGATAATCAACCGTTGACCGAAAACACACGGACGAATGTATTTGACCTTTAATTCCACCACGGGGAAAGCATAGCCGTATTTTTCCATGTCGTTATAGGTCATATTCCGTTCGGCTAAAAAGGCGCAACGCGCTTCTTCCATGTACTTAACGTAATTGCCGTGCCACATCACACGCATCGGATCCACATCATAAAAAGGAACTGTTTTTTCAAAAGCCGTTATCATTTTTTCCTGCCCCGTGTTAAAAGTTTCCAAACAGAGTATAAGCATAAACTCGCGTGAACACAACTGATTTCCAGATTGTCCCGAAAAGCGCGAAAATGCGACACGCCGTCTTTGGGATAAATAATTCGCGTCGGCTGACCCACGACCGGCACGCCGTCTAGAAAGCTTTTGACCAAAATTTCCACATCAAAGCCCATTCGGCGGAACCAAACAGACGGACAGACCTTGGCCATTTGCGCCAAAGGATAAACCCGAAAACCGCACATCGTGTCCCACTTTAACTTTCCGGCGGTTTCAATCCACACCCAAAAGCGGGTGATTTTACGTCCGTACAAACGGGACTTGGGAACAGATTTGTCATAAACCGGTTGCGCGCTGACAATCGCCGCGGGATTTTTTTGGGCCAAATCCAAAAAAGTTTCAATATCCCGCAGGTCGTGTTGCCCGTCCGCATCGACTTGCACCGCATGGGTGTATTTTTGCTCAAAGGCCCAACGCAAACCGGCCAAAACCGCCGCGCCTTTGCCACCGTTTCGTTCGTTTCGGATGTAATTAAAACAATGCTTTTGACACACTTTTTGCGCCATTTGCGCGTGGGAAGCGGCGCTGCCGTCATCAACGATTAAAACGGGAAGCTTTTTTTGTTTCAGGCGCAAAGCCACCTTTTCCAACGCCGGCCCGTGATTATAAAAAGGAACAAGAACCACCGGACGAAACATCATTTTTCCTCGACAATTTTACCGGACGAACACACTTTGTTATCGTTGTAAAACGAAAAATCAAAAGCATCCGGCGCACGTTTTTCCATTTTAAAGTGAACTGTCGTATTGGGCAAAATCAAGCCGGCAAACTTTAATTTGTCAATCGCGTAACGTTCCGGTTCGACACCAAAAAAATGTTTTAAAAAATAAAAAGCCGTATGCAACTGCATCACCCCCGGTAAAATCGGATGGTTCGCAAAATGCCCTTGAAAGTACGCCGAATCTTTTAAGAAAGTCAAATCCGCTGTCAAAACATCCCCGTTGTGTTTTAAATTTTCAATCACAGGTTCGGCGACGGGCGAATCAAACAAGTTTTCCATTTCTTTTTTCAAAATTTTCCCCTGCGGATTTTTGTAAATTCGATAAACAAAGCGCACTTTTTTGGGCAAAATGTTTTTGTTGTACCACAACGACAGGTGTTGTTTGAACAAACGAACCAACGGAACTTTGCCTTGGGTTTTTAAAAATTGTTTGCCCGCCTCGGTCAAACAAATCACCGCGCCCAAAAGGGTGTTGTTATGGCTTTGCATCGGCAAAATGTAAGATTCGACAACCCATTCGTGCTGATTCAGCTTTGTTTCCATATCATTTAAATTAAGGCGGTTCTCGGCGACTTTTACCACGCGGTCGTTGCGCCCCAGTAAGACAAAGTCCGTCGGCGCGGGCGTATCAGATTGAATCACATCCTGCATATCAAAGGGCAACATATATGAAAAATCCGACCGAATCACGCGAATGCAAGATTGTTCGTTCTTTTCGATTTTCACGCACGGAAAAACATGGAACAAATCACCGTTTGTCTGTTGCCGAAAAGCAATCCCGCCTGTTTCGGTACTGGCAAAAACTTCGTACGGGGACACACCGAACAAACGGCCCATTTCTTCGGACGTCTGACGGGACAAAAGGCTGCCCGACGAATAAATCGCCAAACAATTTTCTAAAAACTGATACTGTTCTGCATAGGCCGCCATTTCGTTCATAAAAGTCGGCGTCGTGGCCAACAACACTTTGTCATAAAGCCGCTGTTTTTGTTGAATGTCTTCCGGCGAAATAACGGTATCCAAATCTTGGGTAATGCCGTTGCACAAAGGGAACAAAAACCGCCAAAGCATCCCAAACATATGGTTGGGTAAAATCGTGGCAATAAAGACCGGATTTTGCGCCGTGAAAGATTGTTGGATTTCAGAATGCATATAAACTTCCGCCGCCAACGTGTCAAAATTTTTCTTGATTTGCTTGGGCGCACCGGTCGAACCCGATGTAAAAAAGGAAACAAACCGACCGGTTATCGGGGACAATGTTGCTTTCTCGTCCGTTATCACCGCCGTCGGATTAACCCGAACACCGTCAAAGCCCACAAAATCGACATTTGACACCAAAACGGGTGTAAGGGACTTTAATCCGGCCAAAGTAGCGTCGGTCAAATGCGCGGGCAAAACAATATCCTTTTGCGCGTGCAACAGGCCGAAAAAACAAACATAAAACAAGTATATATCTTTGGCGATATGCAAAATGACGGACGGTTCGTCTATCTTTTGAAAGGCGGCGCAAAACCTTTGCACATCCGATTGAAATTGAGCAAAGGATATTCGACGGTTCCCGTCGATAAAGGGAACATAATCCGGCGGCATTCGGCATAAAAGTTCGTTGGCTTTAACGGGCATGGGCGCACCTTTTACGAACAAAGTATTCCCCCGCGAACATTGTCCCGATTAAAATATACGAAACAAAGCCGTTGTAAAAAGTCCAAACGGACAGGGGCAAAAAAACCGTTATCAACGAAATCAGCGTGTTAAAGGCCATAAATATCCCCCACGCCCATGTCGCCCGCCGCGTGTAATCCAACACGGACGGGGTCAGCACATGACCAGCCTTTCGGGCAAAAGCCGTTATCAAAGGCGTATCCTTTAACGACATTAAAAAGCCGATACACACCAAAAAATTCATACACACCGGATAAATTTTTAAAAAGAAAACATCGCCGGAGAAAATCAATCCCGCGGGCAAACATAACCCGACCCACAAAAAGGCTTTTCGCTGCGTCTGTAAAAAAGAAGCCAGCAACAAAATCATCAAAACAAAAGCAAGCGGCCGGAAAGAATGTCCGGACTTTATCAAAAAATAAATAAAAAAAGGATACAAAATCGATAAAAGAATGCCCGAAACTTTGAAAAGATTACGCATTAACGATTTTTTCAATGGCCACGACCACGTCTTGCAAGGTTCTGATTTGCTTAAAGTCATTGGGGTCCACTCTTTTATTTATATTTTTCTGCAACCGGACAATCAAGTCCACG
>Ga0310690_10006213_pt1 | contig 15803 bp, 15 predicted proteins | sample AusTroGonzalo_MG_2_FD_207661 | JGI IMG/M metagenome (GOLD analysis project Ga0310690, IMG submission 207661) | Bovine rumen microbial communities from tropical cattle in Woodstock, Queensland, Australia - Gonzalo_04 (v2) (version 2) | ecosystem: Host-associated > Mammals > Digestive system >... | reverse complement strand
CAACAACCTACATTGTACAAACAAAAAACATATCATACCAAGGAACGACCTGTACCTCTTGGTATAAGAACCTTGACATCACGCAAGAGTATTGCGAAGCTACCGAGCACGACATGGATTTCCTCAAAAATGATTACAGCAACATCCACCATGCTTTTGTCAATCAACTCCTAAGCTACAGCGACAACGATGACGAATTCGAAGAATGTATAAAACAATTTAATTTGAAATAAAGGCTTCTTTTGAAAAGTTCCATTGCGCAAAATATTCGCCATTATGGTTTCAAGCGCCTGCTGCTTGCGGTTTCGGGCGGGTTGGATTCTATTTGCTTGGCGCATTATTTTATTAAGAACAAAGAGGCTTTGGGTATTGAATGGCTGGGCATTGCGCATGTGCATCACGGGCTGCGCGAAGGGACCGCCGACAGGGATGCCGCATTTGTCGAAGCGTTTGCAAAGTCGCACAATGTTCCATTTTTCTTGAAAAAGTTGGACGGTGAAGCGCTCAAGGCTGCCGAAGGTTCGCTCGAAGAGAATGCAAGGGACGCAAGGTACAAAGCACTGGTTGAAATAGCAATGAGCAGTGAGCTATCAGCAGTGAGCGATGAGAAAATCCCCGCCTTACTTCGACAAGGCTCAGCACAAGTCGCGGGGATGACAGAAAAAAATGCTGAGCAAAACAAACCTCTCGCCTCTCGTCTCTCGTCTCTCGTCTCTCGTCTAATTATCGTCACCGCTCATCATGCAGGAGACCAGGCAGAGACGATGTTCATGCGCCTCCGCCGCGGCACAACCCTTGCGGGATTGCGGGGAATCCAACCGCTGCGAGCGATGAGCGATGAGCTATCAGCGATGAGCTGTGAGCAGTCAGCTATGAGCAATGAGGAAAAGGAGATCCCCGCCTCCGCGGGGATGACAGAAAAGAATGTCGAGCCTCGTGCCTCGAGCCTCCTTCGTCCCCTCCTGAACGTCACCCGCAAAGACCTCCTCGCCTACGCCAGCGAACACAACCTCACCTGGTGCGAAGACGAAAGCAATGCCGACGTGAATTTTGCACGCAACAAGGTGCGGCATGAACTTCTTCCCCAACTGGAGAATGCCTGCCCCGGAGCGACAGCACAGCTCTGCCGCATTGCAAGCCTTGCCGACCGTGCCTACAAGAAAGTCCTAGACGCTGCGGACAAGCTATACGCCCCCGCCATCGTCCCGCCCGACGCCTGGCCATTCGAACCGTCTTGTGCCAAATACGGCAAGGTCCTCGCTCTCGATGCCGGAGCACTCGCCTCCATCCCGCCTTACCCTGAACTTTTGAGGCTGTGGCTGGATTCCCGGGGATTCCGCTTCCCCGTCGACACGTTTGCCAAGCCCAATCCCATCTACACGGGCAATTCCCAGACGATGCGCACGCTCTCGTTCCGCACGCGCTTTATCGAGAAATGCCGCCATATCGTCTGGATTTACGATTCCAGCACAATCTTAGCACCGTCAAATTTGTATTTTTCCAACGAAAAACAAAGATTTTCCGGAATCTCCGGGCAATGGCGTCACCCGCAACAGGGCGACATCCTTAGCCCGATGGATATGAAAATCTCCCCCCGTAAACTTGCCGAATGGTTGCAAGAGAAAGGCATTCCCCGCTGGGAACGCGACTCGCTCCAGGTGTTTGCGCAGGGAACAAGAGTTTTATTCGTATCCGGAATCCGAACAGAGAATTCGAAAAGAAAAGGATTGAAATGAGCCAGATGCAGGGAAAGCCCACCTCCCCCTTCAAGAACAGGAACTTCATCGTCCTGATTATTATGATTTTGCTCCTCTTCGTCATGTTCCCGCTTGCGACGAACGACAACAACGAAGAAATGACGCGCACGGAATTCCTCGCCATGATGGGCGACTCCACCAAGGTCATTACCGAACTTTCGTTGCAAAGGACTCCCGACGGTGTGATTGTCGAGGGCACCCGCATGATGAGCGACAAGGAAATGGCCGAGGCCAAGCAGCAACAGAGCGCCATCGCCCGCTTTACCAAGGCCGGTAGCGAAGTTCCGAATAAGAAGCATTTCAAAACCCACATGCTCGATGTCACAAACGAGATGGCATCGGCATGGGAAACCTACAAGGGCGTCAAGGTCAAGGTCATCCACGAATCGACAACATGGATCGACACGCTGGTCGCATTCCTCCCCGTCCTCCTCCTCATCGCATTCTTCTGGATTATGACGAGCAGGCAGATGGGCGGCGGCGGTAAGAACCCGTTCAGTTTCGGCAAGAGCCAAGTGAAGCAGTTGAACAACAACAAGAAAAAGACCATGTTCAGCGATGTCGCCGGCTGCGACGAGGCCAAGCAAGACTTGCAGGAACTCGTGGAATTTTTGAAAGACCCGAAAAAGTACGACGAACTCGGTGGACGCATTCCGAAGGGGGCGCTGCTTGTCGGGCCTCCGGGCACCGGTAAGACGTTGCTCGCCCGTGCGGTCGCAGGCGAAGCCGGTGTGCCGTTCTTCAGCATGTCGGGTTCCGACTTTGTGGAAATGTTCGTAGGCGTGGGCGCAAGCCGTGTGCGCGACTTGTTCGAAACTGGCAAGAGGAACGCGCCCTGCATTTTGTTCATTGACGAAATTGACGCGGTGGGTCGCCAGCGTGGCGCAGGCCTCGGTGGCGGGCACGACGAACGCGAACAGACGCTTAACCAGTTGCTCGTGGAAATGGACGGCTTCGCTGCAAACGAAGGCGTCATCCTGATTGCAGCCACCAACCGCCCCGACGTACTCGACAAGGCTTTGCTGCGTCCGGGACGTTTCGACAGGCAAATCGTGGTCGGGCTGCCCGACCTGAAGGGCCGCGAAGAGATTTTGAAGGTTCACCTGAAAAAGAGAAAGGTCCCGCTCGACAAGGACGTGGACGTTTCGGCCATCGCGAAGGGCACGCCGGGACTTGCCGGTGCCGACCTCGAGAACCTGGTGAACGAAGCCGCACTCCTCGCCGCACGCTTCAACAACAAGAAGGTGACGATGCTCGACTTCGAGGAAGCACGCGACAAACTCAGCATGGGCGCCGAACGCCGCACCCTCCTGATGACCGACGAAGAAAAGCGCCACACGGCCTACCACGAAGCGGGCCACGCCCTCATGACGCTTTTGTGCAAGCATTCCGACCCGCTCCACAAGATTACAATTATCCCACGCGGCCGCGCCCTCGGCGTGACCATGAGCCTGCCCGAACGCGACCAGGTGAGCTACAGCCGCGAATACGCCGAAGAACGCATCATGATCATGATGTCCGGCCGTCTCGCCGAACTCATCTTCTTCAACCACCAGAGCACGGGTGCATCCAACGACATCCAGCGTGCCACCGAACTTGCACGCAAGATGGTCACGGAATGGGGATTCGACGACAACATCGGCCCGGTATGCTACAGCCGTAACGACGGAGAAATCTTCCTCGGCCGCGAGATCAGCAAGCCCAAGGAAATGTCCGAAAAGATGGCCGAGATGATCGACGACGCCATCAACAGCCTCATCAAGCGTATGGACCAGGCCGCACGCAAGCTCCTCGAAGAGAACAAGGACAAGCTCATCGACCTCGCCGAAGCGCTGTTCGAATTCGAAGTGCTTGACCGCGAAGAAATCGACAAGGTCATGGCGGGCGAAAAGCTCACCGGCACCAAAAAGAGCCGCCAGTACCAGGCCATGGAGGAACTCGCCGAAAAGAAAAAGCGCGAGGAAACTCCCCCGCCTGATCCGGGAAAGCAGCCACCCGTGGCTCCCGTAGCCGACGCGCCCGTTAGCGAAGTGCAGCCCAAACCCGCGACCGGAAACGAGACGGCAACCAATTCCATCAATAATACCGAGAACTAACACTTTTTTTCGACCCCCTATGCTATTTCCTATTCTTGACAAATCACGCGCCATTGCTTGGCAGATTGGAAACGAAGTGCTCCCCTGCCGCCCGTCCCCGCTTATCATGGGAATTGTCAACGTCACGCCCGACAGCTTTTTTGACGGCGGCAAGCACAACACGCCGGAGCAAGCATACGAGCATGCCGTGGGATTGTTGCAGCACGGGGCCGACATCCTCGATATCGGCGGCGAGAGCAGCCGCCCGGGAAGCGAGCCCGTCAGCGAACAGGAAGAACTAGACCGCGTATGCCCCGTCGTCGAGGCGCTGGCGCAGCTTTCCAACATCTCCGAAGACCTGGACAACCCGGGAAACCGCAAGTTCTACATTTCCGTCGACACGGTGAAGGCCAAGGTCGCGCGCGAATGCATGAGGCTCGGCGCGCATATCATCAACGACATCAGCGCCTGCACGATGGACCCCGACATGCCCGCCGCCGTCGCCGACACGGGAGCCTCCGTCGTGCTGAACCACATGCGCGGAAGCTTCGGCAAGATGCAGCAGGACTTCAAGCCCTACAACAACGTGGTGCAGGAAGTCCGCGAAGAACTTCTCATCCAGGCAGAAAAGCTAATGGCGCTGGGCGTGAAAAAAGAAAAAATCTGCCTTGATCCGGGCATCGGATTCGGAAAAACGGTTCAGGACAACATTGACCTGATGAAATCCGTGGAAAATTTTCTCGATGACGGCTACCCTGTACTGGTCGGCACATCTCGAAAATCTTATATTGGTAAAATGAGTGGCCTCGAAAAGAGCGACCGTCTGATCCCGACCGTCACGGCGGGAATCGTCGCCGCCCTGGGCGGAGCGAGCATCATACGTGTGCACGACGTGCTCGAGGCCAAGGAGTCCATGCTCTACCTGGAGGCGCTGCAAAGCGATGGTTCTATTTAAGCTGTTCGACATCATCGACGTTCGCATGGCGGATATCCTGGATATCCTCCTCATTACCATCATTTTGTATTACGTATTCCTCCTGTTCCGCGGGACACGCGCCGTACAGATGATTTTCGGCGGTCTCCTGCTCATCCTCGCGTGGCTTTTGGCTCAGTGGTGGGAGCTCAACACCTTGGTGTGGTTGCTGAGTAACCTTGCGACCATGGGTATCGTCGCGGTCGTCATCCTGTTCCAGCCCGAAATCCGAAGCGCCCTCACGCGAATCGGCCAGTCCGTGAGCCAAGCGAACCTCCGCAGCATCTTTTTCCACAGCAGCGGCCTTGACGGCGTGACCGAAGCCATCTGCAGTGCCGTCCAGGATTTAGCCAAGAACAAGTTCGGCGCCCTGATCGTCCTCGAAAAGCGCGTCGGCCTCCGCAACTACGAAGAGACCGGCGAAATCCTCAACGCCAAAATCAGCTCCAGACTCCTGCGTTCGCTATTCTTCCCCAACTCCGCACTGCACGACGGCGCCGTCATCTTGAACAGCGAATGTATCGTCGCAGCCGGATGTATCCTTCCCATGCCCACCGGCAACGCCGAGGGCGATGCCGGTTACGGTATGCGCCACCGCGCAGCGAAGGCTCTCGCCGCAGAATGTGATGCCATTGTCATCGTCGTATCCGAGGAAACCGGTGGCATCTCCATCGCCTACCGCAACACTCTGCGCCGCAAGCTTTCTATCAAGGAAGTGGAAGCCGAAATCAAGCGTCACTGGAAAGACTTGTTCGACGCCAACAAGATTTCCAACCTCGAAGACAACTAAACATTTAACATGGAACCCGTATTGTGAAGAACGAAGAGCATTCCGACATTAACGAACAGCAGAAAAAAAGCCGCAAGAAGAAGAACCTTGTCATTCTCGCATTGATGTTCCTTTTACTGCTCTGCCTTTTTATTGTGCAATGCCACCTAGAAAAGATGAAGCAGGACGCAGAGCGCAGGCGGCAGCAAGAGACCGAGGAAGAATTGCGCCAGAAATTTGTTATGGATAGCCTCAAAGCTCACGACAGCATCCTCAACGCAAAGCGCATTGCCGACAGCATTGCCCAAGCTGAAGCCGCCCGTATCGCAGACAGCATTCGCATTGCCGACTCCCTCGCCGCACTCAAGGGAAATACCAACTGGGACAGCCTGCGCCATGTGCGCGACAGCCTCAAGCACATTCAGGACTCTCTCAACGCGCTTGAAAAGGCCCGCGCCGATAGCCTCGCGCGTATTGCCGACTCACTTGCCGCCCTCGAAAAAGCCCGTCTGGATTCCCTCGAGAAAAAGCGCATCTTAGACAGCATCCGCGCCGCCGACCAAGTTCCGCCAAACGCAGAAATCGTTCCACCCGCCGGTAGGTACTACGATCCCATCAAGTTGAAGGTCAAGTGCGACGAAATCAAGTGCAAGACATACCTCTCCATCGGGGATACGCTGCATCCCGTCGACGCAAGCAAGGCCGTAGACTACAACAAAACCGGAAGCGTATTCTTCCAAGCCGAGGACTCTGTCGGCAACCGCACCCAGTGGGAAGAAGCCAAGTACGACATGGCCTCGGACAACTTCTGCGGCAAGAACGCCTACCCCGTACCCGTCGGTGGCAAGACCGTCTGCGTGGACGCCTACGAATACCCAAACGTCGCTGACGAGAACCCGAAGGACATGGTCAGCCGCGAAGAAGCCGCAGCCCTTTGCGAAAAGGAAGGCAAGCACCTCTGCTCGCTGGAAGAATGGCAGGCCGCCTGCCGTGGTAAAGACAAGACACGCTATTCTTACGGCGACACCTACAAGCCGAGCAAGTGCAACACCAACACGAACGCAGCCAAGCGCAACGGTCGCAAGGAACAGTGCCGTAGCTGGTGGGGCATGTACGACATGAACGGCAACCTCTGGGAATGGACTTCTACCACGCACAAGCAGCACCCGGACAAATACCTAGTCGCCGGCGGTGCATGGAATACGAACAACGGAAGCCACTGTGGCGAAAGCAAGTTCAGTTTCTACCCACAGAATCAGTACCCGAGTGTTGGGTTCCGTTGCTGTAAGTAAGTAGGAAGTAGACAGTAGGCAGTGGTTAAGCTTTGTCATTGCGAGGGGCAAAGCCCCGAAGCAATCTCTGACAGTCATCTAAAAGGTATGAGGTCGGGGCTAAAGCCCCTTTGAGGTGTGAGGTTTCTATACTCATTGCTCACAGCTCACCGCTCACGGCTCTATCAATTCCACATGCAGGTGTTCTTTCGCGCCGCGTTCCCAAAGCACCCTGAACCGTGGTCCCAGTCGTTCCGCACACGATTCCACGATTTGCTTCCTGAGCTTCATGGGAACATCGACTATGCGGAAATCTATGGCCGCATTGAAATAATGCTTTGAATTTCGCGCGTGGTAAGGGTAATCGTTGCCGCTGGTGATAACTGGCGTATAGTCGTCCCCCACCACAACATGGTAAACATGAATAACCTTAAGCCCGGCAGAATCCATGGCCGGCAGCAAACTTTCCAGATAAACCCCCGGCTTTTGCCGAGTCCGTTGAATGAGCAAATTGTGAACGCGTTTGCCGTTAATCGGCTTCATCTGCAAATGCCGATAATATTCCTCCGGGCTCCATGTCGCCAGCGGATCCTCCGGTGGTTCGAACTTCGGGATAGGCCGATCGTTTGTCTTGACTAGCCAGTAAGCGCCCAAAAGTAAAAAAATCACCAAAATCGGAGCAATTAGATAAACATATCGCATTTTCACAATCAAAAATACTATTTTATTGGCATGAAACAGAAAATCCTTATTATCGCTCTTCTTCTTTTGTCCGTCATGTTCTTCGCCTGCAGCAAGGAAACTCCGAATTTCATCGGTTACTGGCAGGGTGAAGCCAACATGGTATTCGAAGTCCTCACCGAAAACGGCATGGACTACATCATTCGCAACGTGAATGGCGACCTGAACGCCACCATCGTAGACGACACGCTCCGCGGCAAGAACTCGCTCGACATGGAATACAAGATGGCCGTCAAGGGCGACTCCGCATACTACACGTTCAGCGGCATCGTCACTGGTTACGCCCGCATCTCCAAGCAGAAGTACGACGAAATTCTCGCCGGCCAGCAGGGCGCTTCTAACGAATAAGCAAGTGCGCTTTTAAAAGGCTCCGGGCCAACTCCCGGGCCTTTTTTTGGTATCCAGAAATTATTAGGGATTTTCGTTCAGGATTTCAAGAACGAGTTTTTCGACCATGGCTTCGCTCGGAGCTCCGCTCCACACACGCTTGATATAGCCATTCCCATCTAGTAACATCAGCGTGGGCACCGCACTAATCCCGTACCGCCGCCACAGGCTCTGGTCGGCATCGCGGTAAAGCGGATAAGGGGACGCATGCTGCGTATTGTAGAACTGATTCAACACGCTCACGGATTCGTTCGCAACACCAATGACTTCGAGACCCTTCGACGAATACTTGTTATAAACACTCGCAAGCACCGGAAGCGTCTTGCGGCACGGGCCACACCAGGTCGCCCAGAAATCGAGCAACGTCGCCTTGGGTTTGGCCAACCGCTTATCCCCGTTCTGGTAAAAGTTCTTGCCGAACTCGGCAATCTTGCTGCCAATAGCCGAACCCGTCAAGCTGCTGATGTCGTCGGGCCTCTCAGTGAGTTTTGCGTCTTTCTTGACCCGTTTGCCCTCGTGGATATACTCGACAGACATTTTCTGCCCAGCCTTGCCCTTGGAAACAATGTCCTGCAGTTGGGCTACCGATTCCAATTTCTTTCCACCGATACCAATAATCGTATCCCCTGCAGCAAGGCCTATCGAAAAGCAACCCGAATTCGGGTGCACACCAACCACGGCAAGCGCAAGATGGTTTTCATACTGGGTTTTCTTGAACGTGACACCAAGCCAAGGAGCAGCAAACCCGACACTCGAAAAAGCAAGCGCCACAAGAGAAACTTTGAATAAACTATTCATTCTACAAAGTCCTAGAAGAAATATATCGAAAAATCAAAATACGTCATGAAATTAGCCGCCCTCGGAATCAGTTCGGCATCTTTTTCCGGGACCGGTTCACCAAAGATGTAGGTCAAACGGAATGCAAGACGGCACAAGAAACTAGCCTTGTCAAAAAAGAGCATGTCGCGGCCATACCCTACAGAAATACGGGGCGGATGATAATATTCATCAAAACTTTCAAAGGCGACGACCGAGGCTCCGAGCAGTATAAAATCATCATGGTGAGACGTCATCAAGTCCCCCGTGAAGAAGAACCTCCAATCTAGGCCCGCCTCGTAAAGTGGCTGAGTAACAATAGAACCGGCAAAAACATCGATTGAATGATTCTTATGGAGCCTGTATTCCGCAGCAAGCGAGCCACCAAAACCGAAGGTGTTCAAGTAAAATGCCGGAGAAAAAGTCGCACCAAAACGCCACGTGGGCAACTCAGGTGCAGAAGCCGCAGCCTTCGCCGCAGGGTCCTCCAAAAAATACGACGCAAAACTGGAGCCCGCAAGCACCATGAGGAGTAGAATTATTTTATTTACAAATTTCATTTCTTTGGATTACGGTCATCAAATTCGGCAATGGAACAGTAGCCTTCGGAAAGCAAGGCATCTTCGAGTTCAAGGCGCATCGCATGTGCAGCCATCCAGCGGAACGCGACCACAGAATAGCACTGGACTGCATCAACGCCCATCTTGAGCAGATCAAAAATCTTGTAACCGCTGTCGATGCCGCCGCAAGCGATCACGCTCATCTGCGGATAGTGCTCGCGAATAAACTTCACGTTCCAGACCATGTTCTCGTAAAGAGGACGGCCCGAAAGCCCGCCGCAATCGCCATCGGCACGCAACGGATGCAAGTCCTCTCGCTTTGTCTGCGTTCCCAGTTCGCTGATTTTCGCCGTCGGGTAAGTGTTGCCGATAACGACGCCGTTCACCCCAGTACGCACGAGCATATCCATAATCGCCATCAGGTGACGCTCCGACATGTCCGGGCTCAGCTTGGCATACACGGCCTTGCGCAGCCCTTGACCATTGCGGAATTTCATGATTTCCCCGAACAATTTCTCGGAGAAGCTCATGTCCAAATCCACACGGTTCTCGCCGGTATTGGGGCAGCTAACATTAATTTCTATATAATCGCCCGCCTTGTAGGCAATGGAGAAACTTTCAAGGATATCCTTGAGCTTTTCCTGCTCGTCAGTAATGCCCGGAGTTTCTGCGACAGAAATCCCCACGCTGAGCCCCACCTTGTGCGCCGCCACCAGTTGTGAATCAACCCGCTTGGCGATAACTTCCACTCCTTCGTTGTTCAGGCCCATGCTGTTGTAAATGGCACGGTCGTTTTCCAAAAAGCCGATTCTCGGGCGATGCGTGTTGCCTTCGCGGAAATGGCGCGTCGCCGTGCCCACGGTAATGCCACCAAACCCGACGTTCGCATAGTCCTTGATGCGATTTGCCGTCTTGTTCGCTCCAGCGGCAAGGATAATCGGAGCGCTCATGTAAATAGAATTGCTATGGTCCGCAAACGTCACCACCTTCTTGAGCACCTTACGCTTGGAAGGCCGCCCCCCTAGGAACGGAATAAAAGGCGCGAACCGGGCGACATGCTTGAAAGAGTCGTGCCTGAATTCGGGATATTTATGGAAAATCCTGCGAATCAGAGCCAGCATCTTGTCGCCAGACCGTAAATAATATTCGTGATTGATGCAATCAAAAGCCATAATAAGTAAATTAGATAAAAAAAAGCGACAAGACCATGAAAAACGAACTGGAAAGAAATATAAACCAATCTATTCCGCGCTACTTGGACCTGCTGAAGGCCCTGGTCAGCATTCCCTCCATCAGTTTTGACAATTTCGACCAAAAACACGTCGAAGATTCCGCGAATGCGGTCAAAAGCCTCTTCGAGAAAGCCGGCTTCCAGAACATCCAATTTTTGCGCCCGCTTAGCGGACGCGCCACCGTCTACGCCGAAAGTTTGACCTCGCCGGACCAGCCGACAGTGTTGCTCTACGCGCACCACGACGTGCAGCCCCCAATGCGCACCGAGCTCTGGGACACGCCCCCCTTCGAAGCCACTGTAAAGGGAGACCGCATCTACGGGCGCGGCACCGCCGACGACAAGGCGGGAATCATCACGCACTTTGCCGCCACGGAACAGGTCCGCAACCTGCTCGGCAACAAGGGGCCGAATCTCAAGTTCATCATCGAGGGCGAAGAAGAATCCGGCAGTGCCGGTTTCGCCCAAATCCTTAAGGAAAACGCCGAACTCCTGAAATGCGACGCCGTGATTGTCGCAGACCTCGGCAACTTCGCCAAGGGAACGCCCTCCATCACCACGACGCTCCGCGGCATGAGCGCTATCTCGGTTACGCTCCGCGCCACGAAGGCACCGCTCCATTCCGGTTCGTGGTCCGGCCCCATCCCGGATCCGGGCCAGGCGCTCTGCAAGATGATAGCAAGCCTTACGGATGCAAGCGGCAATATTCTCATCCCGCATTTTGAAGACAAACTTGTCAAGCCAACCCAAGAAGAGCTGGAATCTTACAAGAGCCTCGGCATGACCGAAGCGATATTCCGCAACGACGGCGGCGTTTTAAACAACGTTGTCTTACACGTTCCTGAAAGCGAATTGCTGATTTCGCTCTGGCGCAAGCCAAGCCTTGTCGTCACGGCGATGGAAATCGGTTCCCGCAAGAATGCGGGCAACGTACTGCAAGACAGCGCCTACGCACGCATCGGCATCCGCCTCGCGCCGGGAATGGACGCCGAGGAATGCACCGACATGCTTATCGACTTCTTGAAGGAGCGCGTCCCGAACGGCATGGAATTCCAGGTCGAACGCGAAGACGGCGCGAACCCCTTCGTCACCGACACCGAACACCCGTTCTTCAAGAAGATGAGCGAAGCCATGGGAGAAGCCTACGGGACACCCACCAAGTTCATCGGCTGCGGAGCAAGCATCCCGGGCGCGGAACTTTTCCGCAACACGTTCGGCGACATTCCCATTTTGCTCACCGGCCTCGAAGACCCGGAATGCAACGCCCACGGGGAAAACGAAAGCCTTTACCTGCCCGATTTCGAGCACGGAATACTTGCCGAGACTTTATTCTTCGCATCCATCGCCAAGGAGGGAAAATGAGAAAAAGACTGGTCGTACTCACCGGTGCCGGAATCAGCGCCGAATCCGGACTCCGCACATTCCGCGGCAACGACGGCATGTGGGAACACGAAAACATCGAAGACGTCTGCACCCCGGACGCGCTCCGCCGTGACCCCAAGCGAGTCAAGGACTTCTATAACTTCTTGCGCAAGGGCCTGCCCGAGCACCAGCCGAACGCAGCGCACATCGCGCTCGCCAAACTGGAAGAACGCCTAGGCGACAAGTTCCTGCTGATTACCCAGAACGTCGACGATTTGCACGAACGTGGCGGCAGCAAGAACGTGTTGCACATGCACGGCGACCTGATGAAACTCCGTTGCACACACGCGGGCCACGAATTCGAATTCCGGGGCGAAGAAACCATGGACACGCGCTGCCCCATTTGCGGGAGCCCCGTGCGCCCCGACATCGTCTTTTTCGGGGAAGTCCCGCTCTACATGGAAGAAATCCAGGATGCCTTGCGGAACTGCGACGAGTTCGCCTACATCGGGACAAGCAGCGTCGTCTACCCGGCGGCAGGCTTCAAGAGCTTCGCCAAGAGCTGCGGAGCAAAAGTCACGTGCCTGAATCTTGAAGTTCCAGAAAACGACCCCTACACCGATGTCGTGATTGAAGGGAAAGCAACAGAAGTCGTCCCCAAATGGGCGGAAGAGTTTGAGTAGTTAGGGATTAGAGGCTAGAGCTGAGCGATTTCTTCCTTGGAAAGGCCGGAATAAGCGGCAATCTTCTCAACAGGGACATTATCGGCGAGCATAGCCTTCGCCATTTCGCGAGTTTTTTCAGAAACGCCCTCGGCAACCTTCGCGTTGATTTCGTCCGCGAATTCTTCAAAGATGCCATCGACCATAACATTGTGGTCCCATTTTTCGTGATACATTTTTTGGTATACCTCGAATTCTTCCTTGCTGAAGTTAGATACTTTTGAACTTTCTGTCAAGTGTTTGAACTTTTTCTCGTCCAACTCGGCGGGCAGTTCCTTAAGCCGGTTCAGAAAACGAAAGAAAAACAGCCACTTGCTCAAGTCGTCGGATTTCTTTTTGATAAAGAAGGGAACCTTCGAAAGTTCAACAGTCGTAAAATTGTAGGCATCCACAAACTGTGCACCCGTTTCAAGATCGGTAACGGCAGCACGGTGCACAATCCGGTTGTCATCAAACACCTTATATCGCGCGAATGCAATCACGTACGTGGGTTTTATATCGTAATTCCAATCATCGCCTGGTTCCGACTGGTTCGCGACCATCTCGCTTGCATAAAACGCGAGACGCTTGCGGAAGTTCTTCAGTTTGCGGATCTGTACTTCAATTTCGATGAGATTTCCCATGTCATCCTTGCAATGAAGGTCAAAAATCGCCGTGCGCGACACCTTACTTCCGCTCAGGTTTTTCGCCACGTTGCGAGTCCACACGTTCTTGATGGGCCGCTTGAGCTGAGGCTCCAGCAGGTCGTTCAGCAGGTTCACAAGGTTTTCACGGCTGGAAGGTTTGTCTGGGTCGAAGGCCTTCTTGAAGGCCAAATCCACCAGCAAATTTGCAAACGGGCTCTTTTCGCCCGGCTTCACGATACAGTCCTTGAGCGGCTTGCGCTTGGCCATTGTACATTCCCCTGTCAATATTGTCAATCAATATTTCAAACACGGACAATATAAACCGGCAAGAAGCACAAGTCAAGCCAAAAATATTTTGCAAAAATAGGCCGACAAAAAAGCTGTTTAAAACGTCCGTAAAATTAGGGATTCCACACATCAGCCGGCCAACAAATCAAAGAGAAGAATACGAAATTTATGGCTTTCTTCCTGATTCATTTTAAAGCTAAAAACATGGACCGAGCCATCCTTCTTCTCGAATCGAAATTCAATCTCATATGACGGAATAGAAGGTGTCACAACATAGATAAAGAAATCCGTATCAAAACCTATCTCAAGAAATATTTTATTCGATCCTATCTTTATTTCTTTTTCCCCATTTTTTAGCATAACCGTCAAATTTACTTTTTGTCCAAACTCATCTGTAATGGACGCATTCTCCATAGAAGTCTTCTTTTCAACATGCTTCGGCAGGAAAATCCCATAATCCGAGCCAGTCTTCACCTGTACCACAAAATATTTGTGGTAGGGAACAACGGAATCCCCGACTTCCTCTTGGGTATAAGGGAAATCAGCCATGCAGAAAAAACCTGGATCCTCACACCCCTTTACATCATAGTCAACAACTCTTTCCAAATAGAAACAGGAAGTCAGGAGGAACACAAACAGAACGAGAATGAGATAAATACATAACTTCATACTACTATTTCGTCTTTTTAATCATGGTCAAAAACTAAACTAGGAATTACATCCCAGAGGATATGAGTAAGGCATCTATCTTCTTTTTTCTGGTAGCACACAGGATGAATATAAATTATTCATCCCAAGTTAGCAAGCATGGAATCATTCAACCAGGTCCGGATATTTCTGTTTCCAGCGCCAGTTGAACTTGCCACACTCGCGGATCATCTTTTCCCTGTTACCGAAATTATCCCAGCGGCAGGCGCTGAAGTCCTGCTTTATGAATGCCGCCATCTCGTTATAGAACTCGATGTATTCGGGAATGCGGGGGTCTTTTTTTATGTTTTCATCGAGACAGGAGGGCTTGGACATGTCGAAATAATAATTTCTTTCGCCATCATAATAGGTCATATTCAAGTCTCCGAAACAGTAAAAAGTTAAAACAGATTCTTTTTCGTCCAGCAAAAAAGACTTGATTTTTTCAAATAATGATTTTGAAATAGACTTTTTTTTCATGCACAGTTCATCTACAATTTCACTTTTTTCTTTTATAAATGTACCCATGCAAGAGTCAAACGAATATGCCCACATTCCCCCAAACCCTTCTATGGAGAATATCTTGTAAATATCAGCATCCAAAGAGTCTTTATGAAAAGATAGAATGTGGTAGTCTTCATATGGATCTGGATTGTTAACAACTACATAAAAAAAATCTTCATTTTTCTCCCAAGTTTCATTATTTCTTTTGAAGCGTAAATCAAAGGCTTCCTTAAATTTATTGTAATCAGCCCAACCTCCTGATTCAACAAATTTAGACTGAGGAGGTTTGCTTTCATTTGTTTTTTTTTCTTGTCCCCCCCCCCAAAAAAAAGCATCCAGCAAGAAAGATCAAGTTGAGTAAAAGCAAAATTTTGCGAACGGTCATATCAATACCCCCTGCCTTTCCAACCAAAATAATCTATCAAGATATGCGAGATAAAATTATTGCCGTAATTATAACTAGAATATGCCCGATTTTCATTTTTACTATACATGAGCTCTAAGTTGCCGTACGCAATTGAGCCTGCCTTTCTGTATGTAGCCTTTTTAAATCCGTCAGGATGCATGTTCAATCGTTTAACATGTTCAAAACCATTCGTTAGCAGGAACTGATCTAGTTTTAGAAAATCCGCATACGTAATATTATTTGGAGCGTTTTTTATTCTGTAAGCCAATTGCTGGTCTTCTTTATTTGGAGAACCTTCCAACAACGGAACCACTTCATCAGCAAGAGCCTTTCCTAGTCCAGGATCGCTCACGTCATACCCGTCACCGAAGGTAAAATGTCCAAAATTACCTAGGCTCGGCATCCACAATTCCCACTTGACCATACTCGCCGTGGTTTCGTCGGCGGCCAGAGTGCTGGAGTTGTTGCCGATGCCAAAATAAAGACTCTCACGCAAGCCCCATCCATATCCGTCCCTTTCCGACACCTTTTCTCTAGTAGCACACAGGATGAATATAAATTATTCATCCCAAGTTAGCAAGCATGGAATCATTCAACCAGGTCCGGATATTTCTGTTTCCAGCGCCAG